>WNFP01009812.1_pt1 | contig 10139 bp, 8 predicted proteins | sample 5400201 | NCBI WGS metagenome assembly WNFP01 (sample SAMN13153355, study PRJNA577476) | soil metagenome | isolation source: 115 cm saprolite under Madrone tree | place: USA:California | collected 2016-06-14
GTCATCCCCTTCGCTAATCGGATCGATCTATATGAAGAAACGCACCAAGTGGACAGTCGCCGGCGCAATCGGTCTCGCCATCGTGATCATCGGCGTCACCAGCGCGATGAAAGGCCGCAACAAGGCGACCGAAGTCCGCATGGAGAAGATTCAGAGGCGTGATCTCGTCGCTTCGGTGACTGCGAGCGGGCAAGTGCAGCCTCACACCAAGGTCGACATCAGCGCCGACATAAGCGGACGCATCGTGCGCCTGGCAGTTAAAGAAGGCCAGATGGTGACACAGGGCCAGTTCCTTCTCGAGATCGACCCTTCGCAGTATCGGGCGAGCGTGGAGAGAGCGACCGCAGCCGTCGCCTCGGCGAGATCGCAGGCGGCACAGGCCAAGCCGGCTCTCCTCCAGGCACAGCGCAACTTCGACCGCTTGATGGCGCTCAAGAAGGCAAATCCGACTCTCGTTTCTGACGAGCAAGTCGAACAGCTCAGAACGCAGGTCGACGTAAACCAGGCAACGATGGAGGCGGCGAACCATGCGATCGACCAGGCGACGGCGTCCTATCGGGACGCGCAATCGCTCCTTAGCAAGACGACCATCAGCGCTCCGATGAGCGGCCGGGTAACGCGTCTAAGCGTTGAGCAGGGCGAGACCGCGATCCAGGGTACGTTCAACAAGGACGCCGCAACGATGCTGACGATCAGCGACATGAGCGTCCTCGAGACAAAGGTGAAAGTGGATGAGACCGATGTCTCGCGCATCAAAGTCGGCGACTCGACTGTGGTGCAGCTCGATGCTTTCCCGGATACGACTTTCGTTGGCCGTGTCTCCGAGATCTCGAACAGCTCGGTAAAGGGTGCGAGCACCGGTGGTACCGGCGGCTCGACCGATCAGGCTATCGACTACGAAGTAACGATCCAGCTGATCAACGCTCCGCCCGACACGCGTCCCGATTTTTCGTCGACCGCGAAGATCATCACATCAACCCGAAACAACGTCCTCTCGATTCCGATCATCGCACTCACCGTTCGCGAGGATAGCGTCAAACCGGACACGTCTCTGACACTCGCGAGGAAAGCGCCGTCGAAGCAGGTCGGTAAGCGTGACGTCGAGGGCGTATTCGTGGTCGGTACCAACAACAAAGTGACCTTCCGCCCCGTAAAGGTTGGTATCGCGGGTGAGAAGTATTTCGAAGTACTCTCCGGCCTCAAGGAGGGCGAGAACATCGTCGGCGGCACCTACCAGGCCATCCGCGAGCTCAAGGACGGCGCAACGGTGCGCGCGCAGAAAGACCAACCGAAGAAGGCCGGCGAGCCGGCAAAGAGCTAATGCTGACAACCGACGAAATACCACTCAGCACCACCGCTGAGCGGCAGGCGGTTACTACCGAGTCCGGGGCCGCGCCGGAGAAGGACTGGGTCATCGTCACGCGCGGGCTCAAGCGTGATTACGACATGGGCGGCGAAATCGTGCACGCGCTTCGCGGCGTCGACATCGCAATCCGCCGCAACGAGTACGTCGCGATCATGGGCCCCTCGGGCTCGGGCAAATCGACGCTGATGAATCTGATCGGTTGCCTCGATACTCCCAATGCCGGCGAATATTGGCTGGCCGGCGAGCTTGTTTCAGACAAGGACGAGGACGAGCTCGCGCGCGTCAGAAATCGCGAGATCGGCTTCGTCTTCCAGACATTCAACCTGCTGCCGCGGGCTACCGCGCTCCACAACGTCGAGCTTCCGCTCGTATACGCCGGCGTCGGCGCGGACGAACGGAGGAAGCGCGCCACCGAAGCTCTCGAGCGCGTACAACTCGGAGATCGAATCCACCACCGGCCGAATGAGCTGTCGGGCGGTCAGCGCCAGCGCGTCGCAATCGCGCGCGCGCTCGTGAACCAACCGGCGATTCTTCTCGCCGACGAGCCGACGGGCAACCTCGACTCGACCACTTCCGAAGAGATCATGCGCGTCTTCGAAGGGCTGGCCGAACAGGGCCAGACCGTCATCATGGTAACCCACGAGTCCGACATCGCGGCCCATGCGCGGCGTGTGATCGTCCTGCGTGACGGTTCGGTCGCCAGCGACGACAGGCGCGCGACATTCATCAAATCAGCCGGAATCGCCCCGCCAGATCTCACCAGGAAGACCTGACCGTGCCGTTCGTCGAGGCAATCTGGCTGGCTCTGGCGCAGATCCGCGTGCAGAAGCTGAAAAGCTTCTTCACGCTCCTCGGCGTGACAATCGGCGTGATGTTCCTGATCGCGGTCATCTCCATCGTGCAGGGCATGAGCAGCTACATGGAGAACGACTTCGCGGCGAAGCTGCTCGGCGTCAACACGTTCACGCTGCGCCGCTTTCCCTGGTTCGGAGATGGGGCCAGCTCCGAGGAAGAATGGCGCACGTGGCTGCGTCGGCCGCGCATCTATCACTCCGACCTGTCGCTCGTCGCGAGCGTGCTGCCGCCCGGATCGAGGTACGCGGTCGAGAGTCAGGAGTATCTCCAGGCGCAGTCCCAGTGGGCGCGACCCAAGCAAGTCGAGGCGCACGCCGTCGACGGCGACTATTTCACGATCAAGAAGTATGACGTCCACGTCGGACGACTGTTCACGCCGCAGGAATCTTCGCTCGGCGCGCCAGTGGTGGTCATCGGTGACGAGGTCGCGAAGTATTTCTTCAACGTATTCCGTAATCGGCGTGCTCGAGAAGCAGGGCTCGGTGTTCGGACTTTCGCTCGACCGCGTCGCCATCGCGCCCTACAACTCACCGCTGCACCATTTTACGAACCCGCGCGGCGACGTGGACGGAATCATGGTTCAGACTGCGACGTCCCTCACGATGACAGACGCGATGGAGGCGGTGCGCGAGGTGATGCGGGGGCGCCGCAACCTCAGGCCGAGTGAGCCCGACAACTTCTTCATGGAGACGTCCGCCACCGCGCTTGCCTTCATGGACAAACTGAAGAAAGTGATGACGATGGCCGGTACGGCGTTCCCGGCAATCGGACTGATCGTGGGCGGCCTCGTGATCATGAACATCATGCTCGTCGCAGTAGCCGAGCGTACGCACGAGATCGGAATCAGAAAGTCGCTCGGTGCGAGGCGGCGTGACATCATGCGACAGTTCCTCGTTGAGGCGGCGACGCTGAGCACGCTCGGCGCGGTAATCGGAATCGTTCTCGGCATCGCCGCCGCCAAGGTCGTCCAGTGGAAGACGCCGCTTCCCGCGGCCGTTGCACCCTGGTCAATCGTGATGGCGACACTGCTCGGGACGATCGTAGGAATCATCTCGGGCGTTTATCCCGCTCGCAAAGCGGCGTCACTCGACCCGATCGAAGCTCTGAGGAAGGAATAGCGATGGCGATGCGGATCGGGCAGCGAATTTTCAACGCGCTCGAAGGCGTCGGCATGGCCATCGACTCCATTCGCGCGAACAAGGTCCGAGCCGCGCTCACGATCATGGGTGTCGCAATCGGCGTGTTCGTCGTGGTCGCGATGTCGTCCGTGGTCCGCGGCATCAACGAGAGCTTCGCGAAGGATCTGGAGGCGGCCGGCCCGACGTCGTTCTACATCTATCGGCGGCCGATCAGCGGGTTCCAGGCGTGCGACGGCTCGGACGAGACGTGCCCCGAGCGCCGCAATCCGGCGCTGACGATCGACGATGCGACCGCGATCGAGCGCCTGCCCACCATCAAGGCGGTCACCGCTCATCTGGGCAGTGGCGCCAAGTTCACCTACAAGGACAAGCAGGTGAGCACCGGGATGGAGATCTACACACCCAACTGGGTTGATGTGGATGGTGGCGACATTTATCCAGGCCGCAGCTTCACCTACGCCGAGAACACCACCGCGGCGCGCGTGATCATCGTCAACCAGAAGCTGGCCGAGCGGCTGTTCGGAACGTCGGACCCGCTCGACAAAATGATCAATGTCGACGGCGTGGGATTCCAGGTGATCGGAGTCTACCACTACACGGCGAGTCCGATGGGAACGCCCACCTCGGCTGGCGGTGGCGATCAGGCGAAGGCGATCGTGCCATTCGAGTCGGCGCGGCGGAGCCTCAATCCATGGATGCGCGGCGTTGACTTCATCGTCAAGCCCGAGCCCGGCGTGACGACGGAGGAAGCGACGGATGATGTGACCGCGCTGTTGCGGGCGCGGCGCGGGCTCAGATCTACCGCCAAGAACACCTTCGAGATCGTCACGCAGGACCGGTTGATGGGGATCTACAACCAGCTGTTCGGCACCTTCTTTGTGGTCGGGCTGGCGCTATCCTCCGTTGGACTGCTCGTCGGCGGAGTGGGCGTTGTCGCGATCATGATGATCAGCGTCACGGAGCGCACGCGCGAGATCGGCGTGCGGAAGGCGCTGGGCGCGACCAAGAGCGCGATCCTATGGCAATTCCTGGTCGAGGCCGCGACCCTGACGAGCATTGGTGCCGCGATTGGACTCGTGCTTGGGATTCTTGTCGCGCTGGGGATCAAGACGGCCTTCCCCGCAGTTCCGGCTTCGACGCCGGTCTCGGCAGTCATTGCGGCACTGGCCACGAGCGCGTTCACCGGGATTCTCTTTGGGCTCCTTCCCGCCGCACGTGCGGCGCGGCTCGATCCGGTCGAGGCGCTCCGGTACGAATAACTGGCGCCGGGATGCGGCAAAGAACGACTGCTAACAGAACGGGTGCCTGATGTCAGCGGCATAGATGCCAGTCGGTAGTTCACCACGCCGGGACTTTTCTACCGCTGATCGAGCCACAGGCTGCCGGTAACCCGAGCGCCGCTGAGGCAAGTCCGGGCGTCCTGAACTAGTGACTTGCAGCTACGCCACTGACCTCTGGCACCCGTTCAGTTGCAGTTTCCCGCCCGTTCAGTTGCAGTTAAGAACTTCTTTGTGGCGCCCGCCCCGCCCGCGACCGAAATTAGGTAATGCGCTTCATCGATGTAATCACCACCGCTCTCGAGCAGATCCGCGTCAACAAGCTGCGCTCCTTTTTCACGCTGCTCGGCATCATCGTGTCCGTGGCGTTCCTCGTTGCCGTCGTCGCGATCATCTCCGGAATGAACGCGTACGTGAAGGAGAATCTCGCCAGTGCCCTCATCGGCGCGAACACGTTTCAGGTGAGAAGAACTCCCATCCGCATCGGACTCTTTGACGATGAAGAGTGGAAAAGGCTCCAGAGGAGGCCGCGCATTACGGAAGCGGACGCAGACGCAGTGATCGCGGCCGTCCCGGAGGCGGTCGCGGTGAGCCTGCAATCCGGCTGGCCCACACCGATCGCCGACATCGTGTGGCGCAACAAGACGCAGGGTGACGTCGTGATACTCGGTGTGACGGCTCCGTACCAGGTCGTCCAGGACTACGTGTTTGCGAGCGGGCGCCCGATCAGCGACATCGATGTGCACGATCGCAGAGCGGTCGCGGTGATTGGCGCCGATGTGGCTGAGAAGCTGTTCGAGAACGTGGATCCCGTCGGGCAGGACATTCGGATCGTCGGTCAGCGTTATACCGTCATCGGAACGATCGCGAAGAAGGGGAGGGTGCTGGGACAGTCGTTCGACGGATTTGTGCTGCTGCCGCTGCCGAACTTCGAGATGATTTACGGGCGCCGCAAAACAAACACGGTGTCGGTCAAGATGCCGACCGCGCTGCTCGTCGCGAGCGGGATGCAGCGCGCCGACGAAGCGATGCGCATCGCGCACCGCCTGCGCCCGGCAGACGAGCCGGACTACTCGGTCGAGACGGCCGACGCGCTGGTGGAGTTCTGGAAGAACCTGACAAAAATCCTGTTCTCCGTTATACCAGCGATCGTGGCGATCGGAGTCGTCGTCGGCGGCATCGTCATCATGAACATCATGCTGATGTCGGTTACCGAGCGAACGCGCGAGATCGGCGTCAGAAAAGCGCTCGGAGCGAAGCCGGGCGACATTCGCCGTCAGTTTCTGGTCGAGGCGATCGTGCTGGCGAGCATCGGTGGTCTTTTCGGGGTAGCCGCCGGTTGGGGACTCGCGGGTTTGGTAAGTCTGGCGTCGCCGCTTCCCGCGCGAGTGAGCCTATGGTCCGTCACTCTCGCGCTCGCTCTGGGTGCCGGTGTCGGCGTGCTGTTCGGAGTTTTCCCGGCGTCGCGCGCGGCTCAGCTCGATCCGATTGACGCATTGCGCGCCGAATGATCATCACCGATCGGATCCAGAGCAACGTTCAGATCGCGCTTGACACACTGCGCGCGAACAAGCTGCGCTCGTCACTCACCATACTTGGCGTGGTGATTGGCGTGTCGACCGTGATGACCATGGCGGCGATCGTCCAGGGAATTCAGGGCCAGATCGTCCGCACCATCGAGATCGCGGGGCCGACGACCTTCTATGTCGTGAAGGTCTTCTCGCAGACTCCCGTGAATCCCGACCGCCTTCCGAAATGGATTCGCGTGCGCCCGGATCTTGTCGAGGCCGAGGCGGAGCGAATCAAGCAGCTTCCCGAGATCTCCTACGCTGCGATGTGGGCGCAGTCGAATGGGCGCCTCTCCTATGAGGCGCAGCGCACCCAGAACATCCTCATCATGGGAGCCGACGATCGCTATCAGGAGATCCAGGGTGGCGAGCTTCTCGACGGCCGGTGGTTCACTCCGGCCGAGATGTCGTCCGGGGCGAGCGTCGCCGTGCTGGACGAGAACGCCGCGAAGAAGCTGTTCGGTCGTGAGTCGGTCCTCGACAAGCAGATCCACATCAGTGGCAGGCCGGCGCGCGTGATCGGGTTATACGCGCAACCCGGGAATATCTTCTCGCCGCCAGGACAGGACATCGGCGCTATCGTGCCGTACGCAATGCTCGACCACCAATTCACGATCGACAAGACGAACGCACTCTACATTCCGGTCAAGCCGAAGCAGGGTGTGAAGACGGCGGACGCGCAGGAGGCCGTGACGATCGCCCTGCGCGAGATGCGTCGCCTGCACCCCGCGGACAAAAACAATTTCGACCTGATCACCCAGGATCAGATTCTCGACACGTTCAACAAGATCACCGGCGTGTTTTTCCTGGTGATGATCGTGCTCTCGAGCGTCGGCCTTCTGGTTGGCGGCATCGGCGTCATGGCGATCATGATGGTGTCGGTGACGAGCAGAACACGCGAGATCGGCATCCGGAAGGCGCTGGGGGCGACGAAGCGTGAGATTCTGTTTCAGTTCCTGGTCGAGGCCGCCACGCTCACCGGTTTCGGCGGTATTCTCGGCATTCTCATCGGCCTGACGTTCGGGCGATTGGCCACGCTGGCGATGAACATCGACGCCAGCGTTCCGATCGGACTCACTGTCGTGGCAGTGATGGTGTCGGTGAGCATTGGCATCATATTCGGCATGCTCCCGGCCCAGAGAGCAGCGAAGCTGGATCCGATCGACGCTCTGCGGTACGAGTAGATTCTCGGCATGACGCAAGTCGACGTTCTCGCCATCGCCGCCCACCCCGACGACATCGAGCTTATTTGTGGCGGCACTCTCATCCGCGCACATGCGCTCGGGAGAACCACTGGAATTCTCGACCTCGCCGCCGGAGAGTTGGCCAGCCGCGGCACGCCGGAGCTGCGCGCGAAGGAGGCTTCGAAAGCGGCGAAAGTGATGGGCGTCGCAGTGCGCGAAAACCTGGGGTTCCCTGATGGCGGAATCCAGAACACGCCCGAGGCACGCGCGAAGGTTGCGGTCGTGATCAGGCGTCTGCAGCCGAAGATCGTGATCACCCATTCGCTGCACGGACGACATCCGGACCATCCGATTGTCGCGCAACTCGTTCGTGATGCGTGCTTCGTCGCCGGCCTCAAGAAGGTCGAGCCGAAAGTCCCGCCGCACCGCCCCCTCAAGGTCCTCCATGCGCTCTCATTCCGTGAAGACCACCAGAAGCCGACCTTCGTCGTCGACATCAGCGAGGCGTTCGAAAAAAAGCTCGAGGCGATCGCATGCTACGAGTCGCAGTTCGTGGAGACGGTTCAGGCGGGAGAGGTCTATCCGAACGGGGAGCCACTCCACGAATTGATTCGTCACCACGCCGCTCATTACGGGTCGCTCATTCGGTGCCGGTACGGCGAACCTTTCTACACAACTGAAACGATGCGGGTGGAGGATGTGACGTCGCTCGAGGTCTCGACGTTTTGACGGGCAAAGCACGCAAGGCCGCTTCAGCCGCGCCTCCAAAGAAACCCGGGCCCGAGCTCACATACTCATCGTATCTCGCCCTCGACGAACTTCTCCAATTGCAACGTCCACGCTCCAGCCCAGAACACCCAGACGAGCTGCTTTTCATCATCGTCCATCAGGCGAGCGAGCTCTGGTTCAAGCTGATTCTCCACGAGCTCGACGGACTCATCACGCTCATCGAAGCACGTGACACGCTCGGCGCCCTCACCGCAGTGCGAAGAGTCAACGCCCTTGTCCACATCGTTACCGGGCAGTTGGCCGCCCTCGAGACACTACCGCCGCAGCGGTTCGCGCAATTCCGCGGATACCTTGGCACGTCAAGCGGCTCGCAAAGCATACAGTTCCGCGCGATCGAGGCGATGTCCGGGATGCGTGACGCGCATTTTCTTCAGGTACTGAAGCAACACGGCGAGATTGCGCCGCTGGTCAAACGGGCGCTCGCCAAGCCCACGCTACAGCAGCTGTTCGACGACCTGCTCGCCTCGGAGGGCGTGACGCTCGAGCAGATCTACGCCGAGCAGAACCAGAGGCCGCTGCAGATGCTGGCGGAGGGACTCCTTGAATACGAGCAGGGTTTCGCAATGTGGCGATTCCTGCACGTTCAGCTGGTCGAGCGGATCATCGGCCCGTTGACCTCGGGCACAGGCGGCACCCTCGGCTCGAAGTATCTTCAGCAGACGATCTCCCAGCGCTTTTTCCCAAAGCTTTGGGAAGTGAGGAGCAAATTCTTCACGCGTTAGAGACTTAATGCGACGATCGCCACGCCGCCGACGGCATCGAGAAAGTCTCGCCCACACCTCGTGCGTCCCTTAAATTCCGCCCATGCCCATTGACCCGATCTATCTCGACCACGCCGCCACGACGCCGGTGAGGGAAGAGGTTTTCGAGGCGATGAAGCCCTTCTACGGCCCTCGCTTCGGGAACCCTTCCAGCACACACCGGTGGGGGCGCGAAGCGCGCGCGGCGCTGGATGAGGCTCGGGAGCGAGTGGGCCGATGTCTAGGCGCTCGGGCGGACGAGATCTGCTTCACCTCGGGCGGTACTGAGGCCGACAACCTCGCCATTCTTGGTGCCTGGCGGGCCCTCAAGGCGAAAGGGCGGACCGCCGTCGTTACCACGCCGATCGAGCACAAAGCCATACTCGGCGCGGTGCACCAGGCGGCTCAGGAAGGCGCGGAGGAGAGGTTTCTGGGGATGACGCACGACGGCGTCATCGATCCAGCATCGTTCGACGCGCTGGTCGACGACAAAGTTGCCGTCTGCACAATCATGTGGGTTAACAACGAGATCGGCTCGATTCAGCCGGTGCCGGAGCTCGCGGCCAAGGCGAAGCAGCGTGGCGCCCTCGTCCATACTGACGCTGTCCAGGCGTTCGGAAAAATCCGCATCGACTCGCAGACACAGCAGTTCGACTTTCTCACCATCTCGGGTCACAAGTTCGGCGCGCCCAAGGGGATTGGCGCGCTCTTCATCCGCCGTGGCACGCACATCGAGCCGCTGATGCACGGCGGCACCCAGGACCGAGGACGGAGACCAGGCACCGAGAATGTCGCCGCGGCCGTAGGGCTTGCGCGCGCCGCCGAGCTAACGCTCGCGGAGTGTGAGGCGCATTGCGCGCGTATCCGGAAGCTGCGTGATAAACTCGAGGCGGGCATCCTCGCGATGATCCCCGACGCGGTCATCCACGGTCGCGGAGCGGAGCGTGCCCCACACATCCTGAACATCTCAGTGCCAGGAACCGACAGCGAATCGCTCCTTATGGCGCTCGATCTCCGCGGCATCGCGGCATCGGGCGGCTCGGCCTGCCAGAGCGGAAGCATAAGCCCGTCCCACGTGCTGACGGCGATTGGCGTTCGTCCCGACCTCGCAAGCGCGGCCATCCGTATGAGCCTCGGCGTCCTCACGACGGATCAATCCATCGATCGCGTCATCGAAGTCTTCCCCGCTCTCGTCGCCAAGGCGAGACAGCTCACGGCCGT
>WNFP01005568.1_pt1 | contig 10137 bp, 10 predicted proteins | sample 5400201 | NCBI WGS metagenome assembly WNFP01 (sample SAMN13153355, study PRJNA577476) | soil metagenome | isolation source: 115 cm saprolite under Madrone tree | place: USA:California | collected 2016-06-14
GCGCCCGCTCCGCACGATCGACCTGTCTATGATTCGCGAGTTCGTAAAAACGCTGGTCGCCAAGGAGCTCTCGCCCAAGACGATCAGCAACGTGCTCGGCATCCTCAAGACGATGTGCAAGCACGCCGTCCAGTGGGGGTACCTCGACGCCAATCCGGCCCGGTACGTGGAGCGGCCGCGCGGCGAGGAGCGGGAGATGACGGTCCTCACGCCGGAGGAGATTCGCCGCCTCATCGAGGCGGCGCCGGAGCCATGGCGGACGCTGTGGCTGTGCCTCGTGCTCACCGGCATGCGGCGGGGCGAGCTGCTCGCGCTCCCGTGGGACGATATTGATGTTGATCGGCAACAGATCCATGTGCGACGGGCGCTGTGGCGGGGGCAGATCACGTCGCCAAAATCACGGCGCTCGCAGCGGGCCATCGACATGACGGACACGCTCACACGGGCGCTCCAGTGTCTCGCCGAGCGCCCGCATGGGCCGTTGGTCTTCGGCGGCCGAGATGGGCAGCCGCTCGATCCCGACAACCTGTCGCACCGCCGCTTCCCGCGGGCCCTGCGACAGGCCGGTATCGCGCGCCACGTGCGGCTCCATGATCTGCGGCATACCTATGCGAGCCTCCTGATCGCCCAGGGGGCGCATCCGAAGTACATCCAGGTCCAGATGGGCCATGCGTCCATTCAGACGACGCTCGACCGGTACGGGCATCTCATGCCGGACGTGCACCGAGCGGAAGCCAACAAGCTCGATCGGCTCGTGTTTGGCTCGGCGGGCACCGGGCGCGGGGTCGAGGCGGCAGCGGACGGTAGCAAAACGGTAGCAGATAGCACGAAGGGGTTAGCGACGTAATCGCTAACCCCTCGTTCTGATTGGTTGCGGGGGTCGGATTTGAACCGACGACCTTTGGGTTATGAGCCCAACGAGCTACCGGGCTGCTCCACCCCGCGGTGACGGATCACACTTTATAGAAGGGGCCGGGCGGTGTCAACCTGGGCTCCGCGCGCCCGTGCGATCCGGCTAGTATCCGCCGCCGCCGGCCGACCCGCGCTCGCACGTTCCGAGGGCGGGGCGCCACAGGCCGCCGTCCTGCGTGCACCTGTCGGCTTCGCTGAGCGTGACCGTGGTCGCTTGGCCGCAGCCGGCGATGAGTGAGGCGATGGCGATGAGTACGCTGACGGTCTTCAACATGGTCGTGTCCCTCCTTACATGCCGCCACTTCCGCCGCTTCCCGCCGTCTCGGGCGTGGCGGGAAGACCGATCACGCTGACCACGAGCCCGCCTTTCCCATTTGGCTGGTTCCACACCGTCACGCGCGCTTGAGCGGGTACCAGGAGATAGGCCTGCACTGCTCCAGAAGCGGCTCGGACTTCGTACGCGACGAAACCGGCTTGAAGCGCGATGGGGTAGTCTTCGGGGCTCGCGACTCCACCGGGCTCGACGGTGGGCAGGTCGAGCGTTACCGAAGCGTTCACCATTTCGAACAGCAGCGCGTTGTATTTGCGGACGCCGGTGCGGTCCTCGGAAACGATGACGTGGTATCGCCCGGCGGGCACCCGGTCGACGCGCTCAGGCGTAACGGGAACAAAGGTCGCACAGCCGACGACGCAGGAGAGGCAATACGCCGCGACAAGCGCCCGCACCCAACGGGATCCGACACTTTTCCTCAAGGCTGCCTCCCCTGCACCCCCAGAACCAACCGGCCTTGCCTTTCGTTCCCGGCCGGAGCGGCGAGTCTTGGCTTGCGCCGGGCGCATCAGCGGGGATAATCGAGGCGCCATGGACGAATTCACCCTCGGCCGCCTCCGCGTCTCCGCCGTGGTCGAGCGTGCAGGCCCCACCCGGCCCACCTGGCTCTTGCCCGACGCCACGCCGGAGCCGCTGGAGCGGCACCGCGAGTGGCTGGCCCCGCACTTCCTCGACGACCGGGGCCGCCTGCTCCAGAGCATTCACACGTTCGTGATCCGGGCGCCGGGACTCACCGCTCTCGTGGACACCTGCGTGGGGAACGACAAGAACCGCGGCGGCCAGGCGCCCTTTCACATGATGCGCACGAATTTCCTCGAGGACCTCCGCGCCGCCGGCGTTCCTCCCGAGTCCGTGGACCTCGTCATCTGCACGCACCTGCACGTGGACCACGTGGGCTGGAACACTCGCCTGGACAATGGCCGCTGGGTGCCGACCTTCCCGCGCGCTCGGCACCTCTTCGCGCGGACGGAGTGGGAGCACTGGTCGAACGAGGAAAATGCCGGCGCGCGCCGGATCATGGCGGACAGCGTGCAACCGGTGCTGGATGCGGGCCTCGCCACGCTGGTGGAGACGGACCACCACGTCTCCGACGAGCTGTGGCTCGAGCCCACGCCGGGACACACGCCCGGCCATGTCAGCGTGCGGCTCTCGTCAGGCGACGGCGAGGCCGTCATCACGGGCGACCTCATGCATTCCCCCGTCCAGGTCGCCGAGCCCGGCTGGGGCAGCCATTTCGATTCCGACGTGGAGCAGGCGCGGAAGACGCGGCGCGCGTTCTGCGAGCGCTACGCGGACGGGCCGGTCACCGTGCTCGGCACCCACTTCAACCATCCGACCGCGGGTCGCATCCTGCGCCACGGCGACGCCTGGCGCTTCGTCGTGCCCGCCTGACGGGCGAGGCTCAGGACACCCCCTCGACCAGGATGAGGTTGGTTCGCGCGGTCTTGAAGCGGAGCGCCTTCGGCCCTCGATACTCCTCGCAGTCGTACCAGCGCTTCGCCTGCTCTACGCTCGGGAACTCCAGCACGATGACGCGCCGAGGGTGCCAGTCGCCCTCCAGCGTCTCGTGTTTGCCTCCCCGCACGAGATAGCGGCCGCCGTACTTCGCGATGGTCGCGGGAACCTGCTTGCGGTACTCCTCGATGCCGACGGGGTCGGTGACCTCGAGATCGACGATGAAGTAGGCTGGCATGATGCCTCCTCGCGGCGCCTTCTTACGAAGGCAGTCCGGTCTCGGCGGGGGTATAGGGTCGGACGTTCGTGGGATAGATGAGCATTTCCGGAATCGAGGTGCGGTGGGGCATGAGCGCCACGAATTTCATCGTCTCGGCCAGATCCTCAGGCTGGATGAACTGCTCGAGCACTTCCGGCGGATACTTCACCTTGCGTCGCGCCATGATGGGCGTGTTGACGTCGTCGGGACAGAGGCAGCACGCGCGAATACCGAACTTCCAGGCTTCTTGCGTCAAGGAGAGGCTCATCCCGAGCATGCCGAACTTCGAGGCCGAGTAGGCGATGCCGGCGACGCCGCTGACGCGCTTCGCCGCCGTCGAGGCGACGTTGATGATGAGCCCGTCCTTCTGCCTCCGCATCGCCGGCATCGCCGCTTGCACCATGTTGAACGCCCCGGTGAGGTTGACGGCGAGAATGTAGTCCCAGTCCTCGGCGGTAATTTCGTCGAGGCGCCGGTTGGCGATATTGAGCCCGGCGTTGTTGACGAGAATATCGACGCGCCCCAGGCTCTTCAGCAGCTGCTCGCCGGCCATGCCGACCTTCTTGCGGTCGGCGACATCGATGGCCTGGACCGCGGCCTTCCCGCCGAAGGCCTGAATCTCCGCTGCAACCTCATCCAGCTTATCGCGCCGGCGGCCGATAAGGGCGACGGCCGCGCCCTCTCGCGCGAACATGAGCGCGCCGGCCCTGCCGATACCCGTGCCCGCGCCAGTCATCCAGACGACCTTGCCCGCGAATGCAGTCATCCCGCTCCTCCTTCAGGTGTCGATACTGGCACAGCAGCTTGGTTTCTTCCGGACTGCTGCTATCCTATGGTGATGAGCGACAGGGCGCTCGATTCGGCAACAACCCGCGCTGTCGCACCCGCGTCGTCACGGGCGGTCACTGCCGCCGTCGGCACCACTTTCTCGGTCATCCTGTCGCTGAGCTTCTGCCATTTGCTCAACGACATGATGCAGTCGCTGGTGCCCGCGCTCTACCCCATCCTGAAGACCTCCTACGGTTTGAGCTTCAGCCAGGTCGGCCTGATCACCCTGGCCTTCCAGTGCACGGCCTCCATGCTGCAGCCCGTGGTCGGCCTCTATACGGACCGCCACCCGCAACCGTATTCCCTGACGGCCGGCATCAGCCTCACGCTGATCGGCCTGCTTTTGATGTCCCGGGCCTCGACGTATCCCGCCATCCTGCTCGCCGCGATGCTGATCGGCATGGGCTCATCGATCTTTCATCCCGAAGCCTCGCGGGTGGCGCGCATGGCGGCCGGCGGACGCTATGGGCTCGCCCAGTCCCTCTTCCAGGTCGGCGGGAATATCGGCTCCGCCTCGGGCCCACTGCTTGCCGCCTTCGTCGTCGTGCCGCACGGGCAGTCAAGCATCGCGTGGTTCTCGGCGGCGGCGCTGATCGCCATTGTCGTGCTGTTGGAGGTTGGTGGCTGGTACGCACGCCACCGCGCGCCCGCGCGACCGGGCCCGCGCACGCAGGCAACCGCGCTGGTGTCCGCCACGGCCCCACGCCAGCACGCGCTGCCACGCAAGAAGGTCATCCAGGCGGTTGTCATCCTGGTGGCCCTGCTCTTTTCCAAGAACGTGTACAGCGCCAGCCTCGGCTCGTACTACACCTTCTACCTGATGGACAAGTTCCACCTGCCCGTGCAGATGGCGCAGTTCTATCTCTTCGCTTTCCTCGTCGGTATCGTGGCCGGCACCCTTGCGGGCGGAGCGGTCGGCGACCGTGTCGGACGCATCCCCGTCATGTGGTTCTCGATCCTGGGCGCCCTGCCCTTCGCGCTGGTTCTCCCGCACGCCAACCTGTTCTGGACCGGCATTCTGGCCGTGCTCATCGCCATGATCATGGCCTCGGCCTTCTCCGCCATCCTGGTCTATGCGCAAGAGCTGATGCCGGGCCGTGTGGGTCTGGCCGCGGGGATGTTCTACGGATTCTCGTTCGGCCTGGGAGGTCTGGGCGCCGCGGCTCTCGGGAAGGTCGCCGACCTGACGAGCATCACGACCGTCTATCGCCTGTGCCCCTTTCTTCTGCTGCTGGGGCTGTTGGTCGCGTTCCTCCCTCGCCGCCCGGGCGCGCCGTCGCTGAGCTGAGCGACACGCCCTCGGGCGTGAGGAGCCTGTCCGTGCCTACTCCGTAGGCAGTCCCCGACCGGCCGCCCGCTTTTCGTGCAGCCGATCGATCGCCTCTGCGCCCATCCCGTTGATTTTGTGTAAGCCGACCGTGGCACATGCGTTGCTACCCGTGGACTCGGCATCCACGAGGGATCGACCTATCAAAGGAGGCTCGCATGCTTCGTCGCGCCGTACTCGTCACGCTGGCGTTAGGTCTCTCCTTGGCCGCGGGCGCCGGCCTGGTCTTCTCGCAGGGCGCTCCGGTCAAGGTCGCCATGCTCCTCCCCGGCAGCATCAATGACCAGAGCTGGAATGCGGCCGGCTTTGCCGGGCTGACGAAGCTCAAGACGATGGGCATCGAGATCGCGTATTCCGAGAATGTCCAGGCCGCGGATCATATCGAGGCGATGAAGGACTACGCGCGGCGCGGATTCAGCCCGATCATCGGCCATTCCGGGCGGTTCCTCTCCGCCGCCCAGCGCGTCGGGCCCGAGTTCGACAAGACCATCTTCCTCGTAGGCTCGGGCTCCGGCGGCAGCGCCAACGTGATCTCCGTCGACATCGCCAATGAGCAATTCGGCTATCTGGCGGGCGTGCTGGCCGCGCGCATGAGCAAGACGGGCAAGGTGGGAGCGATCGCGGGACTCGAAGGCCTGCCGAATATGATCGCGAGCGTCGGGGGCTTCCGGCTGGGCGTCAAGAGCGTGCGTCCCGACGCGGAGGTCAAGGTCATCTATCTCCAGAGCATGGAAGACCCGGCGGCGGCGAAGGAAGCCGCGTACGCGCTGATCGGGGGCGGCGCCGATATCATCGGCGGCAAGCTCAACGCGGGGCACGCGGGCATCATCCAGGCGGCCAAGGACAAGGGCGCCTACACGATCGGCCGCTCCGTCGGCCACACCGCGATCGCCCCCGAGCGCGTGCTGACCAACATCGACGAGAAGTGGTCCGACGTGTACGTGGCAGCCGTCACCGAGTTGAGAGGCGGCAAGCTCGTCGGCAACTACGTCGCGTACGGCTACAACACGCCGGCCACGAACGGCGCCGACCTGCGCTACTCGCCGGAGCGCGCACTCAACCCAGCAGTGCCCGCGGGCGTGGCCGCCGAGCTGGACGGCCTCAAGAAGAAATTCGCCTCGGGAGAGTTGAAGGTGAAGCCCGTGAAGGAGGACGCTCGCGGCGGCGCCTAGCCGGAGCAAGGCCGGAGCAACGATGCTCCGCATGACGGGCATTTCGAAGTCGTTCGGCTCGGTCCGCGCGAATCGCCATATCGAGCTCATCGTTCCGGCCCAGCGCATCGTCGGTCTCCTCGGCGAGAACGGCTCCGGGAAGACCACCCTGATGAACGTCCTCTTCGGCATGGTGCGACCGGACGCCGGGAGCATCGAGTTCGACGGGCGCCGGCTCGAGGGCCACACCCCCCGCCAGGCGCTGGCGGCCGGGATCGGCATGATCCACCAGCACTTCATGCTCGTGCCGGCCATGACGGTGACCGAGAACGTCATGCTCGGCTGGGACGAGACCGGCCGCTGGCTCCATCCGGCGACGGTCGCGGCGACGATCCGCGAGGCGAGCGCGGCCTATGGGCTCGACCTCGACCCCGAATCCGTGGTGGCGAGCCTGCCGCTGGGTACCCAGCAGCGCGTGGAGATCGTCAAGGCCATTCTCCGCGGCGCCCGTCTGCTCGTCCTCGACGAGCCCACCTCGAGCCTGAGCCCGCCCGAGGTCGCAGGTCTGCTCGACGTGCTGCGCCGGTTCCGCGCCGAGGGGCGCTCCGTCATCTTCATCTCGCACAAGCTCGGCGAGATCCTCGACGTCTGCGACGAGGTCGTGGTCCTGCGCGACGGCGAGGTCACCGGCCGAGCCGAGGTCTCCGGTGTTAGCCGCCAGGATCTTGCTCGGATGATGGTCGGTCGCGACGTGACCGCCCCACTCTCGCGCGTGGCGCGACTGCCCGGCCACGAGCGGCTGGTCGTCAATGCCCTCACCGTGCGCGACGCGGAAGGCATCCCGCGCCTGCGCGACATGAGCTTCTCCGTGCGCGCGGGCGAAGTGCTGGCCCTGGCCGGCGTGGACGGCAACGGTCAGGCCGAGCTGGCCCAGGTCCTTGCGGGTCTCGCCAGGCCGGAGAGCGGGCACGTCTTCGTCGATGGCGCCGATGTCACGCTCGGCGGCGTGGCGGCCCGCCTGGCATCGGGGCTCGGCCATGTGCCCGCCGACCGCGGCACCGAGGGACTCGTACGCGAGATGACGGTGGCCGAGAACCTCGCCCTGCGCGACTTCGACTCTCCACCCCTCCGCCGGGGCCCGTGGCTCGACGGCCCGGCCATCTCTACGCGGGCCAAGGAGCGCATGGCGGAGTACGACATCCGTGCGGGCGAGACCGGGACCGTGGTCGGCACTCTCTCGGGCGGCAATCAGCAGAAGATCGTGCTCGCGCGCGAGCTCGGCCGCCACCCCACGGTGCTTCTCGCCGTTCAGCCGACGCGCGGCCTCGACCCCGGGGCCACGCGATTCGTCATCGAGCGTGTGCTGGCACTCCGGGAAGCGGGAGCCGCCGTGCTGTACATCTCGACCGAGCTCGAGGAAGCCCTCGCGGTGGGCGACCGGATCGGCGTGCTGCACACCGGCCGGCTCGTGGGCCTGATGCCGCGCGCGGAGGCCGACGTCACCCGGATCGGGCTCATGATGGCCGGCGCCCTCGACGAGGCTCCTGGCCCCGCGGCGCTCTACGGAACGAGCCGGGCGTGAGCGCGCGTCCCCTCGCCGTGTCTCTCCTCGCCATCGCGCTCGCCTTCGCGGTGAGCGCCCTCCTCATCGCCCTCGCCGGCAAGAGTCCGCTCGTAGCCTATGGCGCGCTCCTCACGGGCTGCCTCGGCTCCTGGGACCGCATCGCCGTCGCGCTGAACAAGACCACGCCGTACCTGCTCACCGGAGTCGGCGTCGCGCTCTGCTTCCGGGCGCGCGTCATCAACATCGGGGGCGAGGGACAGATCGCGCTGGGCGGCCTGGGAGCGGCCTGGGTGGCGGTGAGGTTCCCCCAGGCCCCGGCCGTCATCCTGCCCGCGCTCGCCCTCGGCGCCGGCGCGCTGGCCGGCGCGCTGTGGGCGGGCCTCGCCGCCCTGATCCGCCTCCGCCGAGGTGTGCACGAGGTGCTCGTCACCCTGCTCCTGAATTTCGTGGGTGTGCTGATCGTGAGCGAGGCGCTCCAGGGCAGCCTCGGCGAGACCGGCGCGGGCTTCCCGCAGTCGCCACTGCTCGCGCGCGCAGCGTGGCTCCCGCGCCTCATCCCCAGGACCGATCTCCACGTGGGAATCCTGCTGGCCGTGGTCGCGGTCATCGTCGCTCACGTTCTGCTCTGGAAGACGCCGTTCGGTTTTCGCGTCCGCGTCCTCGGGGCGAGCGCTCCCGCCGCTGCGTATGCCGGCATCTCACCGTCGCGCACGTTCCTGTCGGTGATGCTGCTGGCGGGCGGGCTGGCCGGCGTGGCGGGAGCGGTTGAGGTCCTCGGCGTGCACTACCGGCTCATCGAGGGCTTTGCGACGGGATTCGGATTCAACGCAGTGGGCATAGCCCTCCTGGCCGCCCTCAACCCTATCGCCGTGCTACCCGCGGGTCTTTTCTTCGGGTTCCTCGAGACCGGCGCTCTCGCCATGCAGCGGGCGGTCGGCGTGCCGTCGCCACTGGTGGCCGTGATCCAGGGGCTGACGATGGTTTTCGTACTCTCTGCCATGGGCCTGACGGCCCTGCAGCGGCGGGTCTGAGGCATGACGGACGCCCTCGTCGAATTCCTCGCCGCGACAGTTCGGATCGCCTCGCCGCTGCTGTTCGCGGCTCTCGGCGGCATCCTCTCGGAGCGCGCCGGGGTCTTCGCCGTCGGGCTCGAGGGCATGATGCTCGCGGGCGCCTTCGCGGGCGTCGTCGCCACGTACGGGACCGGCATGGTCCTGGCAGGCCTTCTCGCGAGCGTCGCGGGTGGCATGCTGCTCGCCGCCGTCGTGGCGGCCGCCACCACCCGCTTTCGCGCCGATCAGATGGTGACGGGGCTGGCCGTGAACGTACTGGCGCTCGGGCTCACGAGCTTCCTGCTGCGCGGGTTCGGTGCGCGGGGCGAGGCGTCGATCATCCGTGTGGCCACGCTCCCGCCGCTGCCCGTGCCGTGGCTGGCCGACCTGCCGCTGGTCGGGCCGGTGCTCTTTCGCCAGCCGGCCTTGACCTATCTGGCTGTGATGCTGACCGTCGCGGTGTTCGTGTTTCTCGTCCGCACGCGCCCGGGGCTCACGCTTCGCGCCGTCGGGGAGAACCCGACCGCGGTCTTCGCCGTCGGCGGCAACCCGGCGCGCGTGCGCGTGATCGCCGTCGTGGCGGCCGGCGCCTTCGCGGGGCTCGGCGGAGCCGTGCTCTCGCTGCAGCAGGTAGGGACCTTCACCGACGGCATGACCCACGGGCGTGGGTACCTCGCGCTGGCGGCAATCATCGTGGGGCGCTGGATGCCGGGCGGCGCGCTGGTGGGCTGCCTCGTCTTCGGCGCCGCCGACGCGCTCCAGCTCCGCGTCCAGGCCATCCACCTGCCCGTCAGCTCCTATGTCATCCAGATGCTTCCGTATGTCGTATCGCTGGCCGTGCTCGCCGGACTCGGTCGAACCGCCCGAATGCCCGCAGCGATCGGGGCGCCGTTCGTCCACGAGCGACGCTGACCACTCGCGAGAGGTGACGACCCATGCAGCGGATTGAGATCTACCGGCTCCCCACCGCGTCGCCCGAAGACGTAAGCGGCCTGACCGCGCTCCTCGACGCGGGCACGGTCCGGCCGGCCGACATCATCTGTGTGCTCGGCAAGACGGAGGGCAATGGCTGCGTCAATGATTTCAGCCGTGGCTTCGCGACCGCCGCCTACACGGCGCTCCTCGCGGCGCGGCTCGGCGTCACGCGGGGCCAAGTCGAAGCGCGCGCGCAGTTCATCATGTCGGGCGGCACCGAGGGAGTTCTCACGCCGCACGTGACCGTCTTCGTCAAGCGGGACGCGGCCGGTCCCGGCCCGGC
>WNFP01005836.1_pt1 | contig 10137 bp, 5 predicted proteins | sample 5400201 | NCBI WGS metagenome assembly WNFP01 (sample SAMN13153355, study PRJNA577476) | soil metagenome | isolation source: 115 cm saprolite under Madrone tree | place: USA:California | collected 2016-06-14
TGGGCGTCCACGAACCAGTCTTTGAAAAAGACGAGACGCGTGTCGACGCCGCCTGTTTGATTGAAGTCATCCAACGTGTTACCCGATCTCTTATCGATCCCCATCACACCGATGTAGGAACCGGCCCAGAGAGATTCTTTCACTCTTACGACGGCATAGTTGGCATAGGGATTGGGACCGCTGGAGCGGGTGTCCACGTCCATAATGCCCAACTCTGTTCGGCCAAATGTCCCGGTCAGTTTGGCTCCGCCATTGATGGGCACCTGTTGGCCGGTGATGGGATCAATTCCAATCTGGCGGCTAAAGAACAATTGATCCTGATCACCCATATCAAAATTAAACACGCCAGCGTTTTCGAGGAAGAACTGACGCTTTTCCGGAATGAAGACTTTGAACGGTGTCAGATTAAACGGCTCCAAGTCCACGTCGGTGTCCGCGAAATCCGTGTTTCCCGTCAGATTCAACACGAGATTGGAAGTAAGCCCAGTGAAAGGAATTTCGATCGTCGCCGTCCACCCGTCGGTAGCGATGCGCGCGTCGGACGTCCAAACGCCGTCCCGTCCTCGGTCGAAGTCGCCTCCGTCGCTTCCGCCTTGCTCCTCGACGATGAGACCGTCGCTCTGCGTGCCGAGCGGATTGATCTCGAATACGTAGGCTCCCCGGCGATCATGGTTCGAATCGATCAGAATTTCAAAGTGGTCGTCCAAGTCTTGACTGACGTCGCGGCGTAGTTCCGTAGCTACAATTCGCGATGGTTGGGAGTCATGACAGCGGATGCCAAAATAAACCGCATGTCGAGTGTAGAGAATGCGTACTTCCGTTTTTTCCGTAGGCGGCCTGCCTTCGAATGGCTCTCGCTGACGAAAATCGCTGATCGGTTCGGCTATTAGCCAGAGGGGATCGTCCAGAGTTCCATCGAGTTTGGGGGCGTAGTCCACGGGGGCCGCCTCGGCCATGCGTGCGTCGGATTGAGGAAGCAAGGTTGAGGCGGCAAAATTAGGTCGGGCAGCGCCGCAACACTGTGAAGACAGTGCGGAAGCGAAATACGCGCCACATGCAAAGCGGTGCAAATGCTTGCGTATTTTTTTCACGTGTCCCTGCGCCCCCCACGCAGAGCCCTTTCAACCTTTCACTGTCGGCAGCGTTTTAGTATTACAGTGGCCACAGCCTGCCAACGAACGCATCGTTTTTACGGATTTTCACCTCACGCCCGTTCTTCGACGGGCTGAATCTTTATGAATTCTTTGTAGAGTAAGAGATCGTAGAAGATTTTCAGAGTCCCGGCGAGGAAGAAGGGCACATTTATCCAGGAGGGCCGCGCAAACATGAACCCCACAAACAAAGGGCTAATGGCTGCACCCGTCGTCCTTGCTACGCCGGTGATTCCAGCCGCCGCGGACCGCTCGTCCTTGTTCACCACGGCCATGACGTAGGACTGCCGCGTGGGAACATCCATCTGGCTGATACTGAATCGTAGGAGGAGCACCAGAACCGCCAGCCAAAGATTCGGCATCAGCGGCACCAGAATGAGCAAAATGTTGGAAGGTAGATGCGTGAGGACCATAGTGTTGACCAGACCCCAGCGGGCAGCGAGACGGGAAGCCAGAAGAGCGGAAATGCCCGCAAAGATATTGGCCCAGAAGAAAATAACTCCGAGCGTTGCCGGACGGACGCCAAAACGCAGATAGAACCAATATGCGGCGAAGCTTTGCACTACAAAACCACCGGCGAACGAGTCCAAGGCGAACAAGCTTGAAAGCTTCATGACTACGCGGTGGGATTTGCCAATTCCGAAAAAACTCTTCAGAGTTGTCGGCAAGGCCGATACCTCGCGGGAGGAATGCACTTCCGCCGCGGAAGAAAGCCGAAAAAACAGAAACGCCAATAGAACTCCTACTATCGCGTACAGGACGACTACCACCCGGTATGAACTGACGGGCGGCAGAGTTGTTCTCTGCAACGCATTCGTAATCGCGCCTGTAAAAAGTGCGCCCGTTGCGGTGGCCACTGAGCCGGCCAGCGTGTACCAGGCAAACACTTCGGTCCTCGACTGATCGGGAACCACATGCGCAAGCGCCGCTTGTTCGATCGAGAGAAACGGGCCCACTTCGTTGCCGCTAGGACTAATCACGCCGATCGTACCGGCAATAATTAAAAAAATAAGGTTGCTCGTGCACGCAAATGCCAGCCCCGCGGCGGCCATCAGACTGGCTCCCACGATCAGCATGCGCCGCCGCCCGATACGGTCAGCGCGCGTCGTAAGAAAGAGCGAGATGACCGTATCTCCAACGAGCGTCAGCGTGAGAAGAATTCCCGTTTGGGATTCGCGCAGACCTACGCCGATCAAGTAGAAAACCAAAATCACCGATAACGACCCGTATGCAAACAAACGCATGAAGCGGGTGAGAAATAATAAATACGCGTCCCATGTCAGGAATTTCAGCGGGCCGGGAAACAACGCACGGATATTCATTGGACCCGCACGTCTGCCACTCGAGGATATATAAGAAACCGCATACGGCGATTCACTGGCCGATGGCTTCGTAAACCGTCATGCGCGCCACCGGCTTGCCGTCTGCTTCTTGTTCCGGCGCATACACCCGATGCGTCTGTAGATCCACGGCGAGCGTATGGACCGCGTGCGGCACGCTGAAGTCCTCGATCTTCGTGTAATGGTTAGGATCGTCCTGATGAAACACCGAGATGGCGCCGCTGTAACAGGCTGCATAAATTCGATTGAGGCCCGGATCGAACTTGATAACATCCGGTCCGTCCGCCATTGGAAGAAAAGCGATAGGTTCGTGTTTGTCGAGATCGAAGACTGTCATTAGATTATTTTCTTCACACGAAAGAAACGCACGATGATGCTCCGGGTCGAGCGTCATGCCGTGGCTTCCCTTGCGTCGCCCCACCGGATACCGGCCCACCACCTCGTCCGTGGCGGGATCGATGACCGCGAACACGTTTTGGTCTTGCAGATTCACGTACACCTTACGCGCGACGGGATCGTATTGCGGCATTCCCGTTTCGCTTTGGAAATGCAGGGTCTTGATGATTTCGTCCTTGGTTACATCTACGATCGCTTCCGCTTTGCCGCGCTCGTCCGAGACGTAGAGTTTGTGAAACGGAGCCGCGTACGTACTGCCATCCGGTTTGGCTTCGGTTTTCAGTTTCTTGATGACTTTCATCTGCTTCAGATCCACGACGCCGATCGTGTTGTCGTAAGCGTTCGACGTGTAGAACTTATGGAGGTCCGGCACATATTCGACGCCCTCCGCGCCCGGCGTATCTGTGACCGTGGCGACGACTTTGTTCGTGCCGAGGTCAATGACATACGTTTGTTTTGCGGCCAAATGCGCGGAGATCAAGTAATGGTCGTCCGGATCGATTGTAAGGTAGTCGAATCGTTTGCCTGGCGGCCCGGGCAGATCGAACTCGGCTACTTTCTTCAGCGTAGGCACACTCGTCGGGAACGGGAGCTTTGCAGCTCCCGTCATAGCCACCAGCACAGATAAGAACAATAAACACGTTCGCATGATTCCGTCTCCTTGCAACACGCTCACTTCACCGCGATATGGCTCAACGCCGCTTTGATCCCCGCACCCACCGATTCTGGGCTGCCCACGGACCAGAAGTGCATGAAAAACAAGCGAGGCTGTTCGGTGAGCATGTGGCTGTGCAGCGCGGTAACGGAGATATCGTGTCCTTGTAGTTCGGAGATCACGGGATTGACCTCTTCTGCGGTGAGCACGAAATCGCCGGTCGTCGCGACCTTGCCGGATTCGGCTGCCTGAAAATTGATGGCCTGCGCAACGCCGGCGACGGGCGCAATGGTCATCCCGCCCATGGTAATAGCATCGCTACGCGGCACGCCGTACGATAGCACTCCACCCTTGAACGCACCCTTGCGTCCAACCGCGTCCTCGACAGCTTTGACCCACGCGGGTGGAGCGGCTTCCTCAGCGGCTGCAGCGGGCTTTTCGAGCGGCGTCTTGGAAACCGACAAGGCCGCGCGCAACGAAGTGGCCAACTGCGCGGCGGGCCCGTGCCCCATGTAATGCACGTACAGCACTTTGGGCGTTTCTTCCATAAGGTGGTTGTGCACCGCAGATATTTCAAAGCCCGAGGATCGCAATTTGGCGATTACAGGATTTACCTCTTCTTCCAGCAAAACCAAATCGCCCATCACCATCGCCTTGTCGTCGGTTCCGAGAAACGCGGCCCACGAGCCAAGCGCGAGGCCCGGCTTGAGCGCGAGTCCGTGCACGGAAACGTGCAAATCACTTCTCGGGAAACTTACCTTGTAGACCTCCCCGGTTTTCTGACCGGATCGGCCCAAGGCCTGATCGATCGGTGCGGTGCTAACGCCTTGAGCGCGGACGAGAATCGGAAGTAACAGAACGCAAAATACGGTCAAATAACGCAGTCTCGTAATCATCACCAGTCTCCTTGTAGATCGGCAAATTGGGGCAGATATGCTGGGAATTTCATTTGGCTGGACTGGAGGCCATAGCGTTTCGCCTTCAAAATTCACCTCCTTGAGGTCATCGTTGTGCACGCTAAGAATGCGGCGAACCAGTTTTCATCTGCTGTCCGGGACGAATCGCATCTGTGGCATTGCGGATGACTTCGTCTCCAGGCTTTAGATCACCGAAGACCTCTATGTTTCCGCCCACACTCAGACCGGTGACTACATCCACCCATTCCGCCTTCGCATCGCGTACTCGCTCGACGAATGTACGTTGTTGGTCGTTAGTCACGGCGGAGACAGGCACAAACATGGTTGGAGCAGCGCGATGAACCGGCCATTGCACACTACTAAAACTACCGGGAGACAAGCGGCCATCGGTGCTATGGATGTCCAACTCGACGGGCATCGTCCGGGTATTCAGGTCCACGTCGTGCGAAATGCGCGCAATCGGAGCATGGAACGTCTGACCAGGAAAGGCGGGAACAGTAAACGTCACCTGCTGGCCTATTTGCATTTCTCCCGCATACGCTTCTGGGACTGGCACAACTAGCCGCAAATGACTCGTATCAACTATCTGCACAATGGGCATGGTTCCAGACTGGCCAGACGCCGGTCCGACCAATGCTCCAGGATGCAAATTTCTCGTGGTGACGATGCCCTCAAATGGCGCATAGATATTAAGGTACGATTCGAGTTGCCCCACGCTGCGCAACGCTTCCCGCGCCGCCGCGACGTTGTTCTCTGCCGACTGCACCTGCCCTTGATCGGCGGAAACGGTCTGTCTGGCCACCATCACATCATTCTCAGCGACCACTCCGGGCGTCTTGGCGGCCGAAGCCACATGCAGGTAAGTACCGTTGTCTGACGTGAGCTTCGCTTGAGCCGTGGTCAATTGCGCTTCAGCTGCACGCAGTGCGGATGCTGCCTGGGTGCGTTGGGCGACAAGTTCCGGAGCGGAAAGCCGGATAATGAGTTCGCCCTTGCGAACGCGAGATCCGCGATCCACGCGGATCATGTCCATGAATCCAGTGACTCGAGGGTAGATATCCACGGTCTCGAAGGGGACGAGTTGTGCTGGCAGTGTAAACACGGTTGAAAACTTCTGCGACGCGACAGGCACAACTTCCACTGTCTCCGCATCCATTTCCGTTTGTTTGCTGGCTGCGGGCTTTGCATTGCCATTGCAGCCAGAGATAGATAGTGAAAGTACTAGGGCAACGATGACGGTTTTCATGCGTTCTCCGGCTTGAGGGCAAAGGGACTATCAGCGTCTTCAGGATCGAGGGACGGCGATTTGAGGGATGCACCCTTTTGAACGATGCCAAACACTGTCGGGAGCAGGAACAAGGTTGCAAGAGTGGCAGCGAACAGACCGCCAATCACTGCACGACCCAAGGGAGCTGTCTCCTCACTACCCTGGCCAATCGCAAGCGCCATGGGGATCATTCCCGCAATCATTGCCAGGCTCGTCATCAGCACCGGCCGCAAGCGCTCAGCAGCAGCTGATCGTGCGGCGGAAACGGGATTGGCGCCATTGCGGCGGTTTTGCTCGGCGAAGGTGACCAGCAGAATCGCGTTTGCCACGGCGACGCCAATCGCCATGATGGTACCCATGAAACTTTCAAGGTTTAGCGTAGTGCCGGTGAGTAAAAGCATCACGATGGCTCCCACAAGTACCGCAGGAACGCTAGAGATGACGACCAAGGCGAGACGGAACGATTGAAAATTCGCGGTGAGCAACAACAGAATTACAACCACGGCCAGAGCCAATCCAATGGCCAATTCCGTAAAGATCTCTTTGAGCGCGTTCACCTGACCGCGTACCTGGGTCGTGACACCGCGGGGCGCCTGGCCTGCCTTCGCAATTGCGCGATCAATCTCCTTTGCGGCTCGTGCAAAGTCGTTGTTTCCAACATTCGCCGAGGCGATGATCATCCACATTCCATTCTGCCGGTCTAGCTCTCCGGGGACGGTCGTTGACTGCACATCGGCGACTTGGCTCAACAGCGGGTGCGTTCCCGTGCTGCTATTGACGGGAATGGTTTGGATATCCTTAAGCGAAGTCATCGCCGGTTGCGGCACCTGGACTTGCACCTGGTAACTCACTCCGGATTTCGGATCACGCCAATAGTTTGGAGCAACGAAGCGACTCGAAGCGGTAGAAGAAACCACCGCTGCGCCGATATCATTCGCGCTTGCGCCAAGCTGGCCAGCAAGCACCCGGTCTACGTGAACGTTCACTGTCGGATAACGGAGCGGCTCTTCGAATTCGACATCGCGCAATTCTTTTACTTTCGCCAATTCTTGTCGAACGCGATTGGCATAGCTCTGGACATCGGCATACTGTGGGCCGGTGATGGCGACTTCCGCGGACGAAGGCGCACCGAAGTTCAGGGTTTGACTGATGAGATCGCCCGGATCAAAGGAAAAATGCGTGCCTGGAAATTCCTGAGGCAATTTTTGTCTGAGGTTCTCTTCGAGGCTGCGCAGCGAAATCTTCGCTCGAGGATTCAGGCCGACGTTCATGATTGCCTGTTGGGGACCGCTGGTCCACAGAAAGACCGTATTGATTGGATACGAAGAAGGTTGTGTCCCGATATACCCAAGAGTGAGATCGAGATTACGAGCGCCCGCTTCTCGCGTAATCGCCGCCAACACCTTTTGGACCAAGGCCTCTGTCACAGCGACGCGAGTGCCATCGGGCGCATCAATCCGTAAACGGAATTGCGTCGATGCCGAGGACGGAAAAATTTCCTGGGCCAATCTGGGCCCGAGCAGCACAATAATCAGTACTGCGATTACGGCGTACGCGCCGAGCAGCAACTTGGGAAATTTCATGATGCGCTCCAGGGCATCTTGGAAGCGTTTGCGGAAGCGGTCGAACCGTTCTTCTTCTGGGTGTTCGTTAGGGGTTTCGGCCTCGTTCGTTTCCTGCTTTAGAACCCAATTGCCCAGCACTGGCACCAGGGAGCTCGAAAGCAAATACGATGCACCCATCGAAAACCCAACCGCCAGGGACAAAGGCACAAAGAGCGACTGCGCGGGCCCGGTCATGAAGAAGGACGGCAGAAACACGGCCAGGACGCTGAGCATGGCTAGCAAGCGCGGGATCGCAACTTCGCGGCTGGCCGCAAGAACGGCTTGCGCTTTTTTCTCTCCTTGCGCCAGATGCACATGGATGTTTTCCATGAGCACCGTGCCTTCGTCGACCAGCACGCCCACCGCAAGTGCCAGGCCGCCCAGAGTCATAATGTTGATCGTCTGCCCAGTGAGGCGCAGCAACACTACCGACATCAGCAGTGCAAATGGAATAGTGACGACCACGATGAGGGAACTCCGCCAGTCACCGAGGAAGAGCAAGATCATCAGACCTGTGAGGCCAGCTCCGATCAGACCTTCGCGCAGCACAGAGAAAAGAGCAGCGCGTACGTATTGCGACTGATCAAATTCATAAGTGATCTTGATGTCTGGCGGGATGAGTGACTGAAAACGTTCGATATTCTGCCGCACTTCATTCACAACAGTGATCGTCGAAGCATCCGGCCGCTTGGTCACGGGAATGTAGACGGTTCGCTTGCCGTTCAGCAGTGCATAGCCTGCAAGAACATCCGACGCGTCCTTAACACTGCCGACGTCGCGTAAGTAAACGGAGGCCCCTGACCCCGGATGCAACGGAATGTCCAGCAGATCATTGATCTGTGTCACGGTAGAGTCGGTCGTGACCATGGCATTGTTTTCACCGATATCGACATTTCCTGCCGGTTGAATGCTGTTTCCGGTTGTCAGCGCCTGCACTACGTTGTCTGGTGCCAGCCCATAGGCGTGCAGCTTCTGTGGATCGACGTCAACCACGATGGTCCGTTGATTGCCGCCAAAGGGAGGTGGCGACGAAACACCCGGCAAGGTTGCAAATACCGGACGAACGCGGTTAAGCGCTAGGTCCTGAATCTCCGATAACGTGCGTGATGGACTTGAGAAGACAAGATAGCCCACCGGCAAAGTTCCGGCATCGAAACGAATCACAAAGGGCGATACCGTTCCTGGAGGCATGAAGGCGTGCGCGCGATTGACGTAAGAAACAGTCTGCGCAAGCGCTTCGCTCATGTTCGTGCCGGGATGAAAGCTAAGCCTTAGCAAAGCTGTGCTCTGAATGGACTTTGCCTCAACGCTCTCAATGCCATTGATGTACAGGAAGTGATACTCGTAGTAATAGGAGATAAACCCCTCCATCTGCTGCGGGCTCATGCCGCCGTAAGGTTGCGCGACATAGATGACCGGCAGGTCCAGAGTGGGGAAAATGTCGATCCGGGTTCGCAGAACCGCCAGAATCGACGAGAGTGCAATGGCCGCCACGATAACGATGATCGTGATCGGACGCCTAAGAGCTAGGCGAATGAGCCACATGGGCTACGGGCCTCCTTGCGTCTTGTTGTGGAGAAACTGCAAGAAGGGTTGAAGATCACCTTGCGAGGCGGCGACCGAAGCCAAATTCTGCCAGACGGCGAGACGCGCTAGAGCATCGTCAGTTTCTGCTTGCACCAGCAGGCTCTGCGCATCGGCAACCTCTACAAGAGTTGCGAGACCTGCTTGGTAACGCGAGCGTTCCTGAGTCTCGGTGGTTCGCGCGGCATCCAGTTCCACGGGGGTATTCTCGGCGATGTGGCGAGCGCCTTCGAGAGAAGCCTGTGCCTTACGTAATTGTCCCGTCAGGTCCTGCAGGTCTTGATCGTAGCGAGCCTCTTCGGCGCGTTCATTCGCGGATTCAACTGCCTTTCGAGATCGAATCGCGAAGATGTCGAATACCGGAAAAGTTACCGTCACGCCAACCGCCCAATTCGAACGATCCGGGCCTAGTCCTGCCGTGCCTCCCTCGAAATTGCCGGCCGGGTCCCAGCCGCTGCCGCGTCCGTATACCGACGATTGAAAATAGAACTTCGGATAGTAGGAACGGTCCACGATATGAACCTGTGCCTGTGCTTCTTCCACCCGTGCGTGCTGTACCTCCGCGATCGGATTGCTTGTGATTAGAGTGGTCTCCGGAGATCCCTCGGGAGGTGCTACAGGGAGTGAGCTTTCTTGCACTTCCACCGAGGTGTCCGGCAATCCGAGAATATCGGTTAATGCTGCCACGCTGATTTTCTCTTGTTGCTGGGCTCGAGCTAAATTGACTCTGGCGCGGGCCAATTCCGCGTCCGCACGGGATGCATCCGCTCCAGCGCGAAGTTGATTATCGGCCAACACCCGGACAGCCTTGTCGAACGTCTCGCGCCGCTCGACATCTGCATCGGCGGCGCGCACGGTTCGCTGGGCAGCCAGCACCGTCAGATAGGCGTTCACCGTGGCGACGGCCACATCAAGGCGTGTCAGCGAAGCTTCCGCGGTGGCTTGATCCCGAGCGGCGCGTGCGGCAACTACTTTCGCTCCCCGGTATCCAAAATCGAAAGGCTCCCAGGAGAACAGAAGCCCCGCCGCGCTGCCCCACGCGCTACGGTTCGAAGTCGTGGCCGGCACAGGGCCGGAAATCGGAGCGATGATCGATTGCGGAAGAAGCAGCCCGGTGATGTTGTTGTCGGTCGCGCGATTCGTTTGCCAGACCACGTCTGCGCGCGGCAGATAATTGGTTCTTGCCAACCCCACGCCCGCTTGCGCCGCTTTGACCCGCTCCA
>WNFP01005570.1_pt1 | contig 10136 bp, 8 predicted proteins | sample 5400201 | NCBI WGS metagenome assembly WNFP01 (sample SAMN13153355, study PRJNA577476) | soil metagenome | isolation source: 115 cm saprolite under Madrone tree | place: USA:California | collected 2016-06-14
TCACCGAGCAGGACATCGGCAAGCTGTTCATCGCCGGCATCATTCCCGGCCTGCTCGCGATGACGATGTACATGATAACCATCGCGCTGATCGGCTATTTCCGGCCGGGCTTCCTGCCCAAAGATACCTACACCACCTGGCGCGAACGGTTCGCGGGGCTGAAGGACATCTGGGCGCCGGTGCTGCTGTTCGTATTCGTCATCGGCGGGCTTTACGGGCTGCCGTTCCTGCCGCGCTTCACCCCGACCGAGGCCGGCGGCGTCGGCGCGACCGGTGCGTTCCTGATCGGCGTGCTCACCGGACGGCTGGACAAGGACAAGATCCTCGCTTCGCTTCTGCAGGCGACCCGCACCGCCGCCGCGGTGTTCACCGTGCTGATCGGCGCCCTGATCTTCGGGTATTTCCTCACGGTGACGCAAACCCCGCAAAAGGTCACCGAGTTTCTCACCGGCCTCGGTCTCGGCAGCTACGGCGTGCTCGCCCTCATCATGGTGATGTATCTGGTGCTCGGGTGCCTGATGGACGCGATGGCCATGATCATCCTCACCGTGCCGATCATCTTTCCGGTGATCTCCCATCTCGGCTTCGATCCGATCTGGTTTGGCGTGATCATCGTGATGACGGTCGAACTCGGCCTGATCCATCCGCCGGTCGGAATGAATGTCTTCGTCATCAAGAGCGTGGTCAAGGATGTGTCGTTTGCCACGATTTTCAGGGGCGTGATCCCGTTCGTGGCGACGGACCTGATCCGGCTGGTGATCCTCATTGCATTTCCGTTGCTGGCCACATGGCTGCCGCAACGCATGATGGCTCATTAGGACGCAGTTCGTGGAGACGAATGATTTCATATCACGCGGCCAAATAGTTCGAGACGCGCGGCGTTGCCGGGCTCCTCACCATGAGGGTCTGGGACCTCATCCTGAGGAGGGTGCTTTTGCGCGCGTCTCGAAGGATGAAGCCACTGAAAGTGCGGTGGTTTCGGTTGAAACGAGGTTGCGGTGATCCATGCTACCCTCTCTTCACACCAGATACGTCTTCAGCCTCGCCATCAAAATCGGCGCGCCGATCGTCGCCGGCGATTTCGGCTATGGTGTCAGGCGGATCATTCCGATCCTCGGCGGCGAAGTGCGCGGCGCCGGCATCACGGGCACGATCCTGCCCCATGGCGCGGACTTCCAGACCATCCGTCCGAACGGCTTTACCGAGCTGGAGGCAAAATACGCTTTTGAGACGGACGACGGCGCCATCGTCTACATCGAGAATCTCGGCATCCGCTTCGGTCCGAAGCAGCTGCTGGACCGGATCGCCAGGGGCGAGGTTGTCGATCCCGCATCGATCTATTTTCGCTCGGTACCGAAATTCGAAACCGGTGCCGAAAAGTATCGCTGGCTGATGCAGAACCTGTTCGTCGGCGTCGGCGCAAGATACCCCGACCGCGTCGAGATCGACGTGCATCAGGTGTTGTGAGCCATCTTCTATTACTTCTATTACCCTCCCCTGGAGGGGGAGGGTCGGCTCGCATCGCGCGAAGCAAGATGCGAGACGGGGCGGGGTGATTTCCCCACTCGGGCATCGTTCGAAACGAGAGACCGTCACCCCACCCCGCCGCTCATTTCATTCGCGTCGACCCTCCCCCTCCTGGGGAGGGTAAGAGGTCGCGTGTTGACTCTATCCAAATTCGTTATATAGTATAACTATTCTAGACAGGACTTAATATCTCAATGGGAAACGCCGCTGCTGCCGGGACTTCGGACCCATCCGAGTTGCTCGAGATCGAGAAAACCGGCGCGGTCATGACCGTCGGCCTCAACCGCCCGGCCAAGCGCAATGCGCTGAACGACGGCATTGTGCTCGCGATCCAGGATTGCTTCTCGAATATCCCGGACGACATTGGCGCGGTGGTGATCCACGGCATCGGCGATCATTTTTCATCCGGCCTCGATCTGTCGGAGCTGACCGAGCACGACGCCACCGAAGGCTTGCGGCATTCGCAGATGTGGCACCGCGGGTTTGACCGGGTTCAGTATTGCCGCGTGCCCGTGATCGCAGCCCTCAAGGGCGCGGTAATCGGCGGCGGGCTGGAGCTTGCCTGCGCGGCGCATATTCGCGTCGCCGAGCCATCGGCCTATTTCGCGCTGCCCGAGGGACAGCGCGGCATTTTCGTCGGTGGCGGCGGATCGGTGCGGCTGCCGCGCCTGATCGGGGTCGCCCGGATGACCGATATGATGCTGACCGGAAGGGTTTATTCCGCGATCGAGGGTGCCTCCTACGGCTTTGCGCAATACCTTACCGAGGAAGGCAACGCGCTGGCCAAGGCGGTGGAGCTCGCCACCAAGGTCGCAACCAATGCGCCGCTGACGAATTTTGCCGTGCTGCAGGCGCTGCCGATGATCGCGGAAGCCAATCCGCAGACCGGCCTTTTGATGGAGTCCCTGATGGCCACCGTGGCGCAGAGCGACAAGGAGGCAAAGCTCCGTATCCGGGCATTCCTTGATCGCAAGACCGCAAAGGTGAAACCCGCCTGACATGAGCGCCAAGCCCACCATGTCGGTCCCGGCCGCGCGCAGCTATGCGCCGCTGCGCCCGATCTCGTTCGGCGATCCCGCCGTCATCGTGGATCGCCGCAACGGCACCATTTACCTGCGGCCGAAAATGGCGCTCGGCGAATATCCGCTTCGGCTCACCGACCGCCTGCACCATTGGGCGAAGACGGAGCCGAACCGCATCTTCATGGCGGAGCGCGCTATGGGTGGGGGGTGGCGGCAGATCAGCTACGCGCAGTTGCTGGCCTCAAGCCGGCATATCGCCTCAGGCTTGCTGGCGCGCGGTCTCTCTGCGGAGAAGCCGATTGTCGTTCTCTCCGGCAATTCGATCGACCACGCGTTGCTCGCGTTCGGCGCGCTCTATGCCGGCATCCCGTTCTGTCCGGTGTCGCCAGCCTATTCGCTGATATCCAAAGACTACGGCAAGCTCGGCTTTGCGATGAAGCTATTGACGCCCGGTCTGGTGTTCGCCGACGACGCGACGAAGTTCGCCGATGCGCTCTCCGCCACTGTTCCGGCCGAAGTTGAAATCGTCGCCTCGCGCGGGGAGATGTCCGGCCGCATGGTGACAAGGCTCGGCGACTTGCTCGCGACGTCGGAGCATCCCGTCCTCGATGCCGCGCATGACGCGATCGGCCCGGATAGCATCGCAAAATTCCTGCTGACCTCGGGCTCGACCGGCAATCCGAAAGCGGTGATCAACACCCAGCGGATGATCTGCGCCAATCAGGTGATGCTGCGCGAGACGTTGGCCTTCCTGAAGGACGAACCGCCCGTCATCGTCGATTGGCTGCCGTGGAATCACACCTTTGGCGGCAATCACAATATCGGGCTGACGCTTTACAATGGCGGCTCGATGTATCTCGACGCCGGCAAGCCGATGCCCGGCGGCATCGAGGAGACGGTGCGCAATCTCCGCGAGATTTCGCCCACCGTCTATTTCAACGTGCCGAAGGGTTATGAATCGCTGTTGCCCTATTTGCGCGACGACAGCGGCTTGCGCGCAAAATTCTTCCACCGGTTGCACGCGATGTTTTTCTCCGGCGCGGCGCTGTCGCCCTATGTCTGGAATGGTCTCGACGAACTCGCGGTGCAGGAAACCGGTTTCCGCGTCCCTGTCCTGACCGGCCTCGGCGCCACCGAGACCGCGCCGTTCTTCATGTCGGTTAGGCCCGCCACCAGCCGCTCCGGCCATGTCGGGCTTCCCGTCTCCGGCAACGAGGCCAAGCTTGTTCCTGTTAATGGCAAGCTCGAGGTTCGCGCCAGGGGGCCTAACGTCACGCCGGGCTACTGGCGTCAGCCCGAACTCACGGCCGCCGCGTTCGACGATGAAGGTTTCTACAAGTTCGGCGATGCGATCAAGCCGGCAGACCCCAAGGATTTCAGCGCCGGGTTCGATTTCGACGGCCGCATTGCCGAGGATTTCAAACTTGCCAGCGGCACCTGGGTCAGCGTCGGTCCGCTCCGCGCCCGCTTTATCGCGGCCTGCGCGCCAATGGTGCGGGACGTGGTGATTGCCGGCATCAACCGCGATGAAGTCTCGGCATTGGTCATTCTCGATCTCGACGGCTGCCGTCTGATCAACCCAACGCTTCCGGCCGACGATCTCGTCGCGACCGCGTCCGATTCCCTGATCCGCGAAGCGTTTCACGAACGGCTGACAAAATTTCTGGCGACGGCGACGGGGTCTTCCAACAGGATCACGCGCGCGATCCTCATCGACACGCCACTATCGATCGACCGCGGCGAAGTCACCGACAAGGGTTCGATCAATCAGCGCGCGGTGCTGGACCACCGCAGCCGCCTGATCGAAGAGCTTTATTCGCCAATGCCGGCAGCGCACGTGATAACGCTTTAGCAAACTCGAACAGTAACTTCAGGGAGAGATCATGCAGTTGAAAGATCAGGCCGCCATCGTCACCGGGGGTGCATCGGGATTGGGCGCCGCGACCGCGCGGCGGCTCGCAGCGCAGGGAGCCAGGGTCGCCGTGTGCGACCTCAACGCCAAGCTGGCGGAGAGCGTTGCCGCCGAGATAAAGGGCGTTGCGATTGTCTGCGACGTCTCCGACGCAGCCTCCGCGGAAGCCGCCATCGCCAGTGCGTCCAAGACCCATGGTCCGGCGCGGGTACTGGTCAATTGCGCCGGCATCGGCGTCGCCAAGCGGGTGATCGGCCGCGAGGGCCCGATGCCGCTCGCCGATTTTGACAAGGTGATCAAGGTCAACCTGATCGGTTCGTTCAACATGCTGCGGCTTGCGACCGCGGAAATGTCGAAGCTGGAGCCGCTTGCGACCGGCGAGCGCGGCGTCGTGATCTCGACCGCCTCGGTCGCAGCCTATGACGGCCAGATCGGACAATCCGCCTATTCGGCCTCAAAAGGCGGCATCGTCGCCATGACCCTGCCGATCGCGCGCGAACTGGCGCAGTTCGGCATTCGCGTGCTGACCATCGCGCCTGGACTGTTCCTGACACCGCTGCTGGCCAATTTGCCGCAGGAGGCGCAGGACAGTCTCGCCGCGTCGATCCCGTTTCCGCGCCGGCTCGGCCAGGCCGACGAGTTCGCTTCGCTCGCCCTGCACATGATCGACAACCCCTATTTGAACGGCGAGGTGGTGCGGCTTGATGCCGCGCTGCGCATGGCGCCGCGTTAGGAAGATTGCATGTTCGTCAATCGCAGGGATGTGCAGATCCAGTGGGGCGACTGCGATCCCGCCAACATCGTCTATTACCCGCGCTACTTCGAGATGTTCGACGATTCGACCTCGATCATGTTCGAGGCCGCCGGCTTTTCCAAACAGGACATCGTCAGGAAATATGGCCTGGTCGGCATTCCCATGGTGGATACACGGGCGAAATTCCATATCGCCTCGAGCCACGGCGACTGGATCACCATCGAGAGCCGGGTCGAGCGGTTCAAGCGTTCGAGTTTTGAGGTTACCCACAAGGTGTTCAAGGGCGAGGCGCTGGCAATCGAGGCGTTCGAGACCCGCGTCCTGGTCGGACGGCATCCGGGCGATCCGGCGCGGCTCAAATCGGCGCCGTTCCCGGAGGAGATTATCGAAAGGTTCACGCGGGGCTGACAAGCGAGGTGCATCGTCTAAAGAAGCGCTGTAGGGTCGGCCGAATTTTTTCGTTACGAAACAAAGAAGCATCCAAGGGAGGAAGCAATCAATGAAGAAGTTTTATCTGTCGGCGGCGGCGTTCACGGCGTCCCTGGCGCTGCCGGGACTGCCCGCGATGGCGCAAACCAATGAAATCACCATCGGCATCACCGTCACCACCACCGGTCCGGCGGCGGCGCTCGGCATTCCCGAGCGCAATGCGCTCGACTTCGTGCCGAAGGAGATCAGCGGCGTGCCGCTGAAAGTCATCGTGCTCGACGATGGCGGCGATCCGACCAACGCCACCACCAATGCGCGGCGTTTCGTGACGGAGTCCAAGGCCGACATCATCATGGGCTCGTCCATCACCCCGTCGACCATCGCCGTGTCCAATGTCGCCAACGAGGCGGGAATCCCGCATATCGGCCTGGCGCCGTTTCCGATTACGCCGGACCGCGCAAAATGGTCGGTAGCGATGCCGCAGCCAATCCCGATCATGGGGAAGGTTATCTACGAGCACATGAAGTCGCACAACGTAAAGACCGTCGGTTACATCGGCTATTCCGATTCCTACGGCGATCTCTGGTTCAACGACTTCAAGATGCAGGCCGTTCCGATGGGCATGACGATGATCGATGAAGAGCGCTTTGCGCGGCCGGATACGTCGGTCGCGGGTCAGGTGCTGAAGCTGGTCGCCGCCAATCCCGATGCAGTGCTGGTCGGCGCCTCCGGAACCGCCGCGGCGCTGCCGCAGACCGCGCTGCGCGAACGCGGCTACACGGGCCCGATCTATCAGACCCACGGCGCCGCCAGCATGGACTTCATTCGTATCGCGGGAAAGGCGGCGGAGGGTGTGCTGATGGCGTCGGGTCCGGTGATGTCGCCGGAGACACAGCCCGACAGCGCGCTGACCAAAAAGCCGGGTCTTGCGCTCAACACCGCCTATGAGGCGAAGTACGGTCCCAACAGCCGGAGCCAGTTCGCCGGACATTCTTACGATGCCTTTGAGGTGCTCAAGCGTGTGATCCCGGTGGCATTGAAGACGGCAAAGCCCGGGACGGGCGAATTCCGCGACGCGATCCGTCAGGCTTTGCTGACCGAACGTGAAATCGCCTGCAGCCAGGGCGTCTACAATTTCACCGAAAAGGACCGCTACGGCCTCGACGACCGCTCGCGCATCATCCTCACCGTGAAGGACGGGAAATACACCCCGGCGCAGTGAACGTCGGGGGCCGGCTTTTGCTTACCCTCCCCTGGAGGGGGAGGGTCGCCTGCTCTCGGCGATGCGTAGCATCGTCCGAAGCAGGCGGGGTGGGGTGACGGTCTATCGTCGTCGTCGGTGGTTCAGTGGCTCGGCCTCAGCTTGGCGCAACCCATACAACTCCACATAAATACGTTCGAGCACCGCCGTCAGATCGCCGATGATCTCCGAATTCCAGAAGCGGACAACCCGATATCCCTCCCGCTCAAGCCAAAGCTGCCTTTCGCGATCGCGCTTGGCGGTTTCGTCATCATTATGGTGTCCGCCGTCGAGTTCAATGATCAAGCGCCGGGCCGGGCAGAAGAAATCTACGACATAGGGACCGATCGGTGCCTGGCGTCGGAAGTGCGTGCCATCTATCGGGAGCTCCTTCAGAGCGCGCCACAGCGCGCGCTCATGTGGTGTCGCGTTAGCTCGGAGTCGTTTGGCTGCTGCTCGCCGAATCGGTGTCGAGATCATATGCATCTCACTTGCGGATAGATCACCCCACCCCGCTCGCACCGGACGATGCTACGCATCGCCGAGCACGAGCGACCCTCCCCCTCCAGGGGAGGGTAAGTGGAGCGCATCCGCCAAATTAGAGCAAGGACGCGCTAAACCGCGCTCGGGCCTTCGTGCTGAAAGCCGAGGTAGCTTGCGGCGACGCGTTGATTGGTGGCGATGTCTTTCGCCGCTCCGTTCAAAATGAATTCGCCGAGCTCCATCACATAGGCGCGGTCGGCGATTTTTAATGCGGCCTGCGCGTTCTGCTCGACCAGCAGCACGGAAACGCCGGCTGAGCGCAACTCGCCGATGGTGCGGAAAATATCGGCGACGATGATCGGCGCCAAACCAAGGCTGGGCTCGTCCAGCATCAACAGTTTTGGCGCGCCCATCAAGGCGCGGCCCATGGCCAGCATTTGCTGCTCGCCGCCCGACAGCGTGCCCGCCAGTTGCTTGCGCCGCTCTTTCAGCCGCGGAAACAGCGAATAGACTCGCTCGAACGATTTTGCGGCAATCGCCTTTGCGATCCGGAACGCGCCGAGCTGCAGATTGTCCTCGACCGTCATGGTCGAAAACAGTTCGCGATGCTCCGGCACCAGGCTCAAGCCCGCCGCAACGCGGTCCTCGATCTCGAGCCGCGCCATGTCCTCGCCGGCAAAGGTCACGCGTCCCTTCAGCGGCAGGCTCCCGATGACGGCGTTGAGCAGCGTGGTCTTGCCGGCGCCGTTGGCGCCGATGATGGTGACGATCTCGTTGTCGCCGACGTCGAGCGACACCGAACGGACGGCTTCGACCTTGCCGTAGGCGATATGCGCTGATGACACCGACAATAGCGCGCTCATGCAACCGCTCCGAGATAGGCCTTGATCACGTCGGGATTGGTCTTGATCGCATCCGGCATGCCTTCTGCTATCTTGGTGCCGAAGTCGAGCACCACGACCCGGTCGGCGAGATTCATCACAAATCCCATGTCGTGTTCCACCAGCAGCACCGACATGCCGCCGTCGCGCAACTGACGCAGCAACCTCGCCAATTGCTGCTTCTCCATATGGCGCAGGCCCGCGGCCGGTTCGTCGAGCAAGAGCAGCATCGGATCGACGCACAGCGCGCGTGCGATCTCGACGATGCGCTGCTGGCCGAGCGACAGAGAGCCGGCGAACTGGTCGATCTCCTTGCCAAGGCCGACACGCTCGATCTGGCGCGCGGCTTCCGCCAGCAATCTTGCTTCGTCTGATCGGTCGAGCCGGAACATGCTGGAGAGCGCGCCGGCATGGCCGCGCAGATGCGCGCCGATCGCGACGTTTTCCAATACGCTCATCTCCGGCACCAGTTTGACGTGCTGGAAGGTGCGGGCGATGCCAAGTTTTGCCACCTCCTGCGGCGGGGCGTTGTCGATCTTTCTGCCGAACACGGAGATGGTTCCGCCCGACGAGGTGAGCACGCCGGTGATCAGGTTGAAGGTCGTGCTCTTGCCGGCGCCGTTGGGGCCGATCAGCGCCACGATCTCGCGGGTTTTGACGTCGAAGGAGACGTTGTTGACGGCGATCACGCCGCCGAACCGCTTGCGTGCCTGCTCGATCCGCAGCAGCACGCCGGCAGCGGCCGGCGCTTTGGGGCTCGCGGGCAAGGTCAGGGAAGTGTCGGGCCGCTTGCGATTTGATTTGAGCGGCAGCCGCGCCGTCAGCCACGGCCAGACCCCTGATGGCGCCAGTTGCAGCAGGCCCACCAGCAGGATGCCGAACACGATGGTCTCGAGCTGGCCCTCGCCGTGAAACAGATAGGGTAGGTAGCTCTGAAGAATTTCCTTCAGGATGATGACGATGGCGGCCCCGAGCACGCCGCCCCACACATAGCCGGCGCCGCCGACCACCGCGATGAAGAGATATTCGATGCCGGCCTGGGCGCCGAACGGCGTCGGATTGGCGGCGCGCTGGAAATGCGCATAGAGCCACCCGGACAGGCCGGCCAGCACCGCCGCATAGATGAAAACCAGAAGTTTGGCGCGGGGCGCTTGCACGCCGAAGGCTTCGGCGGCGATGTGTCCGCGCCGCAACGCGCGGATCGCGCGGCCGGTGCGGGAGTCCAGGAGGTTCGTCGTGAGCGACGCGCAGACCAGCACCGCGATCCAGATCGCGAAGTAGATCGCGCCGGGGTCGATCATCCGGAATGAGCCGATCGAAAGCGGCGGAATGCCGGAAATGCCGTCGTTGCGGCCGAGGAATTCGAGCTTGCTGAACAGATAAAACAGCCCAAGCCCCCAGGCGAGGGTGCCAAGCGGCAGATAATGGCCGGACAGCCGCACCGTGACGAGGCCGAGTGCGACCGCGGCGATGCCGGAGACCACAAGCGAAAGCGGCAATGTCAGCCACGGCGACACGCCGTAGGCCGTGGTCAGCACCGCCGTGGTGTAGGCCCCAAAACCGCAAAACGCCGCCTGGCCGAACGAGGTGAGACCGCCGACGCCGGTCAGCAGCACAAGGCCCATCGCGACCAGCGCTGACAGACCGATATTGTCCAGCAGCACGATCCAGAACGGCGGCAGGCCCGGGATGAGCGGGATCGCCGCCATCACGAGCGCGAATACGATGATGGGCCACCGCTGCGGCATTGCGGTCAATCCTTCTCTTCTTCCACCGCGGGCGCCGCCAGCGAGCGCAGCAGCAGAACCGGAATGATCAGCGTGAAGACGATGACTTCCTTGAAATTGCTGGCATAGAACGAGGAGAAGGCTTCGACGGATCCGACCAG
>WNFP01007011.1_pt1 | contig 10136 bp, 7 predicted proteins | sample 5400201 | NCBI WGS metagenome assembly WNFP01 (sample SAMN13153355, study PRJNA577476) | soil metagenome | isolation source: 115 cm saprolite under Madrone tree | place: USA:California | collected 2016-06-14
AGACAGGCGCTTTGCCCGGCCGGAATCCTGGCACGCGTGCGACGCGCGCAAATTCCTTGGCCACGCTCTCAATTTTTTTCGTTACTTCTTCCGCGGGAATCTCCAGATCCAGCTCGCGGCGGCACGTTGCTTCAGCCATGGAACAATCCTCTCCCAGATAAATGATCCGGCAAAAAACGGGTCTTCGTGAAAATACTCGCTGGTCTCGACGGCATGCGCCCCAGTGTCTTGCGGAAAGCCCAAGCTTGTCGGCCGCTTTGCGGCCGCACATGAACTCAGATGAGGCCAGACAGGTAAGAACTTCGCCTGCAACGCAAAATAAGAGTATAGGCGACGCTGCAGAGAGCGTCAATTGAAGCGGCTGAGAGATTGGCACTTCGAGAAGCGGCGTTCTATTGCACGGCAATCAAGCCATGATTTTTGATTTGGCCGTTTTGGCGGGCGCTCGAGCATTTGTCAGTCGGCCGCAGCGGGGCGGCTCAGGGCAGTGGTGAAGTCGGCGTGGAGCAGACGGTGGAAGAGATGTTCGCCGGCTTCACGGCGCACAGACAGCCGTCCAGCGAAATAGGCGCGCGAGCCGAGCCCGCGCTGCACCGCTTCGCAAACAGCCATGTCTTCGTCCTGTACTCTTTCGCTCACCGCGATGCTTTCTCTGTGGCGGGCTTCGGCGGCCGCGCTTGTGGCGGCGAAGTAGTAATCGAAGACCACGGCGCAACGGTGCACGCCCAGTGGCAGGACCAGGTTCGTGTCCATCACACCTTCGTAGGCGTTGATCATGAAGTTGGGATAGATCCACAGATAAAACGCGCGGCCCTGCCTGGTTGCGGCGACGCCGGACTCTGATGTGGAACCTGATGACAGCGGACTCGACTGCAAGCATGCGCGCTCAAAATTCTCGATCGTGTATTTTGTGTATTCGATGACGCTGCTCAGTCCCTTGTGCGCGTGGGGCACGTGATAGCCGCCATCGAGATAGTTGTCGACGTAGACTTTCCAATTACAGTTGAGCGTGTAGACGCGGCGGTCAAAGAAGTGCAGCTTTTTTGCCAACTCTAGCGGCGCCACAACCTCGGGCACTATGCCCAGAAAATCGCGTAGCGGCGCGGCGCGACCGTCCAGATTTACAAAAACAGAATTCTCCCAGGTGTCCACGCGCACGGGCACCAAACCATTCTTTGCCCGATCAAAGTTGCACACGCCGTCGAACTCGACCATCCCTTTGAGCGCGCCATCGATTCCGTAAGTCCAGCCGTGGTAAGGGCAACGAAACTGCTTTGCGCAACCCTGTACCTCGGTGACTACAGCGGCGGCGTGATGTCGGCACACATTGTAGAAGGCCCGCAACAGTCCATCAACTCCGCGCGCCGGGACGATCCGGCAGTGTGACTGATGATACCGAATCCGCTGCCGAGGACAGTGTTTGAGGGCAGACCAAAATTCACAATGTTAAATATATTGAAGAATTCCGCGCGAAACTCAAGCATGCCCAGCTCGCGGTTGCCCCTTTTCCCAAACGGAGTGTCTTTGATCGTGGCCATATCGAAATTGTGGAAACCCGGGCCGCGGAAAGTATCGCGTCCCAGTGTGCCGAAACGTCCCTGATTGGGCCCTACGCCGCCGGAAACCTTCACCGGTATAAAAAAGAAAGAGCTATTGTTTGCGCCGCGACCGAAATAATCCTCGCGCACAGCCCGGGTGGTGGAGAGGTCCGGCATCGTAACCAAATCCGGACGGTCTGTCCCGCCGGCGCCGACTCCCGTTTGCTGTATTCCGGAGTAAACGGTAAACGGCGACCCAGTCGTCAACGTCGTGATGTTCAGAAATTGCCAGCCTTTTGTGAGTCGACTTCCCAATGGTTGAAGAAAACTAACGCGATCCAATGGTAGCGATTGAAACAAGCTGACAGTAAAAACATGGGTCACATCAAAGGTGGAGGGCCCCTTGTCGGCGGCTGGATCTAACGGATTTTGCGGGAGCGTTTGCAGGGTTACGCCGGGGCTTCCTGCAATTCCGCCAGGCACGGCGCTCGTATCGTCGATGGATTTGGAAAATGTATCGCTGGCCTGGAAGCTCAAGCCAATCCGCGAATAGTTTTCCGTGGCGCTGGTTTGCAACGAATGATAAGTGGAGTGTGCAGCGCTGTCCATCACCGACACCGGCCCAAACCCTCCGATCGCGTGTCCTACGGCATTGAACTGAGTGAACGGGGCAAACCCCGGGTCCGAGCCACCGTAGCCGTTGGGGGAATCTACCCTGGCAAGATGGACTCCCGCTGTACCGACGTATGCAGCGCTGAACTTCACACTTCCGAAATCGTGATCGATTCCCGCCGTAAACGTCCCGATGTATCCGTTGCGAAAATGTCTGCTAATGACAGGGACATTAAACAGTTGCACTTCGTGGCCGGGCGTAATTGCCGCGAGGTCGTTCTGAAATCTCTGCAGATCGATTGGTGTGTTAGCGGGGACGCTTGCGCTTCCCGAAGCGAAAAGAGGTTGCCCCTGTGTGTTGTACACAGTGGGAAGAATCTCGGGCACGAAGGCATTTTGAAACGGTACCGGAACACCGGGCAACGCTGTGATGAGCGGCTGGAAAATGAGCGGAAAGCTTCCGGTGACATAATTTTCGAGCCACAGATTTGGCAGAATCGTAGTGATCGCTCCGCCAGCGTGAAGAGTGGTGTGTTTGGTCGCGGCATAATCCAGCGAAAGGCGAGGTCCCCAGCCGTTAAGATCAAGTGGGTAAATGGGCTGCGGATTGTACAGGAAAATTGCCTTGGCGCCGGGAGCGTAAAAAGATGTTAATTTGCCAGCCGAATCGATTGGGTCGGCAATGGAGGTGCGATGCTTGGCCTCTTTGATGCGGCTATTCAAGTCGTACCGCAAGCCATAATTCACGCTCAATCGTGAGTTCACCTTCCACGTGTCCTGAAAATAGAAGTTGTACGCCTCGCGCCTCACGCCAGCTTCGTCAAACTTGTCTCCAACGGGCGTCGTACTTGCGGCGGCGGTGATTCCGTAGGAAAAAGGCGTCGCTGTCAACAATCCCGTAAGCGAGTCGGGCAACAGTTCGCCGGGCTGTATGTCGTGCTGGCCGCTCGCGGAAGGGATGAACGCGGGCGAATAAGCCGGACCGCCTCCAAACGTGTATATGCCGTTCGGATTGAGGCCAAAAATCGTGGCATCGCGGTTAAAGCGTAGTTCCGCTCCCCATTTGAAACTGTGGGATCCATGCGTGGACGCCATATCGTGTTTCAACTGATAGACATTTCCATAGGAGCCGAAAATAGAGCCGTCGGCTGAATTGAAGTTCTGGAACAGACCGTCTCCAAATGTGACGGCGGGCTGCGTGTGATTGATGGACGGGAAAAATGGCGTGCTCCGTATATAACCGAGCGACGTCACAAAGGCCAGGTGCGGGGATATTGTGCGTGAATACCTTACGGCAGCACTTCGCTGATGATCAAAAAAGTTGACGCCAAAGCTAGGATCGATCGCTGTCTGATCGGGATTTGTTGTCGGGCCTCTTAGCTGGTTCAAGCTGAACCGGCCGAACAAGGCGGCTTTATCTGAAAGGCGATGGTCGATCCGTATGGAAAACTGATCCGTATCTGTCGCTACCTTTGAAGAAGTTGCATAGGTACGGGGTCCGTACGGACCTTGAGGCTCGTTAGGCAAAGGAAAACGCACTAGGATGCCAGCCACATCCGGGCTAACCGGGACCGTCAGTGTATCGCCTGGAAAAGTCGTGGTATCAATTCCTCGTCTTTCTGCCACTGTTGGGACTGGGAATACCTGCGTAGTTCCAAGCACTTGCCGGAAGCCTTGATACTCGCCGAAATAAAATGTTTTGCCTCGGCCATCATAGATTTTTGGAAGCAACAGGGGTCCGCCGTTGGTTACTCCAAATTCGTTGCGGGCAAAGGGCGGGATCCGCCGCGGTTCCACTGCGCTTTGGTGATCGAAAAAATTGCGCGCGTCGAATGCCGCGTTGCGCACAAATCCAAAAGCGCTGCCGTGCACTTCATTCTTGCCCGACTTGCTGATTACATTGTTGAAACCCGCCGCCCCGTGTCCGATTTCTGCAGGCATTACGCCGGAGCTTGATTGCACCTCTTGAATCGCATCAACATTAAAGTTGGAGAACGTGGCTCCGCCGAGTTCAGGATCTGTCGTATCCGCTCCATCCATGGCAAATACAGAAGCCGATCCGCGCTGGCCATTCACTGCAAACTGCTGCGTGAAATTGGCGGCGCCGTTTGTATCCGTCATGGTCCCCGCCGCCAAGAGCAACAATTTGCTGAAGTCGCGTTCGTTCAACGGCAAACTCGAAACTTCTCCGCTGGAAAGGTGTTCTCCGCCGCTTGCCTGAACGGAAGTTGGCGCTGACGCTACTGAAACAAGAACCGTCCCGTCTTGCGGAGATAGTTCCAGCGTTGTGGTGAGAGTTTTGCCATCTTCAATAGTTACAGGATTAGACGCGGTGTAAGTTTTGCCTGCCAGCGTCACCGTGAGCTGGTATCTACCCAGTGCGATTGCCTCGAACGAAAACTCACCGCTCCCCGAACTCTTTGCAGTGTATCCGCGATCATCGGATTTTGCCTGCAATCTCACAATCGCATCCGCGACGGGGTTTCCGCTTTTGTCTCTCAATACTCCAGCCCAGGAAGGTGCCGGAGAAGGGCTGCCGGTAGGAACCATCATGAGAAAAACAGCTAAGCAAATCACCGAATTTCTAAGGAAGCGCGTGCCAAATGAAGCGTAGGCTACCTGCTGGACGCCCCTGTTTCGACAATCTCGTTCCAGGGCATTTTTTTCCGTTCCGTTGGAGTTCAACATAAGTCCGATCTGACTACCACGGCGCTGGAATTGCCCCCAACCGATTGCGTAGATTATAGGGGTTAACCATGCCGCGGGCACTGCTTTCATGACTGCTCCTCGGAAGATGCATCTTGCTGAGAAAACGGGCGATTCTTGCTGAAACCTCCCTATCGCGGAATCTTGGAGGATTTAAGAATGTTGCGCCGCGCCAGCCTTCAAGAACATGTGACTTTGAACGGTGTACTGTCCTATCGGTGGGAAGACGCTCTATCGTCCCCGTCCCTGCGCTCAGCCAGCAGTGCGCTTGTAAGCAAGGTCAGACAACCCCACACCCCGAGTTCCCACCAAAATTGTCTACGTTCGGCAAGCTCGGAATTGATGGCGTCTCCCATCGCTTCGCTGGCAGCTTCCGCCTTCTCAACATACTTGTCGTTGTTTCGCCGAACCTCTTCCAACGCGATCCGGTCCTCGGGTGCAGCATTCAAATCCCGCTTCGGGAGACTGGCCAAGCTGGTGCTGGCCTCTTTTTGAGCATTGAGAGCCCGCTGGACCTTCACTTCCGTCATGGCCGCCGCCGCCGACCATTGCAGGGCCGTGCCGACGGTCACGGCAGTCAAGCCAATCCAACAGGCCAGTACGGTGTAGGCCACAAATCTATGTAAGTTCACGCTTCGCACCTTTGACCCGGATCAAATCGCCGGGAGGGCGTGTGTGACCGCTGCTTATCGCCGAAAGTCGGGGAAGCACGACGCACTTCGCCCTGCCGCGATGGCCACCGTTGTGGAATAGCTTGTCGGCGAAATCCCGTCAACACTGCCGCCCTGCAATAGATCCGTCCACTTGCTGTGGCACGATTAAACTACATGGCTTGTTCGTGCGCAACTTGACCCCAGTCCGCTACGCTCAACAACTATCTTGAAGAATTAAATACAGTCGAGTGGCTCACAGAGCAAGATTGCCAAGTTGGTGAGAAATCCAAATTTAACGCTGGTGCGGAAGGAGGGATTTGAACCCCCACGGCCTTTCGGCCACAAGATCCTAAGTCTTGCGCGTCTGCCAGTTCCGCCACTCCCGCAGTGGTGTTAACTCACTGATTGTATAGGCTTTTGTTGGCTCTGTCTCTCCTGATCTGATTGGCCTTCCGGCTCAACTGTGCATTCGCTGTGCATTACGACAGTCTTGGCTCCCGCTTCGATCCGGCGAGCTGCGTCCTGAAGGTCCGCTTCGCTCACGATGTTGTAGCGATTGAAAACCGAGTCTGTCTTGTGGCCGGAGATTTCGCGCGCCGTCTTTTGCGGGACGCCGCGCCGAATCATGTTCAGATCACAACGCAGCCGCAGCGAGAGCAGACTCCGCCTCCTGCGCGATTACCAGTTGGAATCAAACGCGTCCTCGACCTCGTGTGGGGCAACAATGAACTGGAGTAATCACCCATGCCCTCCGAAGCACAAGCAAAAGACGCCGCTCGTATTCGCGCGGATCGTTCTGCCGGTCGCCGTCTTGCAAGCCTTTAACAAAGACGCTGGAAGGCTGTTTCGGTGGTGCATCAGCGACACCTTGCGCACAAGACTGGGCCCGCAACCTGTCGCAGCGGCTCAGTGACCAACTTCGTCCTGACGAGACGAGTACCGTTACGTTTACTCATGCATCGCCAGGCGTCCAAATCGCTCAGTGTTTGGTTCTCAGCCCAGGGACTCAAACACAAGGGACCATGCAAGTGACGCTTTCGGATGTCTTGCTCCGTTTCGTTTGTGGGGCGTTGATTTGGCATTTGCCCGAGCGGGCGATGCCAGAATTGTGCGAGAACCTTTCGGACCTTTATTCTCACTACGCAAATACTCCGGTGCAGACCAGTCGGCCTCTACTGGCAAATACGAAACAAATTGCGAAGCGTGGAAAGATCAATCCGCCTGCTGAAATTCGCATAGAAGGGTAGATTGTGGTGGGAGATGCAGAAGCTGTTAGTCAGCAGCCCGCCGCCGCAGAGCCTACTACCGGCGTCACTGTAGCACCAGCCAAACAGCCTTTCTACGTGAAATCAATTGCGGGAGACAGGCTCTGGCAAGGAGAAATCCTTGAGAATCTGCCACAAGCCAGGTTGACGCTTGCAAGCGTCGAAAACGAAGAATTGGTGGTGGAAACCGACTCGCATTTGTTTGTAGTTGTTCTCAGCCAAGATTGCGATCTGGAGTCTGATTTCAAGGAAAATGCATCGGGCGGTGCGGTTCTCCCAAATGTGCTGTTCTGCGACGTATTTGAAGCGGAGCAATTACGTTCAAAGGTTAAAGACGAACAGAACCTGGGGTCCAGAGACTGGAGACTCATTAAGGAAAATAAGAATGAACGATTTCAGTTTCTTCACGCCGTCAAGCCCGAAGAAGATTCAAAAGCGGGCGGGCTTCCTGAACTGGCAATCGATTTCAGGCTGTACTTCACAGTGAGAACCGATGAGGTTTATCGCAGAATGGGCCACAGTACGGGAAGGCGGTGCAGGCTCTCAACGCCCTATGTCGAGCATTTGGCAGACAGGTTCTCGTACTATCTAGCCCGTGTCGCATTGCCTGAGGATCATTAAGGTTCTTGCGGAGGGACCACCCTGGAAAAACGAATAGAAAAGCCGCAACGTTGACCAAACTTTTGCCCGTACCCCAGGCACCCCATTGAACAGCGGGGTTAACCACAGGCCGGGTGCCAGAGCTGCTGGCTGGCGACCGATCTGCCAAAGGCCGGAAATGATGTGGGATCGCTTCCTTCCTTCATTCCCCGCTCAATCTTCCCAGAAAATGCACAGTTCATTCACAGCGCCACGCAACCTACTCATTCCAAACAGCTAAAACCAACGCACTTGATTCGAGAACAAGCGCGCTGAGGCGGGTCCAGGGACAGCTCCCGCAGATCACCGAGGGCTTGTTTCGTTTAATTCGTAGCGCAAAGAGAGTAGCGCACGTGCCTATGCACCTTATTTCGTTTCTTTCGTAGTACAGCCTTATGATGATTTGTAAACAGACATTCGAGGTTGCGAGCAGCGTTAACGCCTTGTGTTTTTCGCGTATTGAAAGAGGGGGCAGCCGGACAAGTGCCACGTACCGTTACTGCAGATGTCCGGTAATGCGACTTTAATCGGGACTTAGGAATAACGCACGGATCTGCCAACTGGCTATAAGTTCAACTCTTAAGAGTCGTGGATAGCAGTTGGTATCCTAGTTCAAGCGTATACTCGTTTCCACAGAACGGGGCAGGAGGTTGCTCAATATCCTGATGTAGAGCACATGCGTAGGCCGCTCTTGCTGTAGCTCCTTGGTTTGCTTTTGTGACAGTGGGTGAGTGGGAACAATGACTGGTCAGGCCAACAGAATAAGACCGTCGATATATTGCCGTCCCTTTACTGCATGCATGCGAGTGCTGATTTCCTTGGCTCTTCTATCAGCTTTATCGCTTGTTGCAGCGGGGCAGTCAAAAACAGTCCTAACGATATATGCCGAAGAACGTCCGCAGGCCGCCGGACTAGTGCAAGAGATTTTGGGTGGAAAGAAGCTCAGCCAGGCGGACGTGCCCGGCGCTCTTCCTTCGCGTTACGGGTTCGATTGGAAGCAGCTACAGCGCTGGCACACCCCTGAGAAAAGTTTGCCGTCGGGATCCATTGTTCTTTACCGCGAATTCAGTGCGTGGCAACGCTTCAAGCAGTACATCATTGCCGCTATTTTTGTCGTCTTGGCAGAGACCCTGCTCATTTTTGGGCTGTTGTGGCAGCGGGCGGCAAGGCGAAAGGTGAAAGCGGACCTGATTCTTGCTCATGTCCGGCTTCGTTCTGCGATGGTAGCCGGCAAAGCTGTGGGATGGGAGTGGGACCTTAAGACCGGACGAGACTCCTGGTTCGGCGACCTGAAAACAATGTTCGGAATCCCGTCCGACACATATGTCGGGCGCCCAGAAGATTTCTTTCGCTACGTACACCCGGAGGATCGACAGCAAGTCTCGGAAGCCGTAGCGGAGGCAAAGAAAAACCATACGCCGTACGCGGCAGAGTTCCGCGTCGTGTGGCCGGACGGGACGCTACGCTGGGTCGCAGCATCGGGAAAATTCTACTATTCACCGAAAGGCGAGCCCGAGCGCATGTCGGGCATGGCGGTGGACATTACTGACCGCAAGAGGGCCGCAGAAGCCCTGCGCGAGAGCGAGGAGCGTTTCCGCTTGGTGGCAGATACCGCTCCTGCGTTGATCTGGATGTCGGGAACGGACAAGTTGTGCACCTTTTTCAATAAGGGTTGGCTGAACTTCACCGGGCGATCCATTGACCTCGAACTTGGGAACGGCTGGGCGGAAGGCGTTCACTCTGAGGACCTGCAGAGGTGCCTTGACACCTATGTTCGGGCTTTTGACGCGCGTGAGAAATTCACGATGCAATATCGGCTCCGGCGCTACGACGGCGAATATCGCTGGGTTCTGGACATTGGGGTGCCGAGGTTCAATCAAGATGGTTCATTCGCGGGTTTCATTGGATCGTGTGTTGATGTTACCGACCGCAAGCTCGCCGAAGAAGCCGTCTCAAGCGTGAACCGCAGGTTGATTGAAGCACACGAGCAGGAACGTACCCGGATCGGGAGAGAGCTTCACGATGACATTGGGCAGCGTCTTGCCCTGTTGACCATCGAATTAGAACAGCACCGGCAAGACTCTCCCGATTTGCCTACTGAAGTCCGTAAACGTTTTGGCGAAATACAGAAGCAGACCGCCGAGATAGCGACCGATGTCCAATCCATGTCGCACGAGTTGCATTCGTCAAAACTGGAATATCTGGGCATAGTAACGGCCATAAGCGGATTCTGCAAAGAGTTCTCTGAGCAACAGAAAGTCGAAGTTGTCTTTGCTCATGATGAGCTACCACGCACGCTCCCGCCTGAGATCTCCCTTTGCCTTTTCCGCATGCTACAGGAGGCCCTGCAAAATGCGGTCAAGCACAGCGGCGTGCGGAGCTTCGATGTAGAACTGCGCTACGCGTCGGATGCGATCGACCTCACCGTGGGCGATTCGGGATCCGGTTTTGACGTTCAAGAAGCAATGAAAACCCACGGGCTTGGCCTCATCAGTATGGCGGAGCGGCTGAAGCTGGTGGACGGGCAGCTTTCCATCGACTCGCAACCCCAACGTGGAACGACGATCCACGCCCGCGTGCCGCTCAGGAAAGCCGCGCGAGCTAGGGTGTAGGGCTCGGTAGTTCCCCAACCGAGGCCATGTCTGCACGGTCACACCCAGCATGATGTAGAACAACCAATTATTCAGCAGTCCAGAAAACGTACGCGTAAGTCGTTTGTTACC
>WNFP01005572.1_pt1 | contig 10134 bp, 6 predicted proteins | sample 5400201 | NCBI WGS metagenome assembly WNFP01 (sample SAMN13153355, study PRJNA577476) | soil metagenome | isolation source: 115 cm saprolite under Madrone tree | place: USA:California | collected 2016-06-14
TATCCTGACGGTCCCCCTTTCAAAACATGCCTGGATAGAATTCGCCATGAGCGGACTGATTGTTAGTGCAGCTAATCGCCGACGCATCGAAAGGTCAATTCAATTGTTTCATCGTTAGTTTTGACAATGTCGCGAACATGAGCGCATGCATATGGTGCAGATGGACGATCACAGTTACTGATCGTGCGAGGGGAAATTAGATTTGTTTACCTAGGAGGATTATTGTATGAGGAAAAGGATACTAGCAGTCAGAAAACCTTTGGGCGTTCTGGGCGCGGTTGTTCTGCTTAGTGCGGCTGCTTTTGCGCAGGATTCGAAACTAGGAAGACTGAAAGTAACAGTCTCTCCTAAGCAAGCGTACACATTCGTTGACGGCGAAGCCATTGGCCCCGGCAATCGGACCGTCAAGCTTGCCCTTGGGACTCACCATTTGGTTGTTGCTAACTACGGTTACAAGTTTTTCGAGCAGGATATTTCCATCGATTCAGATAAGGCCCTCCCCATGAAAGTCGATCTGGTCCCTGCAGGTTCCGAGGTAGGGGGCCCCCGTGGACGCATTCAGATTGAAGTAGGGAGGCTGCTTGTGGGTGATGCCGCGGTTCTCTTGAACGGTAAGACGCCGGAATACTTTGTGGGCCACGTAGACGAGTTCAATAACGACATAGTGTTCCATCAGGAGCTGATCGTTCCACCCGGAACGCATCAAGTTGCGGTCACGAGGTATGGCAAGGAAATCTGGTCCGGTCCGGTAACGGTTGCGGCGAATCAGCGCGTGATTGTTGATATCTCAAACGGAAAACAAGAAATCAAAGACTGGCCAAGGGGATCCAGTCAGCTAAGCGGAGGTATCCAACGCTTTAAGGCAGGAACTGCAAGTGGCACGATTGCCGTGGCGCCCGTGAGTGGATCGGTTTCTGCTAACCCGTCGAATATCAACTGTAGTCAACCTACTCAGCTGGCCTGGACTTCGGGCGAAACGATCAATGCCGATATGAGCGGGATGAGTCCGGTGCCAACGATCGGCGAAAAAACGATTTCGCCAAGGCAAACCACAGCGTACGAGCTCACAGCTACGGGTCCTGGGGGAGTAACGAAGCCGCGCACGACAGTGGAAGTAAACCCCGTCGTGCAATCTTCGCTTAGTGCGTCACCTGCAGAGATCCGTTATCGACGCATGGGTGACAAAGTGATCGAACTAGGGAGCGCTACGCTGAACTGGTCGTCCTCCAACTCTGACTCGATCCACCTCACTTCGCTCGGCGCCGTTGCCGCCAGCGGCGCCCAGTCTGTAAGCCCGACCCCGGCGCAGACGGCAAATGGCTTGGTCGAAGAGGATGTCAGTTACATCCTGACCGCCACGAACGTATGCGGCGGTGCGGAGATCAAAACGGTGACGGTGCGAATCAAAGGCTCTATCGAACCGGTTCCCGCAGTATTGCTGAAAAGCGTCTTTTATCCCACCGACTATCCCGACAGACACAATCGCGATCTCGGCCTGCTCGGCAGCCAGCGTCAGGCTCTCGGCACATTGGCGTCCGGTTTCGTTAAGTATCTCGAATACGACCCGGGAGCTAAGCTTTCTCTCGTTGCACACGCAGACTCACGGGGCGGAACAAAGTACAACGATTCTTTGAGTCTCCGCCGGGCTGAACTGACGAAGCAGTTTCTCGTTTCTAAGGGAATTGCTCCGGAGAAAATCGAAATTGGCTCCGAAGGAATTGGGAATCCTTTGGATGACCAGCTTGTTTCACAGCTCGAAGCCCTAAATCCGAACCCCCTACCCGCAGCCCGAGCGGTTCAGAAGTCGACCACCAAGTTTGCTTATCAGCGCCGCGTGGATATAGTGCTGACTCCTACGAATGCGGAATCAGTGCGCTTCTATCCTACGGAGGCTTCCGATTTGCAAATTCTACGGCAGAGGCGAAAGCCGGCTCGCAATGCGGTTGAAAGAAATCAGTGAGCGGATTCAAGGAGCACAGTGCAGTGACGACAGACGCAAGATGAATCCAGCTTGATTCTGATTCGGGTGGCTATCTGCGACTGCATTTGTCGGGACTCCGTGGTATCTGCATCTCCCTTGAGAACCTGAACGGTTCCAACAGTGGAAAAAGCCGCCGGTTTTTTCAGTGGAGGAAGTGGCGGTGGCGCGGCGGGCCTAATACCAGTGATTCTGCGCTAGATAAAGTTCAATGTGCCTCGACGCGCACGCGCCTTGGGATTCCGTTAGAGAAAGGGATATCCGGGTCTTCGCTGAATTGCCTCTGGTCTGACGCGTCTCGTACGGCTTTTGATAGGGGCCCCTACTTATTGCAGATGACGCCCTGTTACTAATGACAGTTCCGCGGTGAGTAGTTAGCCGCTAACTTGTCGTGCCTTAGTGCTGATTCGCATCGCCTCTCTGGTGAACACCCACTCGGATTAGTTTGTGTCCGTACGGATTTCCCCGTTTAGCGCAAGGACAGGCGACTGTGAACTACATGTGCACGGAGGTAAACCTTGGGGCGCACTCGTGTACTGCTCGCTGATGACCATTTGATGTTGGTCGAGGCGCTCAAAAAAATGTTGGAACCTGAATATGACGTTGTAGGTTCGGTCGGTGATGGGCATGCGCTTTTGAAAGCAGCGGAAACATTGCGACCCGACGTCGTCGTTCTCGACATCGCCATGCCTCTGCTGAATGGGCTAGACGCCGGCCGCCAGTTGAAACACAGCATTGCAAAAGTAAAACTCATATTCCTGACAATGAATGAGGATCCGTATCTTGTTGGGGAGGCGTTTCGCGCTGGGGCTTCCGCCTATTTGCTCAAGCAGGGAGCAGCGCTTGAGCTTACGAAGGCACTCGCAGAAGTCTTGAAGGGCGGAGTCTATGTAACACCCTGCATCGCAGGCGGTTTGGCTAATATCTCATTGCGAGAACCCGAAGCGCGTGAGCATGCCCCTGAACCGACCCCGCGACAACGGCAGGTTATTCAACTTTTGGCGGAAGGGCGCTCGATGAAGGAAATTGCAGACTTGTTGAAAATCACCATGCGGACTGTCGCTTCGCACAAATATCGCGTAATGGAAGTCCTGCAGATCAAGACCAGCGCCGAACTCGTTCGCTACGCTGTTAAACACAGAATCGTTTGAGCGTACTTGGGGAAGGCTTTCTCCCTCAAAAGAGTTAGTTTTGCCGATAGCCCAAAGTTAACCAGGGAAACGCACCGGACATGGGGCGGCTTTTGATCTGGACGATTCGAAGTCAAGATTCTTGGTTCTGGAAGCAGGATATTGCTGCATCCCGAAGGCCGCAGTGTTGCAATCGGAAAGTGGCACACGGCTGCAGCTCTACTGCCGTGTCAAGGCCCTCTAACTCATCACCGAAGGGAGGCCTGCATGCCGCTCGACCCCGGCAATCGCTTGACGTCCGAAACGTTCAAGTGATTGTCAGTTCTAGAAAAACCATGGCGATCGCAGGACTCAAAAAAAATGATTAATCCAATTCGTGCGTTTCGCAGTTCGGGGAGTTTTTTCCTCCTCGCACCTCTCTTGACGTGTCTCTGTTGCACGGCTCAAGAAAAGCGCAAGGACGTGGTTGTAATGAACAACGGCGACCATTTCACCGGGCAGGTAAAGCGCCTGCAAAACGGATTGTTGTTTGTCGAGACCGACTATGTGTCCGGTAACATCGGCCTCGATTGGAATCAGGTGGAATCGGTCCAAAGCACTGCTACCTTTCAGATTGTGTTGAACAACGGTGAAAGACTCATGGGCAAGTTTGAAAAGGTTTCGGATGAAAAAGGGAAAGAGGGAGACTTTTTGATTCGCGAAGCAACCAGGGAACTCCAGCTGCCTTCAGAGTCGATTGCGAAGATCGATTCGAGCAAGCCGACTTTCTGGCGGCAATTACAGGGGAGCATCGATGTGGGTTACAGCTTCGCCAGCGGGAATAGTCAGTCTACGCTGAACGCGAATACCAACGCGACCTACCGGGCCACCAGTTGGGAGGCCGCGACCTCTTTCGATTCGACGTTTAGCGGTCAGTCGGGAGCCTCCAGCACAAATCGAGAAGATTTGCAGGCAACGCTCTCCAAGTTCTTGAACAGAAACTCGTTCGTAGCTTCTCTTTCGGATTTTCTTCACAGCAGCCGGCAAGACTTGAACCTGCGCAGCACCCTTGGTGGCGGTTACGGGCGCTATTTGAAGCGTACGACCAACAGTAACCTCGCCTGGCTAGGTGGCGCTGTGTACGTTCATGAATCCTTCGTCACCACCGCCGGTCGGCCATCGAACCAGAGCATGGAGGCTGTCGCTGGGTTACAATACAACTATGTTCGCTTCAACTTCGGTGAGTTCGAATCCCAGTTGCGCGTCTTTCCGGGTCTCACCGATTCCGGCCGAGTGCGCTTAACCACGAATAACTCACTGACAATCAAACTTAGAAACAACTTTCATCTCCTCTTCACGTTCTGGGATAACTTTGACAGCCGGCCACCGACAACGGCAAGAAAAAATGAGCTTGGTATAAGCTCGGGGATCGGCTGGGCCTTTTAGAGGCCCCATTCGCTCGAATGATACTTCTTATTGTCTTCAGTGCAGCAACAACGCGACGCTATCGGTTTGCGTTTGTCTCGCGTATTTTCAATTCCGCCGGTCGATTACGTTTTGCTTTTCCAACTCTTTGATCACAACCTTAACCAGCTCCCGAATGACTTTCATCGGTGAATCGCCGCCAAAACTATTCGTGGTTCCCGTCCACACAAGTTCTCCGTCAGATTTTGCCGTGGAATAGAAATTTACCTCCACCTGTGCCGTGTTCACTTTCTCAAGATACCCTGGGGAATAGACCATAGGAGAAACCGCGTAGTAATACCCTGCAAAGCTTCCGTAAAGGGGATAGGGGTTGTACACCTGGCCTGGTACGTAGGTGGTCCTTTTTTCCCTTTTGGTTATGCGCGCGACCACGATCGCGTCGAAATGTTGTTCGCGTATCACCGCCTTCAAATCGCTCATGTCGATGGGTGTCGCGTCGGGCCGGGGCAGAAATACGTAGCTCGGAGTAGCCTGAATTCCCGGCCTGGCAATCGCTGCCACAATTTCATCCTCAAATTCCGCGCGGTTCTCCGCCTTGCCGTTTAGCGCCAGCACCAGAATACTTTTAAAGCTCCCACCCGAATAGTTTGGATTTTTCCAGTTTAGCTCTAACTTTGGAGAGCTGGCCGCCAGCACTGCCGGGATTGCCAGAACAGCCATGAACCACAGCGATCGTTTTCTCAAGTTCAATTCTCCAGATTACGACATCATGAATTCCGGCCTCCGGAACGCCTCGTCGCCACCGCCCTGGTGACATTTCGCACAGCGTGAGGGAAGGATGGAAGTTAGGTCAGCCTGCAATTGGGTGCGGGCGATCGCATACTGTCAATTGTTACAGTCAGGGCATACTGTCAATTGTTACAGTCCCCTGGCACCATTCTGCGGTCAACGTCCCGCAACTGCCATAGCCGGGCAATTTGAATGACGAGTCATTTATATTGTGGCGGTGACACCCCCAAGCGTATATAGTCCGCACTAATTTTGGAGTTAGGATGTTCCTCTCGAGTCCACTCTGAGGCTGCATCCCTCCAAAACGACGGTCCAAATCCATGGAAGTCCCCGGTTCTGATTTCCCGCACCGCCTGTATTTCTCCCTGGGAAGTCCTACTCGGCGCTCCTGCGGTTTGCCAGGTCCTTGATCCGGCACACCACGCGCGCGAACGCCAACAAGTCTCTGCACTTCGTGGCGGCGTATTGGTGGCTGGAACTGTTCGCAGGTCCGAGGCGCGTATGAGTTCCGTCCACACTCGATTACCGTGGAACACAATGAAGATAAATTCCACGTTGCACGCAGCCATCTTCGCATTCCTGGTCGCCACGCTGTGCTACCTGTCTGCGAAACTGGCGGGTGCTCTAGTCATATTCATCCCTCAAACAGTTTGGCCGCTCTGGCCCGGGTGTGCGATCTTGGTCGCCGTTCTGTTGCTGGTGCCGAGGAAAATCTGGCCGGTTCTTCTCCCTGCCGGCTTGGCAGGTTTTGTTCTATATGACCTGCAAACGGGTGTTTCGATTCCTTCGATCGCCTGGCTCGCTCTGGCCGATACACTCGAAATTCTCGTCGCTGCTTGGGGTGTTAGTTATTCCCTGAACGGCCCGCCCCGTTTGAACAGCTTGAAAGCCCTTGCCAAGTATTCATTCTTTACGGTGTTCCTCGCCTCCCTCATCGTGTCGTCCATTGGCATCCGCGGCTTGAACGGGGAGAATTGGCTGAACTGGAAGTTTAGTTTCCTGTCGGAAGCGTTAGCGTTTCTCACTGTGACGCCGGCCATTCTGGGTTTTCTTGGCCAAGGCCGAGCATGGCTACGCGCATCTCGTGCGTTTTACCTGGAAGTAGGCATGTTCTTCGCTGCATTAAGCTTCTTGAGTTACCTCATGTTTGTCGCCCCTGGTAGGATCGATTCGCCGGCCTTACTTTATTCTCTCGTGCCATTTCTAATCTGGTCCGCTCTGCGCTTTGGGTCTGCAGGTGTCGGCACCTCGGCAACCATAGTTGCCTTGATGTCCATTTGGGGTGCCGTCCACGGGCGGGGTCCATTCACCGAAACGGACCCAATCAACAGGGTTTTGCACCTACAGCTCTTCCTATCTTTCACTTCTATGCCTTTTATGGTCTTGGCAGTGCTCGTAGAAGAACGCAAACTTGGGCAAGACGAGCTTCGCAAAAGCGAAGAGCTTTTACGTTCTGCCATGGAATCTGGTAAAGCCGTGGGATGGGAACACAACCTTAAAACCGGACGAGATTCGTGGTTCGGCGACCTAAAAACGGTGTTCGGAATCCCTTCTGAGGCGCATGCCGCGAGTCCAATAGACTTCAACAATTACGTGCACGCGGAGGATCGACAGCAAGTCTCGGAAGTCATAGCCGATGCAAAGAAAAACCATGAGCCGTATGCAGCGGAGTTCCGCATCCTTTGGCCGAATGGGATTATGCGCTGGGTCACAGCGACGGGACAGTTCCAGTATTCCCAGAATGGCGAGCCCGAGCGCATGCTGGGCATGGCGGTGGACATTACCGACCGCCGGCGGGCGGAAGAGGATCTGGTGAAGTCACAAGAGAGGTTTTCGAAAGCATTCCGGCAAAGCCCAATGCTACTCACACTATCAAGCGTCAAAGACCATCGCTACATCGAGGTTAACGATACCTTTGAACGTACCACTGGATGGCGCCGTGATGAGGTCATCGGACGCACGGCCTTCGACCTTGGTCTTTGGGTGGATCCGGTCCGGAGAGTCGAGGTCATAGAGCGTCTTCGGACCGAAGGCAGCGTGCGTAACTTGGAGGCCCGTTTTTCGATGAGAGACGGAAGTATCCGCATCGGCCAAGTATCCGCGGAGCTTATCGAACTGGACGGTCAGCCGTGCGCGCTTGGCGTGATTGCGGACATCACCGAACAGAAAAGAGCGGAAGAGGCCCTCCGCGAGAGTGAAGAGCGTTTCCGCTTGGTGGCCAATACCGCCCCGATGCTGATCTGGATGTCGGAACCCGATAGGTTGTGCACCTATTTCAATGATTCCTGGCTGGTATTCACTGGTCGGTCCCTCGATATGGAGCTCGGAAACGGCTGGGCGGAAGGCGTTCACCCCGAGGATTTGCAGGAGTGTCTTGACACCTATAATCGGGCTTTTGATGCGCGCGAAGTGTTCAAGATGGAGTATCGGCTCCGTCGCTACGACGGCGAATATCGCTGGCTTCTTGACATCGGAGCGCCGAGGTTCAATCAAGACCGTTCATTTGCGGGATTCATCGGTTCTTGTGTTGATGTTACGGACCGGAAGCTCGCCGAAGAAGCACTCTCGGGCCTGAACCGCAGGTTGATTGAAGCACAAGAGCGTGAACGTGCCCGGATCGCCAGGGAACTTCACGATGATGTGTGCCAACGCCTCGCGATGTTAACGATCGAGTTACAGCAAGTCGGGCAATCGTTCTCTAACCTGCCCGCCGAACTGCTTCAGCGTATTGGCGAATTGGGGAAAAACAGCTTTGATATAGCGAACGATGTTCAATCGTTGTCGCACGAGTTGCATTCGTCAAAGCTCGAATATCTGGGCATTGCGACGGCCATGGAAGCATTTTGCAAAGAGTTCTCTGACCAGCAGAAGGTCGAAGTTGTCTTTGCTCATGATGAAGTCCCCCGTACGCTCCCGCAAGAGATTTCGCTTTGCCTCTTTCGCGTCCTGCAGGAATCCCTGCAAAATGCATTAAAGCACAGCGGCGTGCGGCACTTTGAAGTGAAACTCGGATACGCCCCAGACACGATCCAGCTTACCGTGCTCGATTCAGGATGCGGTTTCGCCGTTGAAGGGGCAATGCACGCCCATGGCCTTGGCCTCATCAGCATGACGGAGCGGCTGAAGCTGGTGGATGGGCTGCTCGCCATCGAGTCGCAACCCCAACGCGGAACGGCCATCCGGGCCCGCGTGCCCCTCACCAAAGTCGCACGAGCGTCGGCCTAGGAACGCAATCTACCCTCAACCGAATCGCCGTTTGTCCTTCCAAATTCAATTTTTCCTCCGATCGTCCACAGAATCGAAGTGAGAATCTCGATCATGGGGAGTGCGCGACTTCAGTCGTGCCGTAAATGCTGGAGAATCAATCCGGCTTTTTCCGTTTCTGACGAGTCGGCAGGGTTTTTACGGCTGAAGCCGCCGGGGTTCGCTTTTCGGCCTTGCCACACAGATTCAATTGCCTGACTGTCATTTTTGCCAGTTCTCTTCGCGGGCGCGGTTCGTTAGTATCTTCGTGGAAGGCGCGGATTGGGGATTGTGCATCGGAAATTTTCGCTGAGGACTTATGCCCTGCCAGAAATGCGGCTCGGAACGTCAGTCCAAGTTCGGCGCAGAGATAAATGTGCATTTTCCCAGCGACGAAGGCAAGGACACGGGGTCCGTCTTGATATTCCCGGAGCTTTTGGTCTGCTTAAACTGTGGTTTTACGGAACTCACCCTTTCGAAAGACGAATTGCCACGCCTCGCCAAGGGCGTCGGGCAGTAAGCCTCGGGTCACTTAACACCCGTCGCGAGCCAGTCAGTCGATTCTCTCTCGGTCGAAAGGGAACTACGGATTCTTTGGTGGTCATCTTCCTTAGCCACTCTCCTTTCGAGCAGCCGCTAGCCCGCGACGCCCAAGCTTGATCTCTTTTGGTGCTTGGAAAAAAGAAGTGGAGCGCAGAAAATGAGCAGCAACCTCACGAAACAACTTTTGTCGGCGGTTTTATCCCTCCTGTTGGTCATTGGCACCACGCCATTGGAAGCTCGAGCTCAGCAGACGGGTTCGACGGGGTATTCCGGACAAGGTGTGCCGCTGTCTCCAGAAGAGTTGCAACAACTGGTGGCGCCCATCGCGCTTTACCAGGACTCACTGGTAGCGCAGATTCTTGGAGCAGCGACCTTTCCTGACCAGATCGCCGCCGCTGCCAGTTGGCTCCAGCAGAACAGCTATCTCCACGGTGCGACCCTGATGCAGGCCGTTGATGCGACACCGTGGGATCCCAGCGTGAAGGCTCTCACCCAATTTCCCTCGGTCCTTGCCAACTTGGCGACGAACCTCAGTTGGACTTCGTCGCTGGGAGAGGCATATCACACGCAGGGCGCCGATGTGATGTCAGCCGTCCAGTTCTTGCGTGCGAAAGCATTGGCCGCCGGCAACTTAAAATCCGGAACACAACTCACAGTCGTGCAACAGTCTCCACAAGTGATCGTGATTCAACCCGCGAATCCCCAAGTAGTCTATGTCCCTTTGTACAACCCGATGATCGTCTACGGCTATCCCTATGTGACTCCCGCCTACGTCGCGCCTCCCGTGGCGGCGACCGCGGTGGTTGCGTTCGGAGTTGGCATTGCCGTGGGCGCAATGATGAGCAGCAGTTGTTGCGCCTGGGGATATAGCAGTTGGAATTGTGGCTGGCACGGCACCACGACGGTGGTGTATCACGGCGGCGCGTACTACGGAAACAGCGCCTGGCACGGTGGCTACTATGGTTCCAGCGCCTCCGCCTATGGTGCCTACGGCTCCGCGCACGCCAGTTCCGGCTATAACCCCTCCACCGGGACTTACGCGCGTGG
>WNFP01005578.1_pt1 | contig 10129 bp, 8 predicted proteins | sample 5400201 | NCBI WGS metagenome assembly WNFP01 (sample SAMN13153355, study PRJNA577476) | soil metagenome | isolation source: 115 cm saprolite under Madrone tree | place: USA:California | collected 2016-06-14
CTGACGACGGTGGCGCCGCAGCTCGCCTGCCTCGAGCGCCCGTGGCTCGGCCCCTTCCACAAGGCCGACCACGAGCTGCTGCTGCCGGGCGTCGCGCATGCGGGGAGTCTCGCGCTCATCCCGCTGCGCCGTCACGAGCAGCTCGACGGCGTGCTGGTGTTTTCCAGCGCCGACCCGTTGCGCTTCACCCAGGAGCTGGCGAGTGATTTCCTGGCGCACCTCGGGCTGGTGGCGGCGATCTGCATCGAGAACGCCGTCAATCGCGCGCGCCTGCTGCGCAGCGGCTACACCGATTTCCTCACCGGGTTCCACAATCGCCGCTACCTGCACGCGCGCCTGCGCGAGGAGCTGGCGCGGGCGCAGCGCGCCGGGCAGTCGATCGTGTGCCTGATGATCGACCTCGATCACTTCAAGCGCATCAACGACCAGTACGGACATCTGGCAGGCGACGCCGTGCTGCGCGAGGTGGCGCAGCGCATCGACGCCGAGATGCGTATCAGCGACACCGGCGCGCGCTTCGGCGGCGATGAGTTCGCACTGGTGTTGTCGGAGGCGGCGATCACGGACGGTGAGAGGGTGGCGGCGCGCGTGCTGCATACCGTGCGCAACCAGCCGGTGTTCATCGGCAAGATCGCCGAAACGATCACGTTGTCGATCGGGCTGGCGGCCGCCACACCCGGGCCCGGCATGCGCGACTACAAGGTGCTGGCGGAGCGCCTGATGGCGGAGGCGGACGCGGCGCTGTATCGCGCCAAGAGTGCCGGTCGCAATCGGATCGCGACCTCGCCGAACCTGGTCGCCTAGCGTCCGCGTCCCCGCAGCAACACCATGAACAGTGGCGCACCCACCAGGGCCATGATCGCCCCCACCGGCAGCTGCCGCGGGCTCGCGATCGTTCTCGCCACCAGATCGGCGGCGGCCAGCACCATCCCGCCGGCAAGCGCCGCGGCGGGCGCGACGATGCGGTGATCGCTGCTGCGGAATGCCAGGCGCACGGCGTGCGGGGTGATGAGCCCCACGAAGCCGACCGTGCCGGCGCTCACCACCGCGATGGCGGTGAGTGTGGCGCAGGCGATGAACAGCACCGTCCGCCAGGCCTCCAGCGCGAGCCCCGCGGTGCGCGCGCGCAGCTCACCCGCGGCGAGCACGTTGAGCGGCCGGGCCACCCCAATCGCGACCGTCACGGCGAGCGCCGCGGCGCCGGCGCTGAGGGCGGGACTCACCGCCCACTCGAGATCCCCGGCCAGCCAGAACACCATGCCACGCACCCGCGAGGAGTCCGCGAGCGCGAGCAGCACGCTGACGAGGGCCCCACAGGCACTCGCCAGCACCACCCCCGTCAGCAGGAGGCGCGGCGTACCGCCGCCGCGCGCCAGCAGATACACCATGCCGACGGCCCCCAGGGCCCCCGCGACCGCGGCCGATTGCACCACGATCGCTGCGGCGCCGGCCATCATCGCGAGCAGGGCGCCGACGGCGGCGCCGCCCGAGACCCCGAGAACATAAGGGTCGGCGAGCGAATTGCGGAACAGGGCCTGCAGCAGCACGCCGCACAGCGCGAGCAGGCTGCCGACGCCGAACGCCGCCAGCACCCGCGGCAGCCGCACGGCGATGAGGACGCTGCGCGTGGTCGGGTCGCCGGAACCGACGAGCGCTGCGAGCGAGCGGCTCACGCCGATCCCGGAGCTGCCGATGAGGAGCGCGGCCAGAAACACCGCGGCGGCCAGCGCGGCGAGCAGCAGCAGGCCGCGCAGGGGTGCCCGTTCAGCGCTCTTCAAGCTCATGCCGTTAGCGTAGCTCACGGCGGGCGCGCCTTATGGCAGACTTGACTCCTTCATGAGCGACGTCATCGATTCGGACGGTTTTCGCAGCAACGTGGGCATCGTCCTGGTGCACCGCGAACAGGTGTTCCTCGGCCGCCGCACCGGCGGGCGCGGCTGGCAGTTCCCCCAGGGCGGGGTGCGCGCCGGAGAGGCGCCCGAGCAGGCCCTGTACCGCGAGCTCGATGAAGAGATTGGTCTCGACCAGTCGAAGGTGGAACTCGTCGGCCATACGGGCGAGTGGTTGCGTTACCGGCTGCCGGCGCGCTATATCCGGCGCCATCAGCGTCCGGTGTGCATCGGCCAGAAGCAGCGCTGGTTCCTGCTGCGAATGAAGAGCGCCGAGGTCCTGTTCGATTTCGGCCGCACGGCTGAGCCGGAATTCGACCAGTGGCGCTGGGCTCCGTACTGGGAACCGGTGCGGGAAGTCATCTACTTCAAGCGCCCGGTGTACGCGCGCGCGCTCGAGGAGCTTAGCTCCCTCGCCTTCCCGCAGGGGCGGCCGGCCTTACCCCCGTGGTGGGACAAAGTGACCGCGCATGGCGGCCACCGTGGCGCAACTGCGCCGCCGCACTGAAGCGGCGCCTTGGGTCCGCTCGCGAGCATGCTCGGCAAGTACGACGGTGCGCCGCGGGTGGTGCGCCAGCGCACCTCGGGACTGCAGACGGCACTGCTGATCGCCGGCGTGCTCATCGGCCTGTTTGCGCTCTACGTGGTGTACGAGCTCGGCCGCTACAACGCAGGTTACGACCGCCAGGCGGTGGCGCAGCAGCGCACCGAGCTCGAGGTGCAGATCGAGCACCTGGAGAAGGCCAACCGGGAGCTGCGCACCCAGCTCGCCGAGCTCGACACCCTCCGCGTGGGCCGGACGCGCGAGCAGGCGGAGGTGGCGCGCACCATGGGCGACCTGCAGGCGCAGGTGGCGCACCAGTCGCAGGAGCTGGCGTTCTACCGCGGCGTGGTCGCGCAGGGAGCCGCGAGCGTCGGTGTCAAGATCGAGCAGCTGCGCATCACCGCCGGCCAGCACCCGGCGACCTATGTCGTCCACATGTCGCTGGTGCGCTCGGGACGTGCCGAGACGCCGGCCACGGGCAGCCTGCAGTTGAGCCTCGACGGCACGGTGGCCGAGGGCGCGCGCACGCTCGATCTCGCGACGCTGACCGCGGGCCGACAGCGCGAGCTGCGCTACAACTTCCGCTACCTGGAGAGCTTCGACCAGGAGCTCACCGTGCCGCTGAGCTTCAAGCCCGAACGGCTCAACGTCGAGGTGAGCTCGGGCCGCCGTGACGTGGCGCCGCTCTCGCAGACGTTCCTGTGGAGCGTCGAGGCCTCTCCCTGAGCCTTGGATTCCAAAGGCGCCATCGGAGCCGTCATGTTCAACCGCGATTCCAGGCCGCCCCGCATCGATACGCTGATCGGCAAGGCCGTGCGCGTGCACGGCGATGTCGAATTCCAGGGCGGGCTGCACCTGGACGGCCATATCGGCGGTGGCGTTCGCTCCGGCGGGTCGCCGGATGCGACCCTGTCGGTCAGCGCAACCGGCTCCATCGAGGGCCCGGTGGACGTGCCGAACGTGATGCTTCAGGGTACGGTCAAGGGCGATATCCATGCCCGCGAACGCGTGGTTCTGGGGGCGACCGCCCGGGTCGAGGGCAACGTCTACTACGGCGTCATTGAAATGTCCCTGGGTGCCCAGATCATGGGAAAGCTGGTGCGCCTTGCGCCGGAGACCCCCCCGCCGGCGGGGCAGGGCCAGAAGAGCTGAGGGCGCCTAAGGATGTGAAGTGCGGCTTTGACCGCGCCGCAGGGGGCTTCTAGACTGGGCCCAAGGTAGGAGATCTATGAGTACGACCGAAGCACTGCAGGAAGCACCTGCGCTCCTGTTCACCGATGCCGCGGCCCGCAAGGTCGGAGACCTGATCCGTGGCGAGGGGAACCCGAAGCTCATGCTGCGCGTGTTCGTGCAGGGTGGCGGCTGCTCGGGGCTGCAGTACGGCTTCGAGTTCGATGAGCAGATCCAGGACGGCGACACCTGCGTCGAGAACCTGGGCGTGAAGCTGCTGGTCGATCCGATGAGCGTGCAATACCTCACCGGCGCGGAGATCGATTACCGCGAGGGGCTCGAGGGTGCGCAGTTCGTGATCCGCAACCCGCAGGCGACCACCACCTGTGGCTGCGGCTCGTCCTTCGCCGCCTGAGCCTGCGGCATCGCGCGTGCCTGCCGCGGTCACCGCCCGATCATCCGCCGACGCCAGACCCAACGCCCGCCCCGCCCCCCGCCCGGTCCCCGACGTTCTCGCGGCGGTGGACTTGGGCAGCAACAGTTTCCACATGGTGGTCGCGCGCCACTCGCACGGCCAGCTGGTCATCATCGATCGCCTGCGCGAGATGGTGCGCCTCGCCGCCGGCGTGGCCGAGAACGGCCGCATCGACAAGGACGTCGCGGCCCGCGCGCTCGCCTGCCTGGAGCGTTTCGGCCAGCGGCTGCGTGACATGCAGGCCGACAGCGTGCGCGTGGTGGGCACCAACGCGCTGCGCCTGGCGCACCGCAAGCAGGCGTTCCTCGAACGTGCGCGTGAGGCGCTCGGGCATCCGATCGAAATCATTGCCGGCATGGAAGAGGCGCGACTCATCTACGCGGGCGTGGCGCACACCATGCCGAACGAGCCGGGACGGCGCCTGGTGGTCGACATCGGCGGCGGCAGCACCGAGCTCATCATCGGCGAGGCGCTCGCGCCGCTCGAGCTGGAGAGCCTGCAGATGGGCTGCGTCGCGCTCAGCGAGCGGTTTTTCCACGACGGCAGGATCTCGGCCAAGCGCATCGAGCGGGCCCGCCTGGCGGCGCGCCTGGAGCTCGAGCCGGTGCAGGCGGCCTTCCGCCGCCGTGGCTGGGACACCTCCACCGGCAGTTCCGGCACGGTGCGCGCCATCGGGGATGCGATCCGGGTGCTCGATCCCCAGGCGCAGGCCATCACGCCCGCGGGGCTGAACCGCGCGATCGATTATTGCGTGGATGCGGGCCACACGCGTGAGCTGAAGCTCGAGCCGATCACCGAGGATCGCCGCCCGGTGTTTCCCGGCGGGCTCGCGATTCTCGCCGAGGTGCTCAGCGTGCTCGACATCAAGGACATGCGCATGGCCGAGGGCGCGATGCGTGAGGGTCTGCTGTACGACATGCTCGGCCGCTACCGGCGCGAGGATGCGCGCGAGCGCACCGTGCGCGCCATGCAGCAGCGCTATCACGTCGACACCGAGCAGGCCGAGCGCGTCGAAGCCACCGTGCGCAACTTTCTCGAGCAGACGCGCGAGACCTGGCGCCTGGAAGAGCCGCTGGCGCACCTGGCCCTCAAGTGGGCCGCGCGCCTGCACGAGATCGGCCTGGACGTCTCCCACAGCGGCTATCACCGGCACGGCGCCTATCTGCTCGAAAACGCCGACATGCCGGGCTTTCCGCGCGAAGAGCAGCGGCTGCTCGCGCGTCTGGTCGGCGCTCACCGCCGCAAGCTCTCCGTCGAGGGCGTGGAAGAGCTGGTGCCGCCCTGGGATCGCAGCGCGCTGCACCTGATCGTGCTGCTGCGGCTGGCGGTGCTGTTGCACCGCGGCCGAAGCACCACGGCGCTGCCATCGCTTGATCTGGCGGCGACGCCACGCTCGCTGGAAGTGCGCTTTCCGGCGCGCTGGCTCAAGGAGCATCCGCTGACTTCGGCGGATCTGCAGCAGGAAGTGGATTATCTGCGCGCCAGCGGCTTTCGCCTGCGCGTGTTCAGCGCGCGCTCAGCGGCAAGTTCCTAGCCCTCACACCACCACGGTCGGGCCGGCGGCGTAGACCGTCAGCAGCTCCGACTGCGCGCTGAGGGCGCGCTCGCTGCCGCGGCTGATGCGCGCGTAGCGGCCGTCGGGGTGCAGCTTCCACGCCTGGCAGTTGTCTTTCAGAGAAAAATCGAGATCGCGCAGCATGCGCTCCGCGTGGTCCTGGCGGCGGATCGGGAAGGCCACTTCCACGCGGCGGAAGAAGTTGCGCTCCATCCAGTCGGCGCTGGCGCAGAACATGTCGGGCTCGCCGCCGTTCTCGAAATAGAACACGCGTGAGTGCTCGAGGAACCGTCCGACGATGGAGCGCACGGAAATATTCTCCGACACGCCCGGGACGCCGGGGCGCAGCGCGCACACGCCGCGCACGATCAGATCGATCTTCACCCCGGCGCACGAGGCGCGGTACAGCGCTTCGATGGACTGCGGGTCCACCAGCGCATTCATCTTGGCAATGACGCGCGCCGGGCGCCCGGCGCGCGCGTGCTCGGCTTCGCGCGCCAGTTTGCTCAACACCATCTCGTGCATGCCGAACGGGGATTGCGTGAGACGGTTGAGCTTCGGGGTCTGGGTGAGGCTCGTAAGCTGCAGGAACAGCTCGTGCACGTCCTGGCCGATCTCGTCGTCGCAGGTGAACAGGCCGTAGTCGGTGTAGTGCCGCGCGGTGCGCGGGTGGTAGTTGCCGGTGCCCAGATGACAGTAGCGGCGCATGCCGCCGGCTTCGCGGCGCACCACCAGGGTCATCTTGGCGTGGGTCTTGTAGCCCACGACGCCGTACATGACGTGCGCGCCCGCCTCCTGCAGGCGGTTGGACAGCTCGATGTTCGCTTCCTCATCGAAGCGGGCGCGCAGCTCGACGATCACCGTGACGTCCTTGCCGGCGTGCGCGGCCGCGACCAGCGCATCGACCAGCGGGGAGTCGTGACCGGCGCGGTACAGCGTCTGCTTGATCGCCAGCACTTGGCTGTCGGCCGCCGCCTGGCGCAGGAAGTCCATCACCGGTGCGAAGCTCTGATAGGGATGATGCAGCAACACGTCCTTCTGGCGGATGCAGGCGAACAGGTCGGTGGCGCCCACCAGGCGCCTGGGCGTGCCGGGCGTGAAAATCGGGTATTTGAGATCGGGTCGCTGCAGCAGGTCGTACACCGCCGACAGGCGGTTCAGATTGACGGGACCTGCCACGGGGTAGGTGTCGAGGCCGGCGGACGCGAACTGCGCCTGCAGGAACTTCACCATGTCGTCCGGGCAGTCGCTGGAGGTCTCGAGCCGCACGGCCGCGCCGTAGCGGCGGTGCGCCAGCTCGCCCTCGAGCGCGCGGCGCAGGTCGTCGATTTCTTCCTCGTCGACGAACAGGTCGCTGTTGCGCGTGCAACGGAACTGGTAGCAGCCGATCACCGTGATGCCGGTGAACAGCTTGTGCACGAAGGCCTGTACGATGCTGGAGAGCAACACACAGTCGCGGTGCGCGCCTTCCCCGGGCAGCGGCACCACGCGCGGCAGCGAGCGCGGCGCCTGCACGATGGCGAGCTCGCTGTCGCGGTCGAACGCGTCCTTGCCTTCCAGGCGCACGATGAAGTTCAGGCTCTTGTTCTGGATGCGCGGGAAGGGGCGTGCGGGATCGAGCCCCAGCGGGCTCAAGACCGGCTCCACCTCGCGCTCGAAGTACTGCTCCAGCCACGCGCTCTGCTGCACGGTCCACTCGGTGGGCCCGAGGAGCGGCACCCCTTCCGCGGCGAGCGCAGGCAGCAGCAGACTGTTGAGGCAGCGGTACTGGTCGGCCACCAGACGGGTGGCGCGATCGTGGATCGCGGTCAGCTGTTCCGGGATCGACATGCCGTCGGGGGCGAGCTGCCCGCCGCCGAGCTCCTGCAACTGCTTCAGTCCCGCCACCCGGATCTCGAAGAACTCATCGAGATTGCTGCAGGAGATGCACAGGAACTTCAGCCGCTCGAGCAGCGGCACCGACTCATCGAACGCCTGCTCGAGCACCCGCTGGTTGAACTCGAGGAACGACAGTTCCCGGTTGATGTACTGCTGCGGCGCCTTGAGGTCCGGCGAATCCATCGGCTCAGGATACCAGCGCAGGCCTCGAGGGCGAGGCGCTCATCGCCCGCGCCCCCTCAGCGCGAGACGAGCATGGGTCCGCGCGGGGCCTCGAGCGAGGCGAGCAGGGGCGCCGAGCGGGCGAGGAAGTCCGCCTGCCAGCGCGCATCGATGGGCGCCGCCCCCGGCAGGACCACGGTCTGGGGGTTCTTGAACACCCCGTTGACGCGGTATTCGTAGTGCAGATGCGGGCCGGTGGCGAGCCCGGTCATGCCGACATAGGCGATGACCGTCCCCTGCATCACGTGCGCCCCGACGCGGGTCTCTTTGGCGAAGCGCGACAGGTGTCCGTAGACCGTCACCACGCTGCTGGAGTGCTCGATTTCGACCAGGTTTCCGTACCCGCCCTTGCGGCCGGCGAAGCGGACGCGCCCGTCGCCTGCGGCACGTACCGGCGTGCCCATGGGCGCGGCGTAGTCGACGCCCTGGTGAGCGCGGATGCGGTTCAGGATCGGGTGCCGGCGGGCCGAGTTGAAGCGCGAGCTCACCCGCGTGAAGTCCACCGGCGCGCGCAGGAACGCCCTGTACAGGCTTCTGCCATCGGGCGTGTAGTAGTGCGAGCCGCCATCCGGGTCGGTGTAGCGGACGGCCCTGAACTCGCGCCCCTGGTTGACGAACGCCGCCGCCTGGATCGCGCCATCCTTCACGTAGGCGCCGTCGCGCCAGATCTCATCGTAGGTGACGACGAAGGCATCCCCGGGCCGCACGTCCAGCACGAAGTCGATGTCCCAGCCGAAAATATCCGCCAGCGCCACGGCGGTCGGGTCGTTCGCGCCGGCGGCTTCGACGGCCTCGAAGAGCGACCGGTCTATACGTCCGCGCACCGTGCGGCTGCGCATCTCGAGTGGGTTCTGCAGCACGTCGGCTTTGAGGCCGGACGGCTCGCGCGACACCTTGAGCGTCTCGCTCTCGGTGAGCCGGCGCTCGAGCCCGAAGAGCGCGCCGTCCTTGTGTGTGAAATGCAGCGACTCACCCGGGCGCAGGCTGTCGAGGCGCTCGCGCAGACCGGGGAGAGTGCGCAGCGATGCGAGGTCGGCGAGGTTGAGTTTGAGGCGTCTGAAGATGCGGTCCAGGGTGTCGTTACGGGTGACGATCACGTCGATGCTCGAGAGCGCCAGCTGCGCTGCCACGGGCCCGGGGACCGCGGCCAGCTGTATCGAGGAAGCAGGGCGTGGTGCGCCGGCGGTGGCGGCGGCCGTCGGCCCGGCGCTGTCCGCTGCGGTGCGGGCGGCCGGCGCAACCGCCATTCCGCCGTGCAGCATGGACCAGGCGACCACGGCACAGGCGCCCGACTGCAACCAGAAGGCTGCGGAGACCTTGTGGCGCAGCCGCGAGAGTGGTTGCAGGGTCCGGTGGAGAGTGAGTGCCATCGACTACACTTGGTTTTGTTCGGTCGGACAGACGCACCGTACCGGAGCCATGACCCTCGGGTCAATATATGTTAAATGCCGAAGGAGGCTCACGGGTTACGTTACCGCCGGGCGCGAATGCTTGCACGACGGGTTTCACGGGAATGTAGATGAATCTCGAAGATCAGCTCGCAGAGCTCGAGCGGGGTGCGCACGAGGTGCTCATTACCGCCGAGCTTGAGAAGAAGCTCAGGCGCGGCGTGCCGCTGCGGGTGAAGGCGGGCTTCGATCCCACCGCGCCGGACCTGCATCTCGGGCACACGGTGCTGCTCAACAAGATGCGCCAGTTCCAGCAGCTGGGGCACGAAGTGACCTTCCTCATCGGGGATTTCACCGGGCTGATCGGGGACCCCAGCGGGCGCAACGCCACCCGTCCGCCGCTCACGCCCGAAGAAATCCAGACGAATGCGCGCAGCTACGAAGCCCAGGTGTTCAAGATTCTCGATCGCGAGCGCACCCGCATCGACTTCAACTCACGTTGGCTGTCGGCGCTCACGGCCGCGGACGTGGTGAAGCTCGCCGCGCACTACACCGTGGCACGCATGCTCGAGCGCGATGACTTCTCCAAGCGCTACAAGAGCGGCCAGCCCATCTCGATCCATGAGTTTCTCTATCCGCTCGCGCAGGGCTACGACTCGGTCGCCATGCGCGCGGACGTAGAGCTGGGCGGCACCGATCAGAAGTTCAATCTCCTGGTCGGGCGCACCCTGCAGGAGGCCTACGGGCAGGAGCCGCAGGTCGTCATCACTACGCCGTTGCTGGAAGGGACCGACGGCGTCAACAAGATGTCCAAGTCCTTAGGCAACTACATCGGCATCACTGAGGATGCCGACAGCATGTTCGGCAAGCTGATGTCGATTTCAGACGAGCTCATGTGGCGCTACTTCGAGCTGCTGTCTTTCCGGCCGCTCGCCGAGATTGCGGCCCTGAGGCGCGAGGCCTCCGGCGGACGCAATCCGCGGGACATCAAGCTCGAGCTGGCTCGCG
>WNFP01016402.1_pt1 | contig 10127 bp, 8 predicted proteins | sample 5400201 | NCBI WGS metagenome assembly WNFP01 (sample SAMN13153355, study PRJNA577476) | soil metagenome | isolation source: 115 cm saprolite under Madrone tree | place: USA:California | collected 2016-06-14
TTGGCACGTTGCGAATGCACGTCGCCGGGCAGGTCGTTTTTGGCTCGCTTACGATTCTTTTTTTCCTCCTTGCGATCGGCGATTACATAGGCGCGGGTCCCGACTTCAAGCATTTTACTGGCTACGAAGGAATCTTCTGCGGTTTCTCGGCGATCTACACCGGCCTGGCGCAGGTGCTCAACGAAGTCTTCGGCAAAGTCGTCCTGCCACTCGGGCCAGTGGGGAAGTAATCGCGGTTATCGATCGACTATAGCGGCAGGCGTGTCGCCTGCGAGAGCTAGCGGTTTGCAGCCGACACTGCCTCTACAGCTGCAGGCACCATTACTTCTGTTTCAACAAGCTCGCTGCGAGCTTGAGTGCCGATTCGCTTTTGCCGCCGAGCATCCGTGCGATTTCCTCCTGGCGCGCTTTCCCGCTCACTTCGTGCAAATTGGAAAACGTGCGGCCGCGCGTGACATCCTTTGTCACGACGAAATGTGAAGAGGCAGTCGCAGCGACTTGCGGCAGATGGGTGATGCAAATCACCTGGTGGTCGCGTCCTAACGTCTGCATCTTTGCGCCAACTGCGTGCGCGATCTCACCGCCAACGTTCGTGTCGATCTCATCGAACACGAGCAGCGGAATCGCGTCGTGGGCCGCCAGTGCCGATTTAATCGCCAGCATTAAACGTGAGATTTCGCCGCTGGATGCAACGGCGCGTAGCGGTTTCAGCGGTTCGCCTGGATTCGGCGAGAAAAGCAATTCCGCCGAGTCGAATCCATTCGGGCGCGGCTCCTCGAGCACGCTGAGTTTTGCTTCGAATTCCGATTGGCGGAACCCGAGGTCGCGTAAGTTCCGCCGGATGTGTTCGGAAAGTTTCGGCGCAGCTTTTACTCGCAGTTTGCGCAGCGCTTCACCGGCGCGATTCATTTGCGCGCGAACGTTTTCGATTTCTTTGGCCAGACGTTCCAACTCTATGTCTCGACCTTCAATTTTCCGCATCCGTTTCGCCGCGCGCTCGCCGAACGCGATTACTTCGGCGATTGAGCCGCCATATTTGCGTTTCAACGTTTCAAAGAGCGAGACGCGTTGCTCGAGCGCGGCGAGTTGTTCCGGATCGAGATCGAGTTTTTCTGTGTAGACGGAAAGCGCTCGCGCGATCTCGGAAAGCTCAACGGCACTCGCGGCGTGAGCCGATGAAAACTGCGCAACTGAACTGTCGATCTTTTCCAGTTCGCGAAGTAGCCGCTGTGTTTCCGCGAGCTGCGAAAGGATGGAATTATCGGTTTCGGAAAGTTTGTTGGCGATTGCGCTGGCCAGTTCAATCAGCCGTTTGCTGTTGCTGGTAAGTTTGTAGCGCTTCTCGATTTCCTCTTCTTCGTCTGCGACCAGGTTCGCTGACTTGATTTCGCTGATCTGATGACGAAGCAGATCCAGCTCCTGTTCGCGTGCTGTTTCCGCGGTGTTGAGCGCGGCATGCTCGGCCAGTAGTGTCTGTAGCTGCCGGTAATGCTTTCGATATCCATCGAGTTGCTCTTCGGCGCGCGCGAACGAATCAAGCAAGCTCAATTGCGTCTCCGGCGAGAGCAATGATTGGTGATCGTGCGGCCCGTGAAGATCGACAAGTTCATCCCCGAGGTTTTTCAGGATCGACAACGTCGTAGGCGAACCGTTGATGAACTGGCGCGTTCCTCCGGTACCCGAAAAGCTTCGCTTGATAATGAGATCGCTCTCGCACGGGTCGATTCCAGCTTCGACCAGTTGTGGATTTAACTTTTGCAGATCCTGGCCGCTGAAAACTGCTTCCACAGTGCAAACATCAGCGCCGGTGCGGATGAGCGATTTGTCCGCGCGTTCACCCAGCAAGAGTTGCAGAGCGCCGATGATGATGGATTTTCCCGCGCCAGTTTCTCCAGTGACAGCGATAAAGCCCGACCCCATCTGCCACTCGAGCTCTTCCACGAGCGCGAGATTCTTGATTCGCAACAGGGTGAGAACGGCGGGCATTGGGAAGGTTGAGAGTTATTAGTTGAGAGTTAACAGTTCGACTCCTGAAGATTTCAAACTCTCAACAATCAACTTTCAACTCTCAACTTACGGTTACGTTCCTTGGGACGGGCACATCGCAGGGTGTGCCGATGATTGGTTGCGATTGCGACGTCTGTCGCTCGCCCGACCCGCGGGATCAACGGCTGCGTTCTTCGATCTACATCGAAACGCCGGAGTGTTCGTGGGTGGTAGATACTGGCACGGATTTCAGAACACAGGCGCTGCGCGAAAATATCCGCAACGTGGATGCGGTGATTTTCACACACTCGCACACCGACCACATCATGGGTTTCGACGATCTCCGGCGCTTTTCGCACTCGCGCGGCTCGATGCCGGTCTATGCATCGGCCGAAACGATGCGCGACTTGGAACGTGTGTTTCAGTTCGCGTTCAACCCAAGCAACGCGGTTCCATATTATCTCAAGCCCGAACCGCACATCATTGATGGGCCGTTCAAACTTGGCGAGACGCTGATCACTCCGCTGCCGGTACCCTTATGGCGACTCGATCGTGAACGGCTATCTTTTCTCGCGCGCGTGCGCCCGCCTCCGGAACACAGACTTGCAGTCTGTGCGGCCAACGGAGTTTCACTCCGGTGAATCCAAGACACCGGACAGAATGCCCGGTGGCCACACAGGCCAGGAGGCCTGTGTTCCCCGCATAGACAAAATGACCGTGTTCCGCGGCTTTGATGAACACGCGGACATTCAGCGCACGCGTCGCAACCTTCCGCATTGGGAACAGGAAGGCGCAACGTACTTCGTCACCTTCCGCCTAGTCGATGCAGTCCCTCAGCAATTGGCGCATCAATGGCGTGAAGAATTGGAAACCTGGCGCAAATTTCATCCTGAACCCTGGGATTCTCAAACAGTGTACGAATATCGAAGCCGATTTTTTGATCAGCGCGAAGAATGGCTCGATCAGGGACACGGCAGTTGCGTGCTGCGAAGACTGGATGCGGCAAAAATAGTTCGCAGCGTCCTCGAGCATTTTCGCGGAGAACGCTATCACCTGGACGCATTTATTGTCATGCCGAACCATGTGCACGCGCTGGTGCAACCGCTGCCCGGTTATTCGCTCGCAAATATTCTGGGTTCCTGGAAAAGCTTCACTGCCAGATCGATTAACAGGTTGCTCGGTCGCACCGGCACGCTTTGGATGGAGGAAAGCTTTGATCGAATCGTGCGCGATTTTGACGAGTTGAGGCGCTATCGCGATTACATCGCCAGGAATCCTGAGAAAGCGAAGCTGCGCGAAAGTGAATTCATTCTTTCCACGCGCGGAACATTGCAACCCGCGTGGAACACAGACTTGCAGTCTGTGCGGCCAACGGAGTTTTACTCCGGTGAGTCCAAGACACCGGACAAAATGTCCGGTGGCCGCACAGGCCAGGAGGCCTGTGTTCCAGACGCCTACGAAAAACTTGTCGGCTATCTAAGCGATTGCAGCGCCGTGCCGGACACGATTGTCGATCTTATCGCGGGCGTGAAAGTCTTAATCATCGATGCGCTCCGGGATAGACCGCATCCGACACATCTGAGCGTAGGCCAGGCGCTGGAAGTCGCCGCACTCGTAAAGCCCGCCGCCACTTATTTCACGCATATCTGCCACGACCTTCCACAATCGGCGGAATCCCGGCTGCCGAAGGGTGTGCGTATCGCCTATGACGGACTGAAGCTCACATTCTAAACGCGCGACCAAATTAAGCGAGCGGTGGCCGTATGGCCTTTGTTCCAATCGCTGTTATCAGCGTTACCGTGGTTTCACCGAATAATTCCGCGCTCGCTTTGCTCGATGAAGGTGATGATTTCGGTGATTTCTTGCGTCTGAGGTAATTCCTTTTGCATCGCTTCGATTGCCTGGCGCCTATTGTATTTGGAGCGAAAAATCAGGCGAAAGGCTTCCTTGATCAGTTTCACGCTTTCGGGCGGAAAATTTTTGCGTTCTAAACCGACCAGATTGATCCCGCGAATTTCCGCAGGATTGCCATCGGCAATCATGAACGGTGGAACGTCCTGCACAATTTTCGAGCAGCCGCCGGTGATCGCGAACCGACCGATCCGGCAAAATTGATGCACTGCGGTGAGCCCACCCATCATCGCGTGATCTCCCACATGGACATGACCGCCCAATGTGCCGTTGTTGGAGAAAATGACGTGATCACCCACGGTGCAATCGTGCCCGATATGACTGTAGGCGAGAAAATTTCCGCAATTGCCGATTCGCGTTTTGCCTTCACTCGTTGTGCTCCGGTGTGCCGTTACGAATTCGCGAAACGTGTTTTCATCGCCGATTTCCAGATAAGTCGGTTCGCCGCGATATTTTAAATCCTGTGTTTGCTGGCCGATCGAGCAATACGCGTAAAATTTGTTTTTAGCACCGGCCTTCATCGGCCCGCAGAGCGTGACATGATGTTGAAGCGAGCAATTTGCGCCAAGGACCACATCGGGTCCGATCACGCAATACGGGCCGACGATTGTTCCCGCACCGAGTTCAGCTCCCGGATCTATAATCGCGGTGGGATGAATCTGCACGTCGCTCATTTATCGAGGAACGTGAACATCAATTCGGCTTCGGAGACGATAGCGTCATTCACTACGCAATGACATTTCGCTTTCGCGAGTCGTTCGCCGCGCGATTTGGTGAGCTCGGCGTGAATGAAAATCGTGTCGCCCGGCAAAACCGGCTTGCGAAATTTCACTTCGTCCGCGCTCATGAAATAACCGATGCGGCTGGTCGTTTTCGCAAGTTTGAACAACAGAATGCTGGCGACCTGTGCCATCGCTTCTACCTGCATCACGCCTGGCATCACCGGATGACCCGGGAAATGTCCTTGAAAGAACGGCTCGTTAATAGTGACCGTTTTGACGCCGACACATTTGGTTTCCGTTTCGAAACTGATAATGCGATCAACCATCAGAAACGGGAAACGATGCGGCAAAATCTGCATGACCTGGTCGGTATCGAGTCCTCCGTCGCCGCTTGGAATTGTTCGCGGCGAGGCCAAAGCGCTTCTTCGCGTCTGCTCGCGGGTGATTGAGCGCGCCAGCTGCGCATTTGTAGCATGACCAGGTTTCACTGCTACCACATGACCGCGAATACGTCGTCCGACCAGAGCGAGGTCGCCGATGATATCGAGGATCTTGTGCCGAACGAATTCATCGGCGAAACGTAATGGTTCCTTGCTTAACACCGCTTCCCCGCGCACGACGATCGCGTTCTCAAGACTGCCGCCTTTGATGAGATTCTTGTCCATCAGCGGCTTAACATCTTCGTAATAAACAAATGTCCGGGCCGGAGCGATCTCGCGCTCGAAAACTGCGGGCGTGACTTCCATCGACAAGAACTGCGCAAACCGATTGTTTGGTCCGGCCTGTGTGCATGAGACGCGAAACTTGTCGTCCGGCAACAGAACAAGCAACGCGCCCGTTTTGGATTCGACGTGCACCGTTTCGCGCACGTTGAAAAACTTTCGGGGTTCGTCCTGGGCGGTCACACCGGCTTTCCTGATCAGATCGACGTAAGCCTGCGCGCTTCCGTCACCAATCGGCGGTTCGTTTGCGTCCATTTCCACAACAGCGTTGTCAACGCCCATCGCCCAAAGCGCGGCCAGCACGTGCTCGACCGTATGCACGCGTACCGAGCCTTCGCCGATGGTCGTGGCGCGCTCGACGGTCTTCAGATTTTCGATTTTCGCGTCGATGGTTGGCTCATCCTGCAGATCTTTGCGTTTAAATTTGATTCCGTGATCGACTGGCGCGGGCTGAAGTTTGAGGGTGACTTTTTCGCCTGTGTGCAGAGCGGTGCCGCTAAAGCTGGCGGCTTTGGCTACCGTATTTTGAAGCTCGGGTGCGGAGGGCATTGTGGGTTAAGTAACAGATATTCCGAGTTGTGGCCAGATGTTGTAGCGGTGCTCGCCGCAGCGAGCACATATCGACCGATCTGTCGCCAGTCTTGACAACCTGCACGCGAGTCAAATTTGGTGACTCACTCACCGTGAACAACGGCAGGCCGTCTCGTGTTTCCAAATAACTTCCGTCACTGTCAAATCCGGTGACTACATCGATTGTCGATCTTTTATCGTTGGCCAGCGGATTTGGCATAAGTTTCACTTTCACGCTGCCACTGGGGCTGCTTTGAGGCGGAGAATCTGCGACCTGCCCGAGATCTTCCACTTTAAGAGCACCAACGAGATAACCGCGAGCTCGATATTTTCCAGCGGGTAAATCCTCACTATCCTCATTTTTTCCATCCCATTGAGTTACCAGCGCATCTGCGCCGCTTGCGAATTCGTTTAGTTTCGCCTCCTGATGCAGGACGCGCACCAGTTTACCGTTCTTATCGTAAACGCCGAGGCTGATCGTTCCTTCCAGTGGCGGCGGCACGAAGCTGATGCGGGCAGTCCTGCCAGGTAAAGCTGAAGGCGTTTGCTCCGGAGCGGGCGGAGGCGTGGCAGATTCTTCGGGCGAGATCAAAGGCGAAGGAGATTCCGCCGGTATCGCCGAAGAAGTCGGCGTTGGCGATTCCTGCGCCGCAGCGACAGAAGCCAAAATGGCTACCAGAAATGCAAAATTGATTCTTGTCATATCGAGCGAAGTCGAGACATCTCGTACTTGCCAAAGAAAATATCGAGAGATTCCTCCCAGCCTTCGCATAAAGCTACGGCGGGGCAAGCTACTTCGCTCGGAATGACAAGTGGCCTAGATGTAATAGCGCCAATTCACGTTTGGAAAAAGGTTGTCGCACGATTCGCAGTCGCAAAGAAATTCGTCATCGACCTCATCGGTGACAAACTGGTCGTGTAAACGGCTGAAGCGAGCAAGATGATCGATAGTTCGTTTGGTGGCGTACTCGCGCGCAGTCCCGGTTTTCATTAAAAATGCCCAGTCGCTGGATTGCGCGAGCAAAAGTTCGCGCGTGAGTTGTTTGAGCACGCGATCCGCCAATAGGCTGCAGTTTTCTGCATGCGCGCGCGCAGCTTCACTCATCCTCTGAGTTGCAGTGTGCAGGTGCGGGTAAATCCAGGCATTACTCGGATCGAGCCAGACGCCGAGATGGCCGTTCTCGCCCCACGTTGAAGCTGCAGGCTCAATGATTTGCTGTGTGGTGTGACCCGCGAGGTATTCACTCGGGGTCGTCAGGCAAAAATGTTTTTCGTTTGCCGCCTGGCGGATAAATTGCTCAAGAAAAAGCGGTCCTTCGAACCACCAGTGCCCGAACAATTCTGCATCAAATGGAGCCACGACAATCGGGTCGAAATCCAAATCGCTGATTTCCCGAAGTTGCTGCCGGCGATGTTCGAGAAAGTGACGCGCGTGTTTCGCCGCTGCATTTTCCGCCGCCGTGCGATCATACAACTGTTTCTGACTCCCGCGACCGGTGATCCGGTGGTACTTCACACCGGAGAATTTTCTCCTTCCACGCGCTATCGGCCCCAAATGTTCCACGGGAAGATCGAAACCAACATCGCGGTAGAAGTCCCGGTAGGCTGGATCTCCGGGATAGCCTTCATGCGCGCTCCAGACTTGTCGGCTTGAGTCACTGTCGCGCGCAAAAGCGGCAGGCCCTGCTGGAGTATAGCAGGGCGCATAAATCGACTGGCGCGGCCGCGGTTTTCCAAACAACAAGCCGTGCGCGTCGAGAACAAACCAGCGAATATTTGCTTCCTGTAAAATTGGGTCCAAACCCGATATGTATGCGCATTCTGGCAACCAAAAACCGGTTGGCTCTGCGCCGAAAAGATCGACATACACATCCCGGCCGATCAAAATCTGCGCACGCGCCGCTTGAGGCACTTGCTGTTGAAGAATGGAGAGCGCCCGAAGCTGCGGGTGGTCGCGGTTGCGCTTCTGTTCGCGCTCGGTGAGATCGATCAAATTGTCGAGATGCTGCACGTAGCGCTCGTGCAGAAGCTTATCCTGAAGCATCGCGCACAGCGTTGGCGTGACAGACATCGTGAGTTTGAACGGAACAGAGTCGTCCAGTAGCCGCTGCATCATGCGCAGCAAAGGAATGTAACTCTCCGTGACCGCCTCGAAGAACCAGTCTTCTTCGAGGAAGTGCTCATGCTCCGGATGTCGAACGAACGGGAGATGCGCGTGGAGGATGAGCGCTAGATAGCCGGTGTTCATAGCGCATTGTGATACATTGCATGATCGCTAATTCATGAGAAAGGGGAGCGCGAGCATTTTGCTCGCTGTTCGCGGCATTCTGCCGTGAATCTACCGCGTGTTTCGGCAACGTTTGAAACTGTAGACGCGCTGCGCGGCGTAGAACCGTCCAGCAACATGCCGGATGGTGCGGGCAGAATGCCCGCGCTCCCCAATCACAGCGTGCGGCAAAAGTCCTGGAAGCGATCCAGACCTTTTTTAATTACGTCGAGGCTTGTGGCGTAGCTGAGCCGGATCGTGCGATCGTCTCCGAAAGCCGCTCCAGGAACAACCGCGACGTTTGCTTTGCTCAGTAAACGGTCGGCGAAATTTTGAGAAGTGAGCCCCAGCTATGTCAAATTCCTCGCGCATATCCGCGAGCGGTTGTTGATCGCCTTTGAGCGCTGCAAGCGCGCCGTACTGCGAAAACGACGAGGGATTAGAGGTGGTATGGCTCTGGATCGAATCAACCGCTTTCGCTACCGCTTCCGGGGCCGCCAAATAACCGAGCCGCCAACCTGTCATGGCGTAGGATTTGCTGAATCCGTTAATGGTGATCGTGAGATCGTACGCCTCTTTCGACAGTGACGCGACGCTCACATGTTTGGCGTCGTCGTAAACGAGTTTCTCGTAAATTTCGTCGGACAAAATGTAGATGTCTTCCTCAGCGGCGACCTCAACTATTGCCTGTAATTCTTCACGCGTATAAACGGAGCCGGTCGGATTGCCCGGGCTGTTCATGATCAACATTTTGGTGCGCGGGGTCATTGCATTTTCAAAGTCTTCGGCTCGCATTTTCCAGGAGTTGCGTTCGCTGGTGGGCACAATCACAGGTTCTGCGCCGACCAACCTGACCATGTCCGGGTAACTGACCCAGTATGGCGATGGGATGATGACTTCGTCGCCCGGCTGGCATGTTGCGAGGATCGCGTTGTAGCACGAATGCTTCGCGCCGTTGCTTACGATGACTTGGCCGGGGCGATAACTTAAGCCGTTATCAGTCGCCAACTTTTCCGCGATGGCCTGGCGCAGCTCCGGGATGCCGGCGCTGGGCGTGTATTTGGTAAAGCCGGACTCCAATGCGTCGATAGCGGCTTTTTTGATGTGCTCGGGCGTATCGAAATCCGGTTCGCCTGCGCCGAAGCCACAGACATCTATGCCTTCGGCTTTCATAGCTTTGGCCTTGCTATCGATCGAGAGAGTAAGCGAAGGACTCAGTTGAGCAGCGCGTTCGGAAATTTCCATAGAAGTAGGACTGGTTGTGGGATGGTTCAAAATGGAGCGCAAACTATGAGCGCCGGTAGAAGTTTTCAATGAGAGGTTTGAAATTATTCTCCTCAATCTGGATGATCGCCATTTCGCGCTTCGCGTTCTCGATCGAATCCGACGCATGCGCGGCGTTGATCATGATTGTCTGGCCGAATTCTCGGCGAATTGATCCGGGTGGGGCTTTGGCCGGATCAGTCGGGCCAAGCACGTCGCGAATCTTGCGCACCGCATCTACGCCTTGATACACGATCGCGATCGATTTTTCCGTGCCAGGAGCATCGCGCTCTTCCGGCGGACATTCACTGGGCTTTCGGCCAGCCATAAATTCGATAATGCTTTCCCAGTTTTCAGGGCCGCTTTTTGGGCCGAGTTTTTCCTCAAGAACTGGCAACACAGGACCGTAGAACTCTTTCGCCTCGGCGACGCTCATGCAGTGCACCTTGAAGCCGATGATGGTCAAGGCCGACCGAGAAAACACTTCGATCACGCCGCCGGGCCGCAGATTTGGGAATTTAAAATTGTCGGGCTTGATCAGGACGAGTGTTTTTTCCACTTGCGCGTCGGCGGGAAAACGGACGCTGCGATCCAGGATGCCGCCGTCTGAGTCAGAAAAATCCGCCCAGAGCTTCAAATCCCGCTCGACTGCTTTTGGATCGAAAGACGTCAGCACGCCGGGCTCAA
>WNFP01011584.1_pt1 | contig 10126 bp, 10 predicted proteins | sample 5400201 | NCBI WGS metagenome assembly WNFP01 (sample SAMN13153355, study PRJNA577476) | soil metagenome | isolation source: 115 cm saprolite under Madrone tree | place: USA:California | collected 2016-06-14
GCGGATTATTTTCGCGGCTCGCTATCGTTTGCAGCGCGTTAATTATCTCCGCCGCGAGAACGATCGGGTCTTTCGTCTTGTGCGGATAGGCACCGTGGCCACCGACGCCACGGACAATAATATCGACTGAATCGACATTGGCGTAGGTGTAACCTTCGGTTACGCCAATAGAGCCGGTTTCCAGATCCGCCTTGTCGTGAAAACCCAGCGCGACGTTTGGTTTGCCGAATTTTTCGTAAAGACCGTCTTTGAGCAACGCGCGCGCGCCATTGCCAGTTTCCTCCGCGGGTTGCGCCACGAACAGGATTGTGCCGTGCCATTGATCTTTTAGCTTCGCGAGAGCACGCGCCGTCCCAATGAAGGCGGCCATGTGTGCGTCGTGCCCGCAGGCGTGCATCACATGGACATCCTTATCTTCATCGTTTTTCGCGACGATCTTGCTAGCGTAGGGCAAACCAGTTTCTTCTTCTACTGGCAACGCATCCATATCGGTGCGTACAAGCACAGTCGGCCCGTCGCCATTCTTCATCACGCCCACGACGCCGTAACCTTTGAGTTTGGAGTTCTCATATTTGCCGAGATGTTCGGTGACCTGGCAGCCTGCGGCGCGCAATTCCTTTGCGATGAAAGATGCGGTGCGTTCCTCGTGCCCTGATAACTCTGGATGAGTGTGAATGTCTTTGTAAATCGTCAGTAGCGACGGCAATTCATTATCGGCGAGCGATCGCGGCGTCTCCTGCGCAAACGCCACAGCCGAACAGAAGATCGATGTCCAAAGGATCCCGAAGAGTTTCATTCCCGATTTATATCCACAGATTACACAGATTTCCGCAGATTATTTTTGGCTCCACTCGCCGCCGCCGCCTCCTCCGCTGGAATCGCGACGGAATGAAGCGCTGAGAAGGATTGACGCAAGAGTGACTTGTTTTGAATCTGTGAAAATCTGCGCAATCTGTGGATGATTGATGGAATTCGAAAGAAACACGCTGCTTTTTGGCGCTGATCCAACGCCGCGGATCGTCGCCATTGAGCTAGGCGAGACCGGCACGGTTCGTGTTCATCGCCGTGAAATGGATGGATCGACAATCACCGATGTCGAGCCGTTCCATCCGTTTGTATGGGCCGACAGTGATGTTGTCGATCTGGGCATCGAATCGGAAAAACTCCAGAGCGATCTCAAGTACGGCTGGCTGATCACTGTCGATAGCTGGAAGGAACTAATCGCGTTGCGAAATGGACTGAAAAATTCCGGGCGCGATTTCTTCGCGTTCACTGATCCAGTGCAGCATTACCTCACTGCCACGGGCCGCACGTTGTTCAAAGATTTGGCGTTTGAAGAGCTGAAACGAATGCAGCTCGAGGTCCTGGCCGTCGAAGGCGACGACACTCATGTGATGAGCATCGCGCTCTCTGACAATACTGGCTGGGAAGAATTGATCGTTGTCGATCCAAATAACGTTCAGGAATCCGAGAGAAACGCGCTCAAGCGCCTCACGGCTCTCATCAAAGAACGCGACCCGGACGTGATCGAAGGCCACAATTTGTTTCGGTCCGATCTGCCTTATCTCGTCGCTCGCGCCAAGAAGCTGAAAACCAAACTCGATTGGGGACGCAGCGGTGGTTTTCTGCGCTCGCGCCCGTCCCGACTGCAAATTGCAGAAAAAACGATTGATTATCCGAAGTTCACAATCGATGGCCGCCACTTTGTAGATACGTTCTTGCTCGCGCAATTTTACGATGTCGGGATGCGTTCCCTGGCAGGTTTCGAACGGTCGGACGTCGCCCGGCATTTCGAGCTCTGCGACAGCGAAGAAATTTCAGCACTCGCGGGCAAAGAATTGCAGCGTGCTTACCTGGGCGATTCAGAAATTTTCCGGCGACGCGCATTGTGTGGTATCCGCGAGACGCGGGCATTATCGGAGCTGTTAAGCGCGAGCTACTTCATACAGGCCCAGATTTTCCCCTATAACTATCAGGATGTGATCGTCCGCGGCAACGCCACGCGGATCAATGCGCTGTTCCTACGCGAATATTTCCGGCAGCGTCATTCCATTCCGGAGCTACCGATGGTCCGTGCCTTTGAGGGCGGTTACACCGACATCTTTTTTACCGGAGTCGCGCACAACGTGTGGCATTGCGATGTCGCTTCGCTCTATCCATCGATCATGTTGAAATTCGATTGTTTTCCGGTGACCGATCAGTTGCAAATCTTCCGGCATTTGCTCACTGATCTGCGCACGTTCCGGTTGGAAGCGAAGGCAGAAATGCGCGCGGAGAAGGATCCCGCGAAGCAGCATCACCTCCAGGCGTTGCAGAACACGTTCAAGATTCTGCTGAACAGCTTCTATGGGTATCTCGGCTTTGCGCAGGGACATTTCGCCGATTTTGACGCCGCAGCGCGGGTCACCCAGATCGGACGCGATTTGCTCAAGAAGATGATCGACTGGTTAGGCGCGCACGGCGCGAAGGTCATCGAAGTGGATACCGACGGAATCTATTTCGTTCCGCCTTCTTCTGTGGAGGCAGGCGTGTCGCCTGCAAAAAAAGGTAAAGCAGCCGGCACGGCTGCCGCTACAGAGGCTGAGATAGATGAATTACGCGATGGTTTGGCGAAGGAATTGCCCGAGGGAATTGAAATCGACTTCGACGAACAATTCGATGCCATGTTTAGCTACAAGGCGAAGAACTACGCACTCCTTACGAAAGATGGTGAGGTGGTCATCAAGGGCGGCGCCCTTAAATCGCGCGGACTCGAAAAATTCCAGCGCGTGTTCCTGGAGGAAATGATCAAGCTAATCATGCAGGGAAAACCGGAAGCAATGGCTGATCTTCGGAACGAATTCGAACGAAAAATTCGTAACCGCGAGTGGAAGATCGACATGCTGATGAAGACTGACACGCTCCAGGATTCGCTCGACAAATATCGAGCCAAGATCGCCGGCTCCGCGCGCAATCGCGCTGCAGCTTATGAGCTCGCTCTCGCCAGCGGCCGCAATTACAAGCCCGGCGACCAAATCAGTTACTATATCAAGGCCACCCCGAAAAAAGTTCCAGCCTACGAAGCCGCCAAGCTGGCCAGCGACTTCGACCCGCAAAATCGCGATGAAAACGTTGATTACTACGTGGCCAAGCTCGATGAGCTCGTGAAGAAATTTGCTGGACTTGTCACCGCTACTGGCTCGACAGCGAAGCAGGAGAGCTTAGCTCTTTAAAGAGGTATTTGGTTTATGAACACACGGATTCTATCATTGACAACAATTGTTGCTATCATCACCACCGTCGACAGCGTCTTCTCAGCTGAGAACGATCTCGTCGGTATCAAAGCCGAAATTGCGAAACGCCACGATGAGGCAGTGAAGCGGTTGCAGGATTGGATTGCGCAGGTCTCGATCGCGGCCGAGGACCGCGGATACCCCGCGGGCGCGGAATACATGGCGAAGTTCGCGCGAGACGCCGGGTTTCAACAGGCGACGGTGATCAATACCGATGGCAAGCCGGGCGTTTTCGCCACCCTCGATGGGGGCGCGCCGAAAACGGTCGGCCTCTATTTCATGTATGACGTGAAACAATTTGATCCGGCGGAATGGACTTCGCCGCCGACAGAAGCGCGGATTGTGGACAAACCGCCGCTGGGCAAAGTAATCATCGGTCGTGGCGCGGTGAATCAGAAAGGACCGGAAGCGGCGTTTCTCGCGGCCCTGCATGCGATTCGCGGTGCGGGCAAGAAGATGCCGGTGAACCTGGTGATGGTGGCCGAAGGCGAGGAGGAGATCGGTTCGCCGCACATCCCCCAACTTGTCAGGCGACCGGAAGTGCTGGACGCGCTGAAGAAATGTGTCGGCGTGTTCATGCCCCACGCGACTCAGGATTTGGACGGCGTCGTGACGGTCAACCTCGGATCGAAAGGCGTCATCGAACTCGAGCTGGTTTCGAGCGGTGAAAAATGGGGACGCGGCCCGGCCAAGGACATTCACTCGTCGCTCAAGGCGATGGTCGACAGCCCAGCCTGGCACCTGGTGAAAGCGCTCAACACGCTTGTCTCCGACGACGGAAACGAAATCACGATCGACAATTATCCGAAGCCGCGGCCACTGAGCGCCGAAGAGAAAACGATGATCGAAAAGGTCTCAAAGGTGAGAAGCGAAGCGCAGGCGAAGAAACAGTTCAGCGTGCAGCATTGGATCAACAATCTGCCGTGGGAGCAGGCGAACGAACGCCTCGAATCCCAGGCAACGGTGAACATTGAAGGACTCGTGGGCGGCTACACCGGCCCCGGCGGCAAAACTATCCTGCCCCATCGCGCGGTCGCAAAGATCGACATGCGTCTCGTGCCAGACATGAAGGCTGCCGCAGCGCTCGCAGCGTTGAAGGCGCATCTGGCAAAGCGCGGCTTCGGCGATATCGAAGTAAACATGACCGGCGGTTATGATCCGACCAGCACATCGGCTGACTCAGGACTCATCAAGGCGCAGGCCGCGACGTACAGGAAATTCGGAATCGATCCGATGCTGTGGCCGCGGAACGCCGGTTCGTATCCCGGCTACGTTTTCACCGGCGAACCGCTCAAACTTGCTGCCGGCCATTTCGGACTCGGACACGGCAGCGGCGCGCACGCGCCGGATGAATATTACGTCATCGAATCCGCGAACCCGAAAATACAGGGATTCGACGGCGCAGTGATGTCGTTCGTCGAATACCTCTACGAACTCGCGAAATAGATCGCCTAGCGGACCAATTTCGCATCGAGATTAATCTGAGCGCCCGCCAGAACGACCGACACCGGGCACGTTTTCTTTGTGTGCTCGGCCTGCTCGCGAAATTTCGCTTCATCGATCCCCGGCACTTCCGCTTCAGTCTTGAGATCGATCGTCGTGATCTTAGGACCGCCGCCGACCATTTCCAGCTTCACGGTCGCGGTTGTGCTGATTCGCTTCGCCGGATGACCTGCCTTTTCAAGATTTGCCGAAAGCGCCATTGAGTAACAGCCCGCTTCGGCCGCGCCGATAAGTTCCTCCGGATTTGTCCCCTTCCCTTCCTCGAAGCGCGATGAAAACGAATAAGGGCCTTCAAACGCGCCGCTCCCGAGTTTCATGGTTCCCTTGCCTTGTTTCAGTGTTCCCTCCCACACCGCCGATCCAGTTCGTGTTGCCATGGTTTCCTCCTTTGATTTTGATTTGTTCGTTTACGTTTCGCCGCGGATGCAAACAAGCGCAACGCGTTTTCCGCCTAACCGAGCCAGTGTACAGGCGCTTGGCACAAGCGCCTCTACAAACTCGCGCCGGTTGCCCCGGCGATATCGCCGAACGCTGCGCTTTGATCTCTCTTTATTTGTGCGTCCGCTAAAGCGCGCTGTTTGCGGCCGAGCCAAATGCCAAGTGCGCACCAACAACCAACTACCGGTACGGCAATATAACTGATCGTACTCAAAGTAAGACCGAATGCCTGCATGCCGCCATAGGACCATGCGCCGAATTGATCGCCGCACCGATACCCGAACGTGTCGATAAAACTTTTGGCTTTGTACTTGTCTTCGCGCCGCAAAACCGTGAACAAGACCTCGCGGGCGGGCCGCATGAACGCGAAAGTGCTTGCGCGACGCGCAACTTGAAACACTGCCAACACAGCGAGCACCGGCACGAGACCCATTGCGGCGAAACCAAATAGGCTAAGCACCGGCATGAATAGCAGCGTCACAGTAACACCGAGGAACTTCATCAGCCGACCAGTGAGAAAAATCTGCAGCAGAAGCGTCAGCGTGTTCACCGACAGGTCGAGCTTGGCGAAAAATGCGGTGCGTGCGGCCTTATCGACAATACCGACTTTGGTCAGTTCAGATTGTTGAAAATACGTCCACGTCGACGTCAGCGTGTAGAGCAAGATAAAGAGAAAGAGCCCAAACAGGTAGGGCGATTTACAAATGTGCGTTACGCCGTCCCAAAACTTGCCCCCGATCGGCTTTTCGGCAGCGGTCGCATCTTCAGCCGATTTTGAATCGTACCGCCGAAATTCAACGGGAAAGAATCGGATACTTTGCGCCGCGATTTCGAGCATGCCGGCGCAGATCAGCAATAACACTCCGGTGCTAACCCTATGAACCAGCGACGCCGTAATGAGCGGTCCGAGCATTCCGCCTAACGAGCCGCCAACCGCGATGAAACCGAAAAGCCGTTTACCTTGCTCATTCGTGAATATGTCCGTCATGAATCCCCAGAAGACCGCCGTGGCGAAGAGATTGAACACGCTGACCCAGACAAAAAAGCATCCATCAACCCACGGTTGCTTTCCCGGAGGCGTGAACTGCATCAGCACGAAGAAAATAACCAGGTTCAGGATGAAAAAGCGGTAGGCGATCGGAATGAATTTCCGACGCGACATACGCGCAACGATCATGGAGAAGAGCGCGTTCGCGACAATCATCGCGACGAGGACGACGGTGAACATCCACCAAAGGTTTTCGAACTGCGTCGCGCCGATGTTATCGCGAATCGGCCGAATCACGTAATAGCCGGCGAGGACAACGAAGAACAAAATGAAACCCAGCCAAAGCGCCCGGACTTCGTTTGGTTTTACGTCGACAATTTTGGAGAAAAGGCGCTTCATATCAAAAGCGCGGTCATCCTGAGCGCGAGCGAAGGATCTCGCCTACTTGCATGACGTTTCCCGCATCTGTGAGGTCCCTCGAATTCGCTCGGGATGACATGGCTGTCATGCTTTTGTCTTCCTCCACGTCGTGAGAACTTCCATCTCGCGCTCGGACGTTAAACCCGCGCGTAGCTTCGATTGTCGATCCTGCGGGAGTGGCTTGAACCAGGCGAGGGTATCGCGCGCCGTTTCGGCGAGCGGCCGGAATGTCAGCCCTTTGCTCAGCGCGCGGTCGATTTTTGCGCGAGCAAGTCCGCTCTCTTTTCCAGTCCAGACCGGCATGTCGGACCACGGCTCAACTTTTTGCCGCGTGAGAAAATCTTCCGTTACCCATGTAAGCGTTGCGTTTGATTTCAGAGCCGCCTTGATTCCATCAAGCATTCCGCCGATGCCCAACGGTTTCGCCGGACCGGTTGCGTTGTAAGCCGGGTCGTCAGGCGAACCCGGTGCGAGAACTTCGCCGCCGCGGTCGATCCGAACCGGCCAATACGTGAAGCGATCAGTCTCGTCGCGCGGGCCGACGATGAGCCCCGGGCGAATGATCAGCGTTTTTCCGGGAAACCATTTCTCCGCTTCTTTTTCGGAGAGCGCTTTGAGCGGACCGTAGGTTTTGTAACCGGACGCCTTCATCGCCTCGAGCGTCTCCTTGTACGGATCTGCGCCTTCGTATTTTTCTGTTGGCGCGGTCTCGTCCGGACCAGTCTTTACCTCGCCGTAAACGGAAATCGTCGAGATGAAGACGTAACGGTCCACGTTGCCTTTAAGAAGCCGCGCCGCGTCGCGCACCCACGCCGGAAGGGTCGTCGGGTTATCGATCACGACGTCCCATTGCCGATCTTTCAGCGCGTCGAGCTTGCCGGTGCGGTCACCGATGAGTTGCTCGACTTCGCCAGGCAATTCGCCGGGGTGACCTCATGTCCGCGACTGAGCGCGTACTGCACCTGATATGGGCCGGTGAATCCAGTCCCGCCCAGAATCAGAATGCGCAGAGGCTTCACAGATTTCTCTGCGAAAAGCGTTGTCGATCTCGCCGTGATCGCAAACGCGGCGCCAGTGCCAGTAGTGAGTTTGATAAATTGGCGACGCGCCATTTTCATATGCCCAGTAGCTTTCTTGTCATTCCGAGCGAAGTCGAGGAATCTCTTGCCGCCTGCCCCTAAACAATTAGAGATGTCTCGACTCCGCTCGACATGACAAATCGACAGGTGAACGGAATAACCCGGCGCGAAGCTGCGCGCCTGATCGGCGCATCGGCGGCGAGTTTGTGTTTGCCGATCAGCACACGGGCGGCAAACGAATCGTCAACGATGCTGATGCGCACCGTTCCATCTTCCGGCGAGAAATTACCTGTAATCGGTTTGGGGACATGGCGCGCGTTTGACGTCGACCTTACGTCGGACAATCGCAGGCAGCTCCAAGAAGTGCTGTCGCTGTTTGTGAAACTTGGCGGACGCGTAATCGACTCATCTCCGATGTATGGCCGTGCCGAGGAGGTGATTGGCGATCTCAGTGCCGCGCTCGGAATTCGAGACAAACTTTTTCTGGCCACCAAGGTCTGGACTCGCGGTAAAGAGAGCGGAATCAAATCGATGGAACGCTCGATGGCGCTCTTGCGCACGAAACGAATCGAGCTGATGCAGGTGCACAATCTTCTGGATGTCCACACTCAGCTGGCGACGTTGCGCGAATGGAAAGAACAAGGCCGCATTCGCTACCTTGGCATCACGCACTACGAGGCGGGGGCTTTTGCCGACGTCGAGAAGATTATGCGCAGTGAGAAGCTCGATTTTGTGCAGATCAATTATTCGCTCATGGAACCCGAGGCCGAAAATCGCATTTTGCCACTGGCGCAGAACCGGGGCATCGCAGTCATCGTCAATCGCCCCTTTGGCGGCGGCGATATTTTCGACCGCGTGCGCTCGAAGCCACTACCTGATTGGGCCGCTGAATTCGATTGTCGAACCTGGGCACAATTTTTCCTGAAATGGATCGTGGCGCATCCTGCTGTGACCTGTGCCATCCCAGCAACGGACAAACCGCGCCACCTGGAAGACAATATGCAAGGCGGAATCGGCCGCTTGCCCGATGCAAACATGCGCCGGCGAATGGCCGAAATGGTATCGTCACTGTAGCGCCGCCGCGTCATTAAACCGCTCCCAAACTGCGCTTTTTCGACCCCCCTCGCGCATTCGGTGGATGTCAAATGAAAAAGTTTACTTTTCCTGAAAGAAAACAGTTGCGGGCTGGGCCGATATGCCGGATAGGACGCGCGCTTTATGCGAAAACTTCTCACCATTACCTTTGCCATCTTGGGATGCTCGGCGTTTTGTCCTCGTCCTGCGTTGGCGCTCGTCTTCTCGGCGCCGAATCCCAAGTTTGTTTACACCGATGTTTCTGGTAAAAAGCAAACCGCCCAAGTCGTGGACAAATATTACCCGAAGAAAATCGTGGCACCCTTTGCGAAGAGCGATACGCAGATCGACCCAAAACTGCGCCGGGCAGCGACCATTGCCGAAGAACGCGCCCATGCGCACTCGCTTTCAAAGTGCTGGCATTTTGTTAAGGAAGCGCTCGTTGCTGCGGGCGTGGTGAAATCCCGGCCGCAGACAACGCTGGCGAAACAAGCAGGTCAAGAGCTCGTGAATAATTACGGGTTCAAAAAACTGCCGGTCTCGAATCCTTACGAAGCGCCTGTCGGGTCAGTGCTCGTTTATGGCGCCAAGCGTGCAGCCGGTCATGTCGAAATCCGCACTGAGAGCGGCTTCGTTAGTGATTTTCGCTCGAAGATACCTTCACGCCGGCCGCTGTTGGGCGTTTTCGCCAAGAGTTAGATCGCCTAGTTAGGCAATCGGGGCGAATTGACGCATCGCCCGTGGTACATAGTTTGCGCCATGCGAAAGCTCAATGCCGCAATCCAGTTTGACGGCAAATGGTTTGTTGCTCGCTGTCTCGACTTGCCAGTGACTTCCCAAGGAGAAACGATGGAGATCGCAAAGGCGAATCTAAAGGAAGCAATCGAACTATACATCGAGACTTGGGGCAGTGACGACGTAGAGCGCACGATCGGCGAACCGAAGCTCGCGAAAGTCGAAGTCGCGGTATGAGCAAGCTGCCGGACGTCTCCGGCACAGAACTCGTCAAAGCGCTCCAGAAAGTTGGATTCATTATCCTTCGCCAAAAAGGTAGTCACGTCTCGATGGAAAAAATTGATTCCGCCGGTCAGTGGCGGACGATCGTTCCGATGCACCGTGAGATCGCACGTGGGACACTGCATGATATTCTCAAACAGACGGGGCTCACACGCGACGAACTGCGGAAGGTCTTGTGACCATGAAGTTATCCCGCCCAATTCGCATTGCGATGTGGTCGGGTCCGCGGAACATCTCGACCGCGATGATGCGCGCATGGGGAAATCGGCTGGATACTTTTGTCATCGATGAGCCCTTTTACGCCTATTATCTAAAGGCGACCGGCAAAAAACATC
>WNFP01005581.1_pt1 | contig 10124 bp, 9 predicted proteins | sample 5400201 | NCBI WGS metagenome assembly WNFP01 (sample SAMN13153355, study PRJNA577476) | soil metagenome | isolation source: 115 cm saprolite under Madrone tree | place: USA:California | collected 2016-06-14
AGGCGCCGGGGTCCACCAAGGCACGCATCCTGGCCGCCGCCGAGGAGGTGTTCGCGGCCAAGGGCTTCCCGGGGGCGTCGACGCGGGAGATCGCTGCGCGCGCCGGTGTCAACATCTCGAGCCTGCACTACCACTGGGAGTCGAAGGAGACCCTCTACTTCACGGTCTTCCGCAACATCTACGACCGGATCGTCGACCTGCTGCGGAACACGGTCACCCCGCTGCTCGCGCGCCAGGACGCGCGCGAGTCCGCCATCGACGAGACCATGCGACAGCTGTTCGATTTCTTCGCCGACAACCCGAACGTGCCGAAGCTCCTCATGCGTCGCATCGTGGAGAACGAGGAGATCGAGCTGGGCATCGAGCGCGCCATCCTGGCGCCGGCGTGGAGCGTCTTCTCGGCCTGGGTCGGGCGGCTCGGACGGCGCGCGTTCTCCGACGACGAGTCGCGGCTGTTCATGCTCTCGATGCACTCCGTGCTGCTCGTCTACCTGCTCGACAGTCGCTCGTACCAGAGCCTCCTCGGCGGCAGCGTGCGCAGCGGGCCGCTGCGCGATCAGGTACGGCGCCACGTGACCCAGCTCGTGCATCGCCTGCTCGCTCCGTGAGACGCGCCATGCGGGCCCTCATCACGGCGAGCTTCGACGATGCCGCCAAGGCGCGTCTTGCGCGCCACATGGACGTGGTGCACGAGGACTGGAAGCAGCGCCGGTCGATCTACTTCGACGGCGCCGAGTTCGCCCGGCGCATCCGCGAGGTCGGCGCCGACGTGCTCATCGTGGAGGCGGACCTGGTGCACGCCGAGGTGCTGGAGGGGGTCGCCCTCAAGATGATCGGCTGCTGCCGCGGCGACCCGGTCAACATCGACCTCGAGCTGGCGACGCGGAAGGGCATCCCCGTCTTCCACGCCCCGGGGCGCAACGCGGATGCGGTCGCCGACCTGACGCTCGCGTTCCTCTTGATGCTCGCCCGCCACCTGGGGCCGCTGCGCGACACCTTCCGGCAGGGCGGGGGGGCGCCGATCACGGGCGCGGGCGACTTCCTCGCCATGTACAACCGCTTCACCGGCGTCGAGCTGGGCGGGCGCACGGTCGGCCTCGTGGCCCTGGGGGCGGTCGGGCGCGAGGTCGCGGCCCGGCTGGTCGCCTTCAAGGCGCGGGTCCTGGCCTACGACCCGTACGTCACTGACCCGCCGCCCGGGGTGGAGCTCTGCGCGCTCGACGACCTCCTCGGCCGCTCCGACTTCGTCTCCCTGCATGCGCCGGTCACGCTCGAGACGCGCAACCTCGTCTCGCGCGAGCGCCTCGCGCTCATGAAGCCCACCGCCTACTTCGTCAACACGGCGCGCACCGCGCTCACCGACGAGGACGCGCTCTACGCGATGCTGCGTGACGGGCGGCTCGCCGGCGCGGCGCTCGACGTGCTGGCCGAGGAGCCGCTCCAGCCGGACAACCGCTTCCTGGCGCTCCCCAACGTGATCGTCACCCCGCACATCGGCGGCGCGACGGCCGACGTGACCCGCCACCAGAGCGAGATCGTGGTGGATGCAATCGAGCGCCACCTGCGCGGCGAGCGTCCGCGCTGGGTCGCGAACCCGGCCGTGCTCGAGCGGCGGGTCTGACCACGTGCCCGACGTCCTCGTCACGCTCGACGCCGGCACCGGATCGGGGCGCTCGGTCGCCTTCGACCTCGCCGGCCGGCAGGTGGCGAGCGCCCAGGAGCCGTTCCGCTACACCATCTTCAGTGACCCGAGCCTCCCCTTCCTGCGCGGCTTCGACCTCGACCCCGAGGCGTTCTGGGGTGCCCTCGCGCGCTGCGCGCGAGCAGTGGTGGCGCGGCTCCCCGCCGACGCGCGCATCCTGGGCGTGGCCGCCACCAGCCAGCGCGAGGGTTGCGTGTTCGTCGATCGCGCGGGCGAGGTCCTCTACGCGGGGCCGAACCTGGATGCGCGCGCGGCCGCCGAGGGCATGGAGCTGCTCGAGCGCATCCCGGCGGAGCGGCTCCATGCGCTCACCGGCCACGCCCCGCCCTACATCTTCCCGCTCGCGCGCTACCTCTGGTTCCGCAAGCACCGCGACGCGCGCCGGGTGGCGACGCTCCTCATGCTGAACGACTGGATCACCTACCTCCTCTCCGGGGAGCGCCTCGCTGAACACTCGAACGCGGGCGAGTCGATGCTCTACGACGTGTCGCGGCGGACCTGGTCCGAGGAGATCCTGGGCGCGCTCGACATCCCCGCGCACATCCTGCCGCCGCTCGCCGCCGCGGGCGCGCGCGCGGGCAGCGTGACCGCGGCGGCCGCGGCCGCGACCGGTCTCCCCGAGGGCACGCCCGTGTTCGTGGGCGGCGCCGACACCGAGTGCGCCCTGCTCGGCTCGGGCGTGCACGAGCCGGGCGAGACAGGCGCGGTCCTGGGCACGACCACGCCGGTGCAGATGGTGACGGCCGCGCCCGTGATCGACCCCGCCGGCAGGCTGTGGACGAGCTGTCACGTGGTGCCGGACCGCTGGGTGCTCGAGAGCAACGCCGGCGACACGGGGGGCGCGTACCGCTGGCTCCTGGAGCTCGTCTACGGTGCCACCGACGCGGGCGCCTACGCCGCCGCCGAGGCGGCGATCGCGGGGGCCTCGCCCGGCGAGCGCCAGATCTTCTGCCACCTGGGCCCGGTCATCTTCAGCCTGGCGGACATGAGCCCGTTCAAGCCGGCCGGCATGCTCTTCCGCTTCCCGCTCCTGCACGTCGACCGGCCGATCCGCGGTGAGGTTCTGCGCGCCTATCTGGAGAGCATCGCGTTCGCCATCCGGGGCAACTGCGAGCAGATTGCGGCGGTCGCGGGCCGTCCGATCCCGCTCCTCGCGGTGAGCGGCGGCATGACGCAGAGCCCGACGCTCGTCCGGCTGGTCGCCGACACGCTGGGCGTGCCGGTGTCGGTCGCCGGCGTGCCGGAGAGCGCGAGCCTCGGCTGCGCGATCCTCGCCGCGGTGGGCGCCGGCGTGTGCGCGAGCACTGCGGCGGCGGTGTCCACCATGACCAGCGCGCGCCGCGTCGACCCCGATCCGCGGCGCGCCGCGGAATGCGACGAGCGCTACCGGAAGTGGCGGGGCGTGTACGACCTGCTCCAGACCTGGACGTTGTAAGCCGTGGTCCGCGGTGTCGTCTTCGACCTGGACGGCGTGATCGCCGACACCGAGCGCCTGCAGTGGCAGGCGTACCGCCGCGTGCTCGGCGAGTATGGCGTCGACGTCGGGCTCGAGGAGTACCGGCGCCGCTGGATCGCAGGCGGCTTCGGCCCCGAGTACGCCTGCCGGACGTACTCGCTGCCGATCGGCCCCGACGAGCTCCGGGCGCGGAAGGCGCCCATCTACTCGGCCCTCCTGCGCGAGGGCGTCGCCCCCTGCCCGGGTGCGCTCGAGGCGCTCCGCCGCCTGCGGCGCACGCACCGGCTGGGGCTCGCGACCAACAGCGCGCGCGCCGAGGTGACCTTCGTCCTCGAGCGGCTGGGCGCGGCGGCGCTCCTCCACGCGACCATCGCGCGCGAGGACTACCCCCGCCCCAAGCCGGCGCCCGACGCTTACCTCGCCGCGGCGGCCGCCCTCGGGCTCGCGCCGGGGGAGTGCGCGGTGGTGGAGGACACCGAGCGCGGGCTGCGCTCCGCGCTCGCCGCCGGGACGCGCGCCGTCGCCCTGCCGAGCGACTTGACCTTCGACAACGACTTCGCCGGCGCCGCCTGCCGTCTCGCGCACCTGGACGAGCTCACCGCGGAGCTGCTCGCGTCGATTTGATATACCGGGCAGCAGCATGGGCCAGGCGATGATCGAGGTGCGGGACCTGACCAAGACCTTCGGCGCGGTCGAGGCGGTGCGCGGCATCTCGTTCCGCGTGGAGGCGGGCGAGATCGTCGGCTTCCTCGGGCCGAACGGCGCCGGCAAGACGACAACCATGCGTATCCTGGCCGGCATCTTCCCGCCCAGCAGCGGCGAGGTGCGCATCGCCGGCCGCGACCCCGCGTGCGACCCGCTCGCCTGCCGGCGCGCGGTGGGCTACTTCCCGGAGTACGCGCCCTTCTACCCGGACCTGCGTGTCGCCGGGTATCTCCGCTTCGTCGCGCGCATGAAGCGCCTGCCGCGGGCGGAGCGTCCGCGTGCCGTCGCGCAGGTGCTCGCCTGGTGCGGCCTCGAGGGGGTGGCGCGGCGGCGGGTGGGGACGCTCTCCAAGGGCTACCGCCAGCGCGTCGGCCTGGCGCAGGCCCTGTGCGGGAACCCGCCCATCCTGATCCTCGACGAGCCGACCATCGGTCTCGATCCCGAGCAGGTGGTGGAGATCCGCGACCTGGTGCGCGCCCTGGGTGGCAGCCGCACCATCTTCTTCTCGAGCCACATCCTCTCCGAGGTGGAGGCCCTCTGCGAGCGGGTGATCGTGGTCGCGCGCGGCCGGCTGGTCGGCGAGGGCACGGCGCGCGAGCTCTCCGAGCGCGTCGGGCGCCGCCAGCGGGTCGTACTCCGGGTCGACGGGCCGGCGGAGGCCGTGGCGGCGGCGCTGGCCGCGCTCCCGGGCGTCGAGCGTGTCGCGCGCGAGGCGGCCGCCTTCGTGCTCGAGGCGGCCGCCTCCGCCGACGTCGCACGTGCCGCGGGCGAGGCGATGGCGGCCCGGGGCTGGACGATCCGCGAGCTGCGCGAGGAGATGCCCGACCTGGAGCAGATCTTCCTTCGCCTGGTGCGCGACGGAGCGCGGCCGCAGGCATGACGGTCCTCGCCCTCGCCGCCAAGGAGCTCCAGCTCTACTTCACCTCCTTCCTCTTCTACGCGCTCGCGAGCGTGTTCCTCGTGCTCTCGGGGTACTACTTCTCCACCAACCTGAGCTTCTTCGTGGTGATGGGCGGCATGCAGCTCCAGCGCGGGCTCTGGCAGTACCAGTTCCTCGACATGCAGCAGCGGCTCCTCGTCCTGCTGCCGCTCCTCACCATGCGGCTCTTCGCCGAGGAGCGGAAGCTGGGCACGCTCGAGCTCCTGTGGACCTACCCGGTGCGGGACGTCGAGATCATCGCCGGGAAGTTCATCGCCTGCCTCGCGGTGGTCACGTTGATGCTCGCCGGGACGGCCGTGTACCCGCTCATGCTGGTGCGGCTCTACCCCGTGGCCGCGGGGCCGCTGGTGGCCGGGTACCTGGGCCTCTGGATGCTGGCGGCCGCCTTCGTCGCCTGCGGCCTCTTCGTCTCGGCCCTCACCGAGAACCAGCTGCTCGCGGGGGCCGCGACCTACGGCGTGCTGCTCTTCTTCTGGGTGGTCACCTGGAACGAGGCGGCGATGAACGAGGTGACGCGGCACCTCCTGCTGCCCTTCTCGCTCTTCGACCGCTTCTACACCTTCGCGCTCGGCGCGGTGGACACCGGCAACGTGAGCTACCTCGTCCTCTTCACGGTGGCGTTTCTCTGCTTCACGCTCTTCGCGCTCGACGCTCGCCGCTGGCGCGGGGTCCGCTGATGGCGCTCACGCGGGCGGCACGCAGCTGGTCGCAGCTGGTACTCCAGGTCCTCCTCCTGCTGACCGGTCTCGGGCTCCTCCAGGTCGTGGCGGAGCGGACCAACCACCGCTTCGACCTGACGCCGGGCCGCGAGCTCTCGCTCTCGCCGGTCACGCAGAAGGTCCTCGCCCAGGTGAAGGACCCGCTGCGCATCACGGTCTTCTTCCGGCGCGGGACGAAGGAGCAGCACGCCCAGCTGCTCGAGCGCCTGCGCGTCCTCAACCGCCAGGTCGAGTTCGAGCTCTACGACCTCGACCGCTACCCCGATCGGGCACGGACCCTCGGCGTCACGCAGTACGGGCGGGCGGCGATCGAATACGCCGGCCGCCGGACGGTCGCGCCGGCCCTGCCCGAGGAGGAGCTTGCGGGCGGCATCCTGCGCGCGCTGCGCGGGAAGGCGCGCCGCATCGCGTTCACCATCGGCCACGGCGAGCGGGCGCCGGGCGGCGGCCCGGAGAGCTACGGCCGCCTGGCGGGTGCGCTCGCGGCGGAGAACTACGTCGCCGAGGGCCACTCGCTGCTCGACGGACCGCTGCCGCCGGAGACGGACCTGGTGGTGGTGGCCGGACCGCAGCACGACTTCCTCCTCCCGGAGCTCGACGAGCTCGCCCGCTACCTGAAGGGCGGGGGCGGCGTCCTCCTCTTCCTCGATCCTGCGCCGCTCCCGAACCTCGCGCGCTTCCTCGCCAGCACGGGCATCCGGCTGGGCGACGACTTCGTCGTCGATCGCGAGAAGCGCGTGCTCGGCACCGACGGGCTGGCGGCGGTGGTCGAGCTCTTCAAGCAGGGGAACCCGGTGTCCGACCCGTCGGCCAATCCGATCCAGAGCGGCGCGGTGCTACCGTCGGCGCGCACCGTCGACGTCGCCGCGGAGGTGCCGGGGGTCGAGGCCGAGAGCATCGCACGGACCGCGCCGACCGCGTGGGCGATGGACCCGGCCCGCGCACGGCGGGGCGAGGAGCCGTCGCGGGCCCACCACGACACGCCCGGCTCGGCCTCGGTCGTGGTCATGGCCGAGATCGGAAGCCCCGGCGACGGCGCCGGCAGGCGCCGCGGGCGCATGGTCGTGGTCGGCGACTCCGACTTCGCGAGCGACGCGTACCTGGACCTGCTCGGCAATCGCGACCTGGCGCTCAACGCGGCGGCGTGGGCGGCGGGCGAGGAGTCGCTCGCCGGGACGCGCACGAAGAGGGTGCCGGAGGTGATCCGGCCGCTCTCGCCCCTCGTGCTGACCGAGGGGCAGGCGCGCGCCATCTTCCTCGCCGGCGTGGTCATCGAGCCGGGGATCGTCCTCCTCCTCGGCTCCACCCTGGTCGGGCTCCGCCGCCGCCGGGGGTGAGCGGGTGCGCCGCACGCTGGTCCTCGCCGGCCTGGTCGTGCTCGGCGCCACGCTCGTCGTGCTGGTGCGCGCGCCGGTGCGCCCGCGGGGTCAATTCGCCGTGCGCGGACATCGCGTCTTCGGCGTCGGTCGCGGCGCCGTGCGCGCCATCGAGGTCGCGCTCGAGGGGCGGCGCTTCAGCGCCCGACGCACGGCGGAGGGCTGGGAGATCGACGGGCGGCGCGCGTCGCCGGGCACGGCCGCCGCGCTCGACGATCTCCTCGAGACCGTGGTCGGGCTCCGTGCCGTGGACTCCTTCCGCAGCCGTGACAGCGCCTCGTACGGCCTCGAGCGGCCACACGCCACGATCGAGGTGGGGACCGCGCGCGGCGTGCGCCGGCTGCTGCTCGGTGACATGAACGCCGCGGGCAGCGCGTTCTACGCGCGCCGCTCGGGCGATCCGCGCGTCCTCCAGGTCGGCTCGGCGCTCTTGAGCGAACTCGAGCGCGTCTTCTTCAACCGTGACGAGCAGCGAAAGCTAGCGGCCGGAGATCGGGTACTCGGGCTCGCCGGCGCAGCGCGCGCAGCGGCAGAGGGCGCGCACCTCCTCGAGGAGGAGCAGAGTCTCGTGCCCGTCGCCCCAGCCGAGGAAGAGACTCCGGTCGCCGAGCACCTCGACGCGCGCGAGGCGCTCCGCCTCGGGCGGCAGATCCATCTCCGGCGCCGCCGTGCAGGTCTCGCACGGGCAGGCGCGGCGGAGGTTCCGGAAGGGGAGGATGCTGTCGTGCCGGTCCCCCCACAGCACACCGAGCGCGTAGCGCCCGACCTCGGTCAGCTTCTCGATGCGGGTGGTGTCCGGCGAGCGCGGGCTCGGCACGCGGCTACGCTAGAGAAGCGGGGCGCGCCCCACAAGAGCCCGCGGTGGGTCAATTGATTAGGTCGGGCGATTGACAAGACCGCGGCACGCGAGTAACCGCGGAAAGCAGGAGGTCAGGACCATGATCGATCACCTCGCCGACGCCGACGGGCACATCATCGAGCCGGGGGACCTGTGGGCGGAGCGCCTGCCGCAGGACCTGCGTCCGCTCGCGCCGCGCTTCTACCGCGACCCGGAGGGGGTGTTTCACTCGCGCATCTACGGCATCGACATCGCGGCCCTCCCCGTCATGCACGGCGGCCTCAGCCCCAAGGACATGCTCGACAACATGGGGCTCTCGTGCGCGATGGGGATGCCGCTCGAGCGCGTCTTCACCGGCGCCGAGCGCGAGAAGCACACCATCCTCGATGCGCCGCGCTGGGCGATGGACGGGCGCGAGCGCCTCGCGTTCAATACCGAGCACGGCGTGTCGCGCGCCATCCTCTACCCGACCTTCATGCTGGCCGGCGGCACGCTCCTCCCGCACCTCGCGCCGGCGGTGTGCGCCGTCTACAACGACTGGATCCTCGACGACTACTGCGGCGGCTCGGGCGGACGCCTCGTCCCGGTCGCGACCCTGCCCACGATCGACGTGGAGGCCGCGGTCGCCGAGGTGCACCGGGTCGCCGAGCGCGGCTTCCCGGCGGTCTTCATCCGCACCAACCCGGTGTTCGGGAGGAAGTACTCGGAGCGCTCTTTCGACCCGCTCTGGCAGGCGATCGTCGACACGGGCGTGAAGCTCGGCCTCCATCCGCTCCCCATGTGGGACCAGGACGGGACGTCGAAAGGCTACAAGCTGCCCGACATCATGGCCGCGTCCTGCCTCGGCTTCCCCATGGACATGATGCACACGCTCTACGACATGATGGCGGGCGGGGTGTTCGACCGCTTCCCGACCATGCCCACCATGATCCTCGAGGCCGGCGTCGGCTGGCTCCCGTCGATGCTCGAGCGCTTCGAGGAGCACCGCGAGGCGTTCGGGCGCATCAAGACGCCCGAATGGAAGACGGCGCCCATGGAGATCTTCGAGCGCCAGATGATGGTGACGGTCGAGGCGTGCGAGGAGATCGACTTGAAGATCGCGCTCGAGTTCCTGCCCGCCGACCACATCGCGCTCGCCTCCGACTGGCCGCACTACGACGGCACGCCCGACCTGCTGAACGGCTTCCGCAAGGCCAGCACCGGGCTCGACGAGGACGACGTCCGGATGGTGGCGACGGGGACGCTCGAGCGCTGGTTTCCGTAGCCGACCCGAGACTCCGTCTCAGGTCGGGGTCGGACGCGAGCGTGACGCGTCCGGTACATAGCGTGAGCGCCGTGCCGCGGCCGGCAAAAGCCGGCGCGGCAAAGCGTGCCGGACCGGAGGCCTCTGGCGATTGGCATGCACCGGGGAGGTGCCGTTCCAGTCCGCGCGCTCACGCTCCGGAAAGTCTGCCGCGCCGGCTTTTGCCGGCCGCGGCACGCCGTAGGCCCTCCTTCACCGGGCGGAACTCTCGCCCTCCGCCCCGACCCGAGACAAGGTCTCGGGTCGCTATCCCAGCATGATCATGCCGCCGTCGACCACCAGCACCTGACCCGTCATCAGGTCGGAGTCGTCGGAGGCGAGGAAGACGGCGGTGCCGGTCAGGTCCTCGGGCTCGAGCGCCTTGCGGAGTGCGCTGAACATGACCAGCGCGCTCGCGATCTCCTCCGGCACGATCTTCTTGGTCGCCTCGGTCATGGTGACGCCCGGGGCGATCGCGTTCACGTTGATGCCCCAGGGGCCGAGCGCGCCGGCCATGTACTTCGTGAGGCCGGCGACGCCGATCTTGGCGACGCTGTAGTGGAAGGGCGGCATGGGCTTCTCGGGGTCGTCGGTGTCGACCATCCCCACGTTGCCGAGGTAGGCGGCGGTGGACGACTGGTGGATGATCTTCCCCTTCCGCTGCCGCTTCATGAAGCGCTCGACGGCGCGGCTCATGAGCCAGGCGCCGGTCAGGTTCACGGAGAGCACGCGGTTGAAGTAGGCGAGCGTGTTCTCGGTGCGGTCGAGGTCGTAGTAGATGGCGGCGTTGTTGACGAGGACGTCGATGCGCCCGAAGCGCTCGATGACGGCCTCGGCGAGCGCCCGGGTGCTGGCCTCGTCGGCGACGTCGACGCGCGCGCCCAGCGCGGCGGGGCCGAGCGCCGCGCACTCGGCGGCCACGGCGCGCGCCTGCTCGTCGCGAATGTCGGCGACCACCACGTGCGCGCCCTCGCGCGCGAAGCGCAGCGCGTAGGCCCTGCCGATGCCCTGCGCAGCCCCCGTGATGATCGCGACGCGGTCGCGGAGGCGCACGGGAGCTAGGTCGCTTCCTCGCGCTCCGCTTCGCGCTCGAGCTCGTCCTCCAG
>WNFP01029054.1_pt1 | contig 10124 bp, 10 predicted proteins | sample 5400201 | NCBI WGS metagenome assembly WNFP01 (sample SAMN13153355, study PRJNA577476) | soil metagenome | isolation source: 115 cm saprolite under Madrone tree | place: USA:California | collected 2016-06-14
GTACCGGATGGAGACATTTCAGCCTGAAGTTTCGCTCCCGTGGCTTTGCTGGTGATGCTTACCTTCGCCATAGGCACAGTTGAGCCGTTGGGATCGAGAATTGTTCCTTGGATGCTCCCTGTTGAGAGCCCTGCTTGAGCCTGAGCTACCGGTGCTAGCGTGAGGTTTAGCCCTATGCCGATGCTGACCGCCGCGATAATCGCCATTACAACGATGAATGGTCGTGACACTCTCCACATGGTGCTCATTAATCCTCCATTTTCAAGCGAAATGCCGATTGTTTTCCTTGGATGGAAATGCCTACCCAAGCCCCAGGACCGTCGTTCCCCCATAAACCCCGCGAGCCCATGGTCAGTTGATCCGGCCAAGAAACACCGTTCACAAAACGAGACAACGTAAATGACAGGTATTCCGCGTCTTACTTTTGCAAGAGGTTGACCATGTCGGGACATAAATAAACCTCGTAGAATATTGCGTTTACGAAGAGTTTCCTAATCCGAATGGCTCTTCCGCGTCCACCTTTTAGGATGTCATCCATAATTTCGTAGATTTAGAACTAAGTTATGGAAGCTACAGCCCATTTCACCTGGTGTAGAAGGGAATCAGTGCATAAAGAGGGCGGTAAATTAGTGTTGATCAGCCTTGGCGGCGGATGCGCTCGGCTAAGGCGCGGGCGCGCTGGCGACCGATGTCGACGAAGCGGGAGTCGCCGGCGATTTGGTCCAGGGTGGGGAGAGCGCGTTCGGGTTCGGGCAGCAGCTTGCGGTTCAGTTCCGTCTCAAATTGCAGCAAGGCATCATTGATGCCAAGACGGTCGTACTTCATGCGGCGCTCCAGCAGCATCAACAATTCCTGCTGCCGAGCCAGGCCCTCGAAAATTTGCAGCAGTTGGCTGGCCGCCGAGTTCAACGTGTAATTAAACTTCACCTCGTACGTTTCCGAGCCCTGCTCCCAGCGAAACGTCTTTTCGCCAAGGTTGGCGATTTTTTTGTGCACGTCCAAATCCTGCCCTTGAAAATGATTCAGTTGTTGCGCGAGCGCAAACATCCTGGCACGCAGCCTCGAGCTGACCTCGAACTTCGCCGCTCCGGGATCATCGTCGAGCTGGCGGATCTCGTAGGTGGCCTCGTCGGAGTCTTCCCGCGCGGAGATTTCGATGAACTCCGGCGAGCTGGATTTGAAGATGCGGCGAAAAGTCAGCGTCGCTCCGCCCGACGCCGGAGCAGATGGCGTCGCCGCATGGGCAGCGGGTGCAGCGAAACCGCCCGCAGCGACAACGCCTGCCGAGGCACCGGCGAGCGGAACCACACAAGTCAGCAGAATCAAACGGGCCAGAGAAGCTCTCATCTTGTTTATTCGATGCGCGATGCAGACAGGCGGTTTACGCCCCGCGCAAGAGTTGCTCCCAGCGGCAAAGCGCGAGGCTTCGCTAGCGGTTTGGCTGACGACTTCGCGTCAGGAAGGCCATAACGCAGCCGCGCCTGCTCCCCCTGCAAATGGCAGAGCGCCACGGCCAGGGCGTCGGCCGCGTCGGCAGGCTCCGGCGTCTCCGTCATGGAGAGCAGCGCGCGAACCATCAACTGCATTTGCCGCTTGTCGGCGTGACCGTACCCTGCAACGCAAGCCTTCACTTCGCGCGGCGAGTAACTGTGCACCGCCAGCCCATGCTGTTCAGCCGCCAGCAACAACACGCCGCGCACCTCCGCCAGTCGCAGTGCCGTGCGCATATTCAGCGCGGTAAATACGGACTCCACAGCCATCACCGTGGGCGCAAATTCCTGGATAAGCCGGCATACCAATTCGTGAATGTCCTGCAGGACCGCGCCGGAGGATTCTTTCTGTCGGGCCGCCGGCACGCGGAGTGCACCATAATGCAGCATCTGGCAATTCCGGCCGTCGCCGTCCACGATTCCGTAACCGGTTGGTCCCGCCGCCGCCGGGTCGACGCCGAGCACGCGCATCCGTGGGCCTGCGCCCCTGCCGCCATTCATGGCACTCATCGAAACACAGTCTAAGGCGAACAGCGCGGCGGTGCCACTCTTTTCCGCTCGGTTCGCGCAAAGCGACCGCAAAAGGGAAGCGGCCACTGAAGTGTCAGCGGCCGCATGAATACTGGTGCGCGCAGGGAAAAGGGTCAGTTCGCGCCCACCGCCGCCTGAATCTCCGATTCATCGATGTCGAAATTGGCGTACACGTGCTGCACGTCATCGTGCTCTTCCAGCGCTTCCACCAGCCGCACCATTTGGGTGGCCTGCGCTCCGGTCAGCTTGACGTAATTTTGGGGAACCATGCCGATTTCCGCCGAGGCCGGAGTGATGCCCGCCTTGGTCAGCGCCTCTTTAACTTTTTCCATTGCTTCCGGCGGAGTCACCACATACCAGCCGGAACCATCGTCCTTCAAATCTTCCGCGCCGGCCTCCAGCACGATGTCCAGCATTTTGTCCTCGGTGGCTTGCTCCTTGGGCACGACAATTTCGCCCTTACGGTGGAACATCCAACCAACCGCGCCTGCTTCCGCCAGGTTGCCGCCGTTTTTGCTCATCAAGTGGCGGAATTCGCCGACCACGCGGTTGCGATTGGTGGTCACCGCTTGGATGAGCATTCCCACGCCGCCCGGACCATATCCCTCGAAGGTCACTTCCTCGTATTGTTCACCTTCGAGCTGGCCGGTGCCGCGCAACACCGCGCGCTCGATATTTTCATTTGGCATATTTTCATTCTTGCCAGCGAGAATGGCCGCGCGCAGGCGCGGGTTAGAGTTCGGATCGCCGCCGCCGATGCGTGCGGCAATGGTGATTTCGCGGATGACGCGTGTAAACACGCGGCCGCGCTTCGCGTCGGTGGCCGCTTTTTTGTGCTTGATGGTGGCCCACTTTGAATGCCCAGACATGACACTTCCTCGTTTTGATTTTTCGCGCCCTGTGGCGCTTATTTCAGTTTGTTCGCGGCCTGCTGCCGTTTACGCTGGTGAAAGGTTCGCCCGTCCGCGGCCCTACCCGAGCGCGCAGCCGGCACACAGATCACGATGCGGAGACCTACAGTGAACTGCAAAACGCTGCGGAACCCAAGCAGTTTAGCACAGCCGCTTGCGCCGCGAAACGGGTATACTTCCGCCTTAGGTCATCGTTTTTGCATTGCAAGGATTTTCTTCCGCGACTAACGAATTGATTCGCCATAGGCATTGCCATGTCTGATCGCCGCTTCCGCGTCCTGGCCATCGCTTCGCATGCAGTGCAATATGCTGCCCCGATTTTTCGGCTGATGGCGCAGCATCCGCAGCTCGATTTCCACGTGGCCTATTGCGGCATGCGCGGAGCCGAAGCCGGTCACGACCCGGAATTTGGGCACAGCGTGAAGTGGGACGTTCCACTGCTGGACGGCTATGCCTGGACCCATGTGCCGAATCGTGGCTCCGGTACAGAGTCCTTCTTTGGTCTGCGCAATCCCGGTCTGTGGAAGCTAATTCGTAGCGGCCGTTTCGACGCCGTACTGTGTTATGTCGGCTATCTTCGCGCTACGTTTTGGATTTCTTTTTCGGCCGCCAAAGCGACACGCACGGCGTTTCTATTCGGCACGGATACGGTCACCCTCGCCCCTCTGGACGGTCGCATGTGGAAGCGCCCAATTAAACGGTTCGCCTGGCCATTCCTCTTTCGACTGGCCGACCAAGTGATCGTGCCTTCCTCTGGCACGCGTGAATTGATGCTCTCTCTGGGTATTCCTGAAGAACGAGTCACCTTGACGCCGAACATCGTCGAAAATGACTGGTGGATTACACAATCTGCTGGCGTCGACCAAACTCCAGCCCTGGAAACGTCCGCTGGACTTGTTGAGAGCGTTTGCCGCAGCCGAGCTTCAGCGGGCATTGCTGGTTTTTGCCGGCGAGGGTCCGTTACGTCCTGAACTTGAGTCGGCGGGCGCATCGCTGGGCATCGCAGAACGCGTCCGCTTCCTTGGCTTCGTCAACCAGAGGCAACTTCCAGCCATCTACAGCGGCGCTGACTTACTCGTGCTGCCCTCTGAGTACGATGCGTTTGGCTTGGTGATTAATGAAGCCATGCTGTGTGGCTGCCCGGTGGTCGCAAGTGACCGGGTTGGCGCCGTACGGGATTTGATCGAGAGTGGGCGAACCGGGTTCGTCTATCGCTGCGGTGATGTGAGCGAATTGGCGAGCCTGTTACGTCGGGTGTCCACTCATGACCCTCCACTTTCTGAGCTGGGCCGTGCGGCGCGCGCCCGAATGCAGTCATGGTCACCGCGCGAAAACATCGAGGCAACAGTGAACGCGATCACAAAGGCGGTATCACGAATTCGCAGGAGCGCGCCTCCGCTGGTTGCTGCGAATGCCAGCAGCCCCTCAGCGCGCAAGATCTCCGAATGAAAATTTTGATCTATTCGCACGTTTTTTCACCGAGCATTGGGGGTGTCGAGAAGAGCGCGCAATCTCTCGCCGAAGGACTAAATGAAGTATGCAGTCCTGGGATCAATGGAGGGTTTAAGGTTACCCTTGTCACGCAGAGTGCCGCAGGCGCTTTGGGGAATAATGCATTCTCCTTTCCGGTTGTTCGGCGCCCGACGCTCGGTAAACTCTGGAGATTGGTTCGCGAGAGCGATATCGTGCACATCGCCGGGCCTTCTCTGGCGCCGCTTCTTCTTGCTTTTCTGGCGCGCAAGCCCGTTGTTGTGGAGCACCACGGCTATCAAGCCATTTGCCCAAACGGATTGCTGACTTATCAGCCCGGCCTCACGATATGTCCCGGACACTTTCAAGCGCGGCGCTATTGGAAATGCTGGCGATGCCAGAATTACGAATTATCGCCGCAACGTAGCTTGCTGAGTTTGCTCCGGATGTTCCCGCGATCCTGGCTTGTTCGCAGGGCGGCGAGAAATCTGGCGATTACGCGGCACGTGCGCGATCGCCATAAGCTTCCCCGCGCGGAAGTGGTGTACTACGGCATCGAGGATCCGCTTGCGAAGGGCAATGCGAGCATTTCCCCGACCGACCCGCGAGGCCGAATTCTGTTCGGGTTTGTGGGCCGCTTTGTGCCGGAGAAGGGCATCCCCATACTCCTCGAGGCGGTGCGTCAACTAATTTCCGAGGGCGAAACTGTTGACGTTCGCCTGATAGGCGACGGGCCAGAGCGAGACAGGCTAGATGGCATAATTCGGCGCGAGAAGCTCGAAAATCACATTCGCATCACTGGTTATCTGGCCGGAGCGGCGTTGGCTGAATCGCTCCGCGACGTGCGCGTCGTCGTTATGCCTTCGGTGTGGGAGGAGACTGCCGGATTGGCTGCTATTGAGCAAATGATGCGCGGCAGATTAGTGATCGCCTCCGATATCGGTGGACTCAGCGAAGTCGTTGGCAGCGCAGGTTTGTGTTTTGCCCCCGGGAATGCGATTGCTTTGGCCGAGTGCATGCGCCGCGTATTACATCAGCCAACGCTGATTGATGCAATGGGCCGCGAGGCCCGATTGCGCGCCCTTAGTTTATTCGCTCGCCGGCGGATGATTGACGAGCACCGGCGCGTGTATCAAGAGGTTATGGACAGTGCAGCGATGGGGGCCCAGCAGAATTTATCGCAAAGTGGAATTCACTAAGCTTCTACTGGAAGTATACGATGCAAGACGTCCGGTTGGGGACTCCGGACGACGCAACGCTTTGGTGCCTTGGGTTCCATGCTACCAACCGCGACTCCAGCAGGTTTGCACGAATTCACGGCGGGCATCATCGCCCGTTATGCCTGCCCGGGCGCTCGCATGGTGGATCTGGGCTGCGGTCCGGGAGCAATGGGCGATTGCCGTAGACAGAAACTCAGCCGTATACCAGGGTAAAAATCCATTTGTCGCATTGGATTTCGATAGGGTTTCATTTGCCGACGCCTTGGGCATAGGAGCCTTTGACTTAGTAGTCGCCGTGGAAGTGATCGAACACGTCGAAAGTCCTATCGGATTTCTACGAAACGTAGCCCGGCTTCTTGCGAAAAAAGGTGTCGCTGTCATTACAACACCGAATGTCGATTCCTTGGCGGCTCGGCTGAAATTCTTGCTTGCGGGCAGACTGCGCATGATGGACGAACGTAGCGATCCTACCCATATTTCTCCGATTTTCGCCGATCTCTTGCTCCGACAATTTTTGCCCCGTGCGGGTTTGAGGATTAGGGAACACTTGTTGTTCCCACCCAATGGACATCAGCTAACCCGAAAACCCATAGCTTGGACGCTTCGGCTTGCGTCGAAAGTATTTAGGGGAAAAGTGATCAGCGGTGATCATCACGTGCTCGTGCTCGAGGCCGCCGGATGAGGTCCCTGTTTCAATCATTTCCGGGTCAGCTTCGCCGCGGTCACATTGCTGCGTCCGCCTTTCTTCTCCTGGCGGGGGTCACCGCATATAAGACGAGCATGTACCTTGTGAATGGCGACCTCGTGGGACTGGCTTACGTGGGAATCGCGTATGGTATTGGCGCGGTGGTAGTAGCTATTCTTCATGATTGGCGCAATGGTCTTTATCTTTTTTTGGCTTGGCTATTATTTGAGGACCTCGGACGTAAATTTCTCGGCAACAACATGGCGCTCTATTTCGCTAAAGACGTTCTTCTTCTCGTGGTGTATTTAGCATTTTTCATCGCCTATCGCCGCAAAGACCCCCGTCTCCAAACCTTTCATCCGCCCTTCCTAGGGATTTTGCTGGCGTTTGTCTGGTTTGGCGCGATGCAGGTTTTCAACCCCGCTTCCACACATATTTTTTATGGCCTCCTGGGCATGAAGCTGTATTTCTATTATGTGCCGTTGATGTTCGTCGGTTACGCGTTGATTACATCCGAAAGCGAACTGCGCAAATTTTTCACAATCAATCTGGGCCTGATGTCAGTCATAGTCACGCTGGGAATCATACAGTCCGTCATCGGGCCCAAGTTTCTGAATCCCGAAGTTATGGCTGAAGATATCCGCCTCTTGAGCAACAGTTATCGGGAAGCTCCAATATCAGGGGTGATGGTGTACAGGCCCACATCAGTTTTTGTCAGCGCCGGACGGTTCCAAGACCTGGTCATCATCGCTTGGCTACTAGTTTTTGGATTCAGCGGGTATCTTTTGCTGCGCCATCGGCGGGGCAGGACATTTGTCTTTCTTGCGCTGGGAGTAACGGCTGCGGCTTGCGTCATGGGGGCTTCACGCGGAGTCTTCATGTGGACATTGGGCAGCGGCTTGGTTGGTGGCGCGGCCTTTATTTGGGGCGCACCCTGGCGTCAGGGCGAGGCCCTGAGAATTTTTCGGATGCTCCAGCGCGCGGTTCTTGGTATAGCTCTTGCCGCTGTAGTGTTGTTGTTCACGTATCCAGATGCGTTTCTTAACCGACTCGCTCTTTTTTCGGAGACGCTGGACCCCCGAAGCCCAGCTAATGAGCTACTTCATCGCACGCGTGATTACCCGTTGCGTAACTTCTTGGCAGCCTTTGACTATGATCGTTGGCCGTACGGTTACGGCATCGGTACTTTGTCGCTTGGCGGGCAGTACGTCACCAAGTTCTTCCATAAGAGACCTCCTGTGGGGGGTGTTGAGAGCGGCTTCGGATCGATCATAATTGAAATGGGAATCGTAGGATTTTTGCTTTGGATCAGCATGGCCATAGCCATTGCAGCGGCGGCATGGAAAGTCGTCCGAAAACTGAAAGGATCTCCCTGGTTCCCGGTGGCGTTCATGATTTTCTGGTATGCGTTCCTTTTGCTGCTTCCTCTGACTTACGAGGGCATGCAGGCATACCAAGACTTTATTCTCAACGCCTATTTGTGGCTTCTCCTAGGCGTGCTATTCCGGTTGCCCAAGCTTGCGCTTGACGTTCAATTTGGCGCCTCTGCTGCCTTGCAGCCCGGCCGCCGTTGGATTCGCTGATTTGCGCCTGGCCGTAATTTCTCCTTTCGTGGATCGCAGCCACGGCACCGAACGTGCCCTGGCCGAGCTGCTTGAGCGATTGGCGCAGCGCCATCATTGCGAGATTCATCTCTACTCCCAACGCGTCGAGGACATCGCCGTCAGCGCTCCCGATGCTGAGCGCACTGAAAAAACAGGTGGAATATTCTGGCATAAAGTCCCCCGTTTGCCGGGGCCACATCTTGTCGAATTCGTTGGCTGGCTTACGGGAAACAGCCTTCTGCGTTGGTGCCACCGCCTCCTGCACGGGGCGCCATTCGATCTTGTCGTGTCCCCAGGCATTAACAGTTTCAGTGCTGATGTCGTCATTGTGCACGCGCTGTTCCACCGTCTTCAGAAGGTGTCGCAAGACAAAAATGCGGACGCAGGCATGCGGGTGGGATTCTTCCGCCGCATGCATCGTCGAGCCTACTACGCGTTGCTGGCCAGGCTTGAGCGTCGAATCTACGGTGATCGTAACGTTCTGGTAGCTTGCGTTTCTCACCGCACGGCTGACCTTCTGGCTCACTATTTCCAGCGCCACGATGTTCGCGTTATTCCGAACGGCATCGATGCGGCCCAGTTTTCACCATCGCGGCGTCTCGCACGCCGCACTCAGGCTCGCCTTCGCCAAAATTTTCAGAGCACTGACTTCGTCTTGCTGCTACTTGGAAACGACTGGGCGTTGAAAGGTGTTGCGACAATTCTGGCTGCCATGGCCGCAGTTCCTAGTCTTCCGCTGCATCTTGTGGTCGCAGGCACCGATGTCGTCGAGCCGTTCCGAGAAGTGGCTGGCCGCCTGAACATTTCCGCGCGATTCCGGTGTGAACCGCCGCAGCAGGACGTGATGGACTTCTACGCGGCTGCTGACCTCTATGTAAGTCCAAGTCGTGAGGATTCATTCGGGTTGCCAGTTCTGGAGGCGATGGCTTGCGGCCTCCCGGTCATTACGTCCATATTTGCGGGAGTCGCGGAACTTATAACCAATAGAGTCGACGGCTTCGTTCTTCCCGATCCGAATGACTCGCAGGCGCTGGCACAATTGCTGGAGCGGCTCTACATCGACGAATCATTTCGGAAACGCATTGGGGAAGCTGGCGTTTTGACGGCGAGGCAGTGGACGTGGGACCGCAACGCCGCCGAATTGTGGAAGCTCTTAGAATGCGCTGCTGAGAAAAAGATGGCCGCAACCAACTCGCTCCGATAGGCTTTGCTCTTTACTCTACGAACGCTGGCTGGCTACAAAGAGGTCGCATGGTCGTCAAACCGAGTCCCGCTGTAGAGACTCAGCGGAAATATTACGCGGATACCGCCGCGCGCTACGATTCCATGCACGCACACGAGGGCGCCACGGACACCTCCATAACCAAGTTCGTGCAGGCATTCTTGCGTATGCTGGAGGCCCGCTCTGTTCTCGACGTTGGCACCGCCACCGCTCGCGGCATGCGCGACTTGAAGCGTGCCTTGCCTGAGCTGTTTCTTTGCGGCGTCGAACCCGTGGCTGCTCTTGTCGAGCAAGCCATCAAGAATGGCAACACATCGCATGTTTCAATGATCTGTGGAACGGGAGAGGCGCTCCCATTTCCCGACGCCAGCTTCGACGTGGTTTGCGAGTTCGCCACCTTGCACCACGCTGTGAACCCCAACGCCGTCGTCAAGGAAATGCTCCGCGTCGCAAGAAAAGGCGTGATTATTTGTGATAGCAATCGCTTCGGACAGGGTTCACGGGCCGCGCGTCTGCTCAAGCTCTTCCTTAGCAAAAGCAAGCTTTGGGGCGTGTACACGTTCCTTCGTACCCGCGGGAAAGGTTATACGATTACTGAGGGCGACGGCCTCGCGTATTCCTATAGCATCTACGACTCGTATGACCTGGTTTCCCGTTGGGCCGACCGCGTAATCCTCATTCCCAGCACTCCCGGAGAGAAAAGCCCCAGCTGGTTTCATCCGCTCCTCAACAGCAGCGGCGTGCTGGTTTTCGCCCTAAAAGAACGTCCGTAAATCGAACGCAAGTCACACGATTCTATTTTTTCGTTCTTCGTTCGACCGCCCTGCGCGTCGCCTCCAGCGTAAACGTCAGGGTCTCCTTCGGTATGCTTGTCACGAACGGTCCGATCAGCCATCCCAGTCCAGTGGGAATATCTCGCGTCAGCGAAGCCACTTCGCTCTGCACGTAGACTCCGCCGTCACGCTCTTCTATCCGCCACCAAGTCTCCATG
>WNFP01005583.1_pt1 | contig 10122 bp, 10 predicted proteins | sample 5400201 | NCBI WGS metagenome assembly WNFP01 (sample SAMN13153355, study PRJNA577476) | soil metagenome | isolation source: 115 cm saprolite under Madrone tree | place: USA:California | collected 2016-06-14
TCTCGCTGCAGCACGAGCAGGAAGAGAACCAAAGGTTGCGCAACGAACTGCTCCGGCGTGAACTGGCGCGAACACCTTCGCAATCGGCCACCATTCCGACCTCAGCCGCTGATTTCGCGTCCATAGCGGGCTTTGCGAGTTGGCACGCTGAGAACCGCTGGTTTGGCCCGGATCGGGCCCGCACTGAATACGCACTCCTGTACGCGAGGGATCTACGCCAGGAGCAACCGAACTTGACCGGCCGCCCCCTCCTGAATGCGCTGTCAGCCCGCGTTAAGGAGATTTTCGCCTCTAACAAGCGTTAGACCTGGAACCGTGGTGCCTTACGCAGCGGCTCGAGGCGGGTCGCAATTCACTCATGGTTTTAGCGCAGCCTGTGCCTGTTGAAAACTTCCGTGGAAGTAGCCGACGTTTTGGAACGCCTCGAGGGCGGTACGTTGGAAGTCTATGAAAACTGTGGACATTCGCATCCGCTAAGCGCGATCGGAGAACACCCGCCGCATAGGCTGAGCGCGGCGGGTGTTCGATTCGATCAGTCATGCACCCGGGCCGCGGTAGCTGATCTTCTTTGATAGCGCGCGGTCAGTTTCCTCGGCGGTGAGCAGCGCAGTGGACTTGGTGCGGACGAGTCCGGTAGCCGATACGCCCAGAGATAGCGCCGCGGCACTTACGGTGTCGGGCAAATCCGTAATAATCACCACGTCATGTTCACCGAGCGCGAAGTACATCGCTTCGACCTTTCCTTCCAGGCTTTCGACAAGCTTTGTCACGGCTTGCTTGCGCCCGGACGCCTTGTCTTTCTGCAGGCCCCGCAAACCTTCGGCAGTATAGGACGCTTCAATGAGATATTTGGGCATGGTCTTCTCCTTGGAGAATATTGCAGGCGAATCCACTGTCGAAATGTCTTCCCGAGCTCCGCGACGGCCTAAACTATCGACGCTTGGAGCCGTGCCACGCGCATTCTAAGCCGCGCCAGTCCGGAGAGCGATACGCAGCCTAGGGCCACACCGCAGTGAGCGGCCTGGCCAGGCGACCGTTCTAGCCTCAATGACGCGCTCGTGCCACTCGACGCCGAGCTGAGTCACAATGCGGATGGGGAAATGGTCCAACGCGGAAACACCTCGATGCGTAGCAAGCCGCTTGAACCGCACGTGTTGGACAAGATCGCCACGGTGACGCTCGCGCACTACGAGCGGCACGCCGAGGAGTTTCGGGCGAGCACGCGCGATCACGATGTCAGCCAGAACATTGCCTCCCTATTGCGACATATCGAAGGCGAGTCGCCTTTCACGATTCTCGATTTCGGTTGCGGGCCGGGGCGCGACCTTAAGACTTTGGCGGGACTAGGCCACACTGTCATCGGGCTGGAGGGTGCGGCCGCCTTCGCTGCCATGGCGCGTGCCGACACCGGATGCGAGGTATGGCAGCAGGATTTCCTCAAGCTTGATCTGCCGGGGGAGCGCTTTGATGGAATCTTCGCCAACGCTGCGCTGTTTCATGTGCCATCCCAGGAATTGCCGCGCGTCTTGCGGCAATTGCGGGCCGCACTGAAGCCCGGGGGCGTGCTGTTCAGCTCCAATCCGCACGGCGAGAACGAGGAAGGCTGGAACCGCGGGCGCTATGGCGCTTACCACACGCTTGAAGCGTGGCGTCGCTACATGTCAGATGCGGGGTTCACAGAACTCGAGTACTACTACCGGCCAGTGGGGCTGCCGCGCGAACGGCAGCCGTGGCTGGCGAGTGTGTGGCGCAGGCCTTTGCGCTAAAAACATCGGTGCCCGACCTACCGAATGCGGAAATTACGGTAGCGGGGACAGGGGCAGTGACCAGTGACCAGTCGTCATCTCACCGTTCACCAGCCCGCGCTCCACCAGATAGTCATCGTCGGCGGAGGGGCGGGAGGCCTGGAGCTCGCCACCAAGCTCGGCAATAGGGTTGGCAAATGCGGCAAGGCGCAGATCCAGCTGATCGACAGGGCCCGGGCGCACCTGTGGAAGCCGCTGCTGCACGAGGTCGCCGCCGGAAGCATGGATCTGGGCGTGCACGAGCTCAACTATATGGCTCAGTCGCACTGGCACCACTTTCGTTACCGCCTTGGCGAGATGATCGGCCTCGACAGGCAACGGCGCGAGGTGCAGGTAGCGCCGGTCATTGATGAGGACGGCAATGAGATCACCCCGCAGCGAGCGTTCTCTTACGACACGCTGGTGATCGCGGTCGGCAGTCTCACCAACGATTTCGGTACCCCCGGTGTTAAGGAGCATGCGATCGCGCTCGAGACACCGAGCGACGCAGCGCGCTTTCATCGTCGGCTGGTCAACGCCCTCATGCGCGCGCACGCGCAGCCGGAGCCGCTTCGGCCAGAGCAGTTGCAGGTGGCCATCATCGGTGCCGGGGCTACGGGCGTGGAGCTTGCCGCCGAGCTGCACAACACGACGCGGGAACTGGTGACGTACGGCCTTGATCGGATCGATCCGGATGCGGACATCAAGCTCAACGTGATCGAGGCGGCCGAGCGAATCCTGCCAGCGTTGCCGCAGCGTCTCTCTGATGCCGCCACCAGGCTGCTGCAGAGCAAAGGTGTGCGGGTGTGCACGTCGGCTCGCGTCGCCGAGGTCTTGCCGAACGGAGTCAGACTGGCGAGCGGGCAGATTCTTTCGGCGGAGTTGGTCGTCTGGGCGGCGGGCGTGAAGGCCCCGGACTTCCTCGCGGACCTGGACGGACTCGAAACGAACCGTGCGAACCAGCTGATCGTGAAGCAGACACTGCAGACAACACGGGACGAGAACATCTTTGCCCTCGGCGACTGCGCCGCCTGTCCGTGGCCGGGAAAGGATGCGAACGTGCCGCCGCGTGCACAGGCCGCGCATCAGCAGGCAACCCACATGGTCAGACAGATCGTAAACCGGATTGGGGGTAGGCGATTGCGGCCTTACCGCTACCGCGACTTCGGTTCGCTGGTCTCCTTGGGCGAGTACACCACGGTGGGCAATCTGATGGGCGCACTGGTTGGCGGCAGCCTGATGATCGAGGGCTACATTGCCCGGCTGATGTACACGTCACTCTACAAGACGCACGAGCTGGCGCTGCATGGCTATACTAAGGTGGCGCTCGACACGCTGGCACGGCTCATCACCCGGCGCACTGAGCCGCATGTCAAACTGCATTGAGCGAGGATAGCGCTTACGGTTTTGGGCGCAGGGGCAGCCTGGTACGAAGTACCGCGACGAGCGCGTGAACGGAGAATCCACATGAACGTCCATGCCTGCCGCTGTGGTTCGGTACTCGTTTCCGCAAGCGTCGCTGTCGCGGCTACGCTTATCGTCGCTGCTGACCAGACGGACGCTCCCGCCGTGCGAATTGTCGCCACTAGCCGGAACGATGCCAGCCAAGATGATAATTTCCGCTTGGCCGCAATGCGGCACGGAGCCAATGCAACGGACCCGGACCACGCTGGTATCTGGAAAGCGGCCACACCCCCAAGTGGAACGATGCACGGGGAGTTTGAGAACAATGATCCCATTGGCTTATCCGCGGGCGTAAAGATCAAAGCGGATTGCTCAATCAACTGGGTGGATCCCGATTCCCGCAGGCGCTACTGCTTCTCGACGGCTACGTCCCTGGTCGTTTTTCTGGATGCGCCACACGGCTGCCTGGCGCGGGCGCGCAAGCACTGGGGCAGGATAAACGTGAGCGCGAATCGCTGAGAGCAGCGCGGTGTGTTCGGCCGGGCGATGGCTCGGTCCAGCCATTTAAACGCCTGGTCCCTCCGGCCCCGGACAGATAGTATGGGTCGCATCGCGCGGGCGCTCGCTCGGGTGGAATGGTCGCGCGCGCGAGACCAGTGCTGTCTGATAGCCGCAGAGGAGGGCGTGATGGGACGCCGCATGCCAGGTCGAAATTTTCTGTTCGTTCCCGGACCAACCAACGTTCCGGACCGCGTGCAGCGGGCCATGATGGTGGCGATGGAAGACCATCGGTCATCCAGATTCCCGGAGCTTTCAACCAGCGTCCTGAACGACCTCAAAAAGGTGTTCATGACCGCCACGGGTCAGGTTTTCATCTTCCCATCCTCAGGCACGGGCGCGTGGGAGGCGGCGCTGACCAATACCCTCTCCCCGGGTGACAAGATCCTTGCGGCGCGCTTTGGCCAGTTCAGCCATCTTTGGGTCGATATGGCGCAGCGTCTCGGCTATGACGTGGACGTTCTCGATGTCGAATGGGGCGAGGGCGTGCCGCTCGGCCGTTACGAGGAGATTCTCAGGGCCGACAAGCGTCACCAGATCAAGGGCGTGCTCGCCTGCCATAACGAGACGGCCACCGGGGTCGCCAGCGACATCGCCGGAGTGCGCAGGGCGCTGGATGCCGCGAAGCATCCTGCGCTGCTGTTCGTGGACGCCGTAAGCTCCCTGGCCAGCATCGAATTCCGCATGGACGAGTGGCAGGTGGATCTGGCTGTCAGCGGCTCGCAGAAGGGTCTAATGTTACCGGCGGGGCTCGGCATCCTCGCCGTGAGCCCGAAGGCGCTGAGTGCGATGGAAGGTGCCAAGTCGCCGCGCTGCTATTTCGATCTCGCCGACATGATCAAGGCGAATGCCACGGGTTACTTCCCTTATACGCCCTCGCTACCGATGCTCTACGGGTTGCGTGAGGCTCTGAACATCATCTTCGAAGAGACCCTGGAGGCGGTCTTGTTCCGGCACCACTACCTGGCGGAGGGGGTGCGTGCGGCCGTCACCGACGGATGGCACCTGCAGCTTTGCGCCAAGGAACCGAAGTGGTATTCGGATACCGTGAGCGCGATCGTCGTGCCGGAGGGTGTCAACGGTGCGCACGTGATCGATGTGGCGTTCCGCCGCTACAACCTCGCGTTGGGCGCGGGGCTTTCCAAGGTGGCCGGCAAAGTGTTCCGTATCGGACATCTGGGGGATCTCAACGAGCTGATGCTGATGGGCGCCCTCGCCGGCGCCGAGATGGCGATGCTCGACGTCGGCATCAAGGTCACCCCGGGCAGCGGTGTCGCCGCCGCGTCCAACTACTGGCGCACCCACGATCCGATTCCGAGAAGGAAAGTCAGCCAGGAAGAGCAGTTCTACGAGGCCCACTCGACCGGATCCATTCAGGGGTAATGCAAACCTGCGGATTCGACCACAAGGCAGACCCACCACGGGCGTCCGGGTGCCGGTATGACGCATCGCATTGTATTCCTGGATCGTTCCACGCTGCAGGCTAAGGTCAGGGGTCCCGCCTTTGAGCACACATGGAAGGAGTACCCGGTCACGGCGGTGAACGAACTGCCGGAACGGTTGCGTGATGCAACCATTGCCATCACCAACAAGGTGCCGCTGCGGGCCGAGACATTGCAGCGCCTGCCCAAGCTCAAAATGATCGCAGTAGCTGCCACCGGCTACGATGTCATCGATATTGCCTATTGCAAGGCCAATGGCATCGCAGTGACTAACATTCGAAACTATGCCGTGCATACCGTTCCCGAACACGCGTTTACGCTGATCACGGCACTACGACGCAATCTGCTCGCTTACTGCCGGGATGTTGAGAATGGCAGGTGGCAGCTGGTCGATCAGTTTTGCTTCTTTGACCACCCGATTCGCGATCTTTACGGCGCAACCATAGGCATCATCGGCGAGGGAGTCCTCGGCCAGGGAACGGCACGTATCGCCCGCGGCTTCGGAATGAACGTGCTGTTTGCCGATCATGCTCCGCCGCAGGCACCAGGCGTCGTATTCACCCCACTCGATCAGGTACTGGCGGAAAGCGACGTGATTTCCCTGCACCTGCCGCTGACCAACGAGACTCGCAACATGATCGGCATCGACGAGTTGCGCAAGATGAAGCGCACGGCCATTCTGATCAATACGGCTCGGGGCGGACTGGTGGATGAGCAAGCGCTGGCGCAGGCGCTCAAGCAGGGACTGATCGCGGGCGCCGGCTTTGACGTCCTCAGCAAGGAGCCGCCCAAGGAAGGCAACCCGCTGCTCGAGTTGCGCCTGCCGAACTTCATTCTGACACCCCACGTCGCCTGGGCCAGCGACGACGCCATGCAGTTCCTCGCCGATCAATTGATAGACAATATCGAAGCCTTGGTCATGGGTAAGCCGCAGAATCTCGTCACCTGACTCTCGGAGGCGGCGAGCCAGGGACCGCGACGCTCTCGACGCCGTCAGGAGATCCCGGCCGGCAAAGCGGGGCGGTTGTGGCCGAATGACAACCTGCGATTACAACCACCCACACTCAAGTACCTCAACTCGTTACAGAGGAGATGAGTTCGCAGAACTTCATCATATCCAAGTTGCCTCCGGAGACAATCGCAACGATCGGGCCTCGGCCTGCCTTTCCGGTGAGCGCGGCGGCCACCGGCAGAGCGCCAGCGCCTTCGACGATGACGCGCGCCTTTTCGGCCATCAACCGCATCGCTCTCTTGGTTTCATCCAGACTTACCACGATGCAGCTGTCCACTACAGGTCGCATCCGCTCCCACATGCGCGGGAATAGGCTCTGGCCGCCTGCGCCGTCCACAAAGGACGGCTTCCAGTCCTTGAACACTTGGGGAGATCCCTTGGCAAGGGACAACGCAGCTGGCGCAGCCGTATCCGGTTCAGCGCCCCAAACCTTGATCCGGGAATTCAGCGCCTTCAGGGCGCTACCCACTCCGGTAATCAACCCACCGCCGCCGATGCTGGCGATGACAGCGACGGCATCCGGGGCATCCTCAAAGATCTCCAGGCCCATCGTTGCATGGCCGGCAATGAAATTGTGGTCGTCGAACGGGTGCACGAACGTCCCGTCAACTCCAGGGAACGCACGATCTCCAAGGGCCTTCCAAGCGACTGCATACGGCACCGGAATGAGACGCGCGCCGAGTGCTCGCATTCTCTCGATCTTCGACGCGGGCGCAGTCTCGATCACAATGACCGCGCAGGACACGCCCGCTTGCCTGGCCGCATACGCGATGCCCTGTCCAGCATTGCCTGCGCTGATCGTCCACACGCCCAGCGTGCGGTCTGCGTCCGACAACATTGCCACGGCGTTGACCGCGCCGCGCAGCTTGTACGAGTTGGTTGGCTGCAGGTTCTCTAATTTGAGAAGAATGTCGGGGTAATCCGGACCCATTTCAAAACGGAGCAAGGGGGTGCGAACGATAGTCTTGGCAATCCGCGTGCGCGCCCCCTGAATGTCGGCCAATGTGATTGCGCGCACCCGTTCGAGGGTCTGGGGCATGGACATCGCTTTCTCTCGGATGAACTAATTTGCGTCGCGAGGGCGCTGCGGTGGCGGCGGACTAACTTCCGGTGACAATACCGTCACGCGCCACAGCGCGGCGTGGTCCGGGGTTTGCCTAGGCACGATGTATCCAACGAACGGGACGAGCGCGATCCTAAGCGCCGACCAGCAGGCGGCTCAGTTTAGGACTCGAATAGGCGGCGCACACAACTCCCCCGCTACGCAGCGCGATTGAAGTGAAACGGCCCGGTCGATTGACCGGGCCGTGATCTTAGCAGCCATCTCCCCGGCAGCGACGAGGGGGCCGGAGGAGTTTGAGTCTAGTTCCTATCGCCCGGTTCGTGGGTCGTCTGCGCAGGCGCAGCGGTTCTGCTCGACGAGTCTTTGGCGGCGCCGCTCTTGCTGACCGATCCGGTCGCCTGGCCTGCACCGGAAGCTGCCATGGAGCCGCCGGGGCTGTTGGAGAGCAACATTTTCGTACCGCCGTCTAGTCGCACATTGCGCGTGGACGAGGTGATCGCTGAGCCTTCTGCACTGCCGGCCGAGGAAGAGACGATGTCTAGGCCCTTGACCCCGAACACGCCTTTGCTACCCGAGGTCAACATCCCGCGGGAGGTAAGCCCGCCGACTGCACCGGCCGAATGAACGGTGGCGTTCGCCATGCCGCCGACCGCCCCGTTCACACCATGACTGACGCCACCGGCCATGCCGCCCGCAGCACTCAAGCCACCCGCGGCCGAGCCGCCAACGCCGCCGATGAGTCCCCCGCCCGAGGCACGCGGCGAGCCCAGGCTCGACCCGACCGCGGACGTGCCGGCGCCGCCCATGTCGGAAGCGAGCGAGGCATCCGACTCCGCTGCCGATATGGCTTGAATGGTCGCGTTCAGGGGAACCTCACGGCCGTCCTTGAGAACGGCCTTGTCGAATACAAGCGCCAACATGGATCCTGCGCTGGCGTCGGCCTTGCCGGAGGCCGATTTGTCCAGCGGCTGCGCCTTCGTCACGTGGCCAAGCAGTTTCGAGCCCTGCTTGATGCTGGTGCCATCCGCAGTTTTGGCATCTCTATCGTTCGTTGCCGTGACGGGGTCGCCTGGCTTGGCCTTGCGCGCATCGACCGGCTTCGAGAGCGTCGCGCTCATTTCCGAACTGCCAGCCGCATCGGCCTGAGCATGCTTGGTGCCCGCGGAGGCGGTGGAAGTGCTGCTATGGGTGGCGCTCGCGTCGTTGCGATTCGCCTTGACGTCCGTGGTGGACGTCGTCGCAGCGCCACCCTGTGCGGCCGGTCCGTCCGCGAACGCATTCGCAGCTAGTGCCAGCACCGCCCAAAAAAGCATAGTCGATGTTCTCATGATTCAGACTCCTGTTGGGACGCACGCTGCGCGTCCGCCGCGCAGTCTGAAACGTCGGTTGACCCAATTCTGTTATCCACGTCTCGTTGGCCGCATCCGCCCCGCACAGCAGGCGTCTTCGCGGACTCTGATAGCAATACGTTCCGCGATCGGCGTTTCTTCCGGCTGCGTGACGACGCGAGGGACCGGACGATCCCCGCCGTCCCGGATCCGCTCGGGAGATTGGGCTCCGCAGCGGCATGCCATGCCGCCGCCGGGGCCGCCTACGGGGTCCTAAACTTCTGGAATCGCTGTGCGTGGCTAACCGTGCCGCAATGGCATTCGACTGGGATTGGCTTGGGAAGCTCCAAAAAGTCATCGCCATATCCCTGGGAGAAATCCTCGTGTACGACGATCTGCAGCCCGCAGTCGCAACGTGCACCGTAGTACCAGGTATTGCGCTTCAGCTTTTGCTCGGGCATAGCCCGATAGGGGGCGCTTGTCATGAGGCTCCTTCGAGTTGAGCGCTTATTTCACCGCGCGATGCTACCCGTTTCGCACGGCCCGACCTCATAAGAGGGCCAGCATTGCAGCTGTAGGTGTTGGCCTACATGTTCTGTCCCCGACGGACATGGACCACAACCACGCGCCGCGGCCTTGAGCGCTTGCGATTCAGTCTGTTACCGGGCCGACATCGGCGGCATCCAGTTGCTCCAAATGCAGCTCGCTAAGCAATTGCTCGTGCTCCTCTTTCCACTTGCGGCACGTCGTAGCGAGTGTCGGATTGTCAGGCGTCCCAATGATCCATTCCTCCAGCTCCAACACCCGCCTGAGCTTCTCACAATGGCTGATGGCGCTGTCCACGAGAAGCGCGCCAGTGTCGCCACCGCCGGCAATGCTGGGTGGAATGTCGCTGCCCGAAACCCGGCGTGTCGCTCGATCGTTCATCAGCTCTCTCCAGGAGTCTGTGTGTCGCACCCGCGCGCTTTCGCACTGGGGGAATGTGCACAATAGATACTCCGCAAATGTGTTGTCGGACGTGAGGCCCCTCACAAACCCAGCGTGGGCGCGCGCCCCGTTGTGCTGTAGGATACGTCTGACAGGGATTTTACGCAGCCTATACCGCTGTCCAGCCACTATCACTCAACCAACCAAGAACGAAGCCATGAACGACACCAATAAGTTCCGTTGGATGATGCTACCAATCGCGTGGGCGCCATTGCTTGGGGGGCCGACGGCGGCGGCTGACGTGGTCACGGACTGGAACGTCACTGCCGCGGATATCACGGTCGCGGTCGGCCTGCCGCCACCGCACGCCAACCGCACGCTCGCAATGGTGCAGACCGCCGTCTACGAGGCCGCCAACGCCATCACCAAACGGTATCCCCCCGATCGGGTTACGCCTCATGCGGTGCCCGATGCGTCGGTTGCTGCAGCAGTCGCGGCAGCGAACCGTGCGATGCTGTCGCGCCTGGTGCCCTCGCAGCAGGCCACGATCGACAAGGCCTACGGGAGCGCGCTCGCCGCGATCGCCGATGGCTTGGCGAAGACG
>WNFP01005585.1_pt1 | contig 10122 bp, 9 predicted proteins | sample 5400201 | NCBI WGS metagenome assembly WNFP01 (sample SAMN13153355, study PRJNA577476) | soil metagenome | isolation source: 115 cm saprolite under Madrone tree | place: USA:California | collected 2016-06-14
GCACCAGGTCGGCCCACATCCGCTCCGCGCCCATTTGCTTCGCCTGGATGCGCGCTATCGGCTCCACATATACCGCAATGCCCTCTTCTATCCAATGATGCTCGTCAGCCATCGAAGGAAACGACAGGTGCACCATCTCGTGCGTCAGCATCCAATCGTTGGCCAGCTCAGCAGCCGGCGTCTGCTCCCCCACGCGAATCTTGATCAACCCACCGTCGTACCCAAATGTCTGTCCGTGCCGCACGCCCGAGCCGTCCCCGGGAATGATGCGGAGTTGGACGCGCGGAACGGGATAGCGGCCGTAATACGTTGCAACCGCTTCTGCCGCGGACTGTACCCAGTGCAGCAGTTCCGCGTGCGTCAGCTTCATCTCGCCCGATTCAATGCCTACGTCAATCTTCGAGCCACCGACGAGGAGAGTAGAAGTCACGTCGCTTGCCAAGACCAGAATGCCGGCAACCAGAGGAAGGCAGGAGCAGAAAACAAGCCTGGCGATCCTGAGAGAGGACATTTCGCAGACCATCGGTCAATAGGATTGACTTCGCGCTCCACGGGTTGCATTCAGCACGAAACCTTCGCTATCAGCCTGTGAGGCGAAGCTCCTTCACTTCTGGTGGGACGAACAGGCGTTTCAGAAGGGCGTCCGCGCAGATTATGCCCGGACCGAAAATCAAAATAATCAGAGAGGCAATCAGGAATGTGTAAGGCGCAGCCGCATAAAATTTGTCGGGATCGGAGAAAATCGAAAAGAGAGCCTCCCGATCCCCGATCACGTACGCCATGATCAAGTTCACCGTCAGAACCAGCGCGGTTAGGCGTGAGAGCAATCCGAGTGCCAGGAAAATGCCACCGAAAAGTTCTACGCATGAAATGGCCACCGCCATCCGTCCCGGCATCGGCAAATTCAGGCTGGCGAAATATTCCGTGACCTTGTCCAGGTGATGCAACTTGCCCCAGCCGCTTTGCACCAATTGCCAGCCCCAATAGAGGCGGACGGCGAGCAGGAAAGGTGATCGCAAGAAGTCAACGGCTTCAAAAAACCATGCGTACATGCGCTGCAGGCGAAAGATGAGTGTTTTCATAGGAGCAGTGGACTCCTGTTCTGCAAGAAGAGTTCCGGAGCCCAGAAACTACGAAGCCGCCACCCACACGCGCCTTAATGTGGCCGACGCGCGGAATCGAATTTCGCCACGAAGACGCCCGCTCTATGAATCCACATTCAGCGACAGAACCAACCGAGGGTCGCCCAATTCTGAAACCACTGCTGCACCAACCCCACGCGGTCCTCCGCTGGAACCCGGCTTCTGCGAAACGCGGTCTCGATGGCTTTTCCCAGCGTCTTTCCGTCCCGCAGGGCGCTCAGAATGGCGAATTCCTCTCGCTCGATTCGCCGGAAATATACGGAGTCGTCGACCCGGTACACGGCCAGAAAAATATTCGCCGCCTTCAGCTTCGCCACTGCTTGCACGCGCTTGCGCTTGTGCCGCTCCTGAAAGGCGTTGCTGGCGAAATCCGTGTCCTCGTCCTCTTTACGCACTTCCAGCAACAAATCGTCGACTGGATACTGCAGGTCCAGCAGCCGCACGTGCGGCTGCAATCGCAGCTTCAGTTTGGCGCCCGTGTCTGCACGAAGATCCTCCGGCCGGAGCGCCGGCTCGGCCTTGCCATCGAAGGCCTCGATGTCCGCCCATTCCAGCCGCGCAATATCGATCGCCAGGGTCTGCTTCGGTCCCGCCCATTGCGGATGCTTGCGCAGCCAAGCTTCCAGCCGCGCCCCAAGGTTGCGCAGGGTGAACGACCGCGAGGGGCAATCCACCAGGTACGCCTTGCTCATCGCCTCAAATTTTTTGTCGCCCAGCACCGCGCGCAACCCCGGAAAGTCCTCGATCATGCTGGAGAGCACGCGAAACCAGTATTGCCGATTGTAAATTTCCAGCCGCTCGAACGAGGTCAGTCGATCATTGGGCTTGATGAAGCGCGAAGCGTACGCGCGCATGGACTTCCCGTCCGGCGCTGTAGTTTGCATGCGCTCCGACGCGGTCAGCGGCTGCATCACCGCCCGCGCCATCGTTCGTTGCAGCGCCGCGAGTCTCATACCGCCGTTGCCAGCAGGGTGGAAGACAAAAACTTGTTGGCCTTGAGCGCCTCGCCATGCACTTCGTCAAAGGAAGGAATGCTGTCGTCCCATTCGAGCAAAGTCGCAGTGTGCCCCACGCGCTGAATAGCCCGCTCGTACAGCTTCCACACCGGGTCGATCACCGGATGATCGTGCGTATCCAGAATGTATCGCCGGTACTTAGAGTGTCCCGCAATGTGAATCTGTGCCACGCGCTCCGCGGGAACGCTGTTCACATAATCGAGGGGATTGAAGCTGTGATTCTGCGAAGAAACATAAATATTATTCACATCCAGCAGGATTCCACAGTCTGCCCGTTCCACCACTTCGTTCAGGAACTCCCACTCGCTCATCTCGGAAACGTGAAACTCCGCATAGCTGCTCACATTCTCGACCGCCACCGGGACTTCCAGAAAATCGCGCACCTCGCGCACTTTTTGTGCGGTCAACTTCGCTGCCTCAAACGTGTACGGCATGGGCAGCAAATCGTGCGTATACCGCCCGTCTACGCTGCCCCAGCACAAGTGGTCAGAGAGCCACGGCGTCTTCGTCCGCTTCACCAGCTCCTTCAGCCGCCGCAAGTGCTCGCGGTTCGGCTTCTCCGCCGAGCCGAAATACATGGACACGCCGTGCTGTACGACTTTGTACTGTTCCAAGATCTCGTCGAGGATATGCAGCGGCCGCCCGCCATCGATCATGAAATTCTCGGAAATAATCTCGAACCAGTCGCACACCGGCTTGCGCGTCAAAATGTGGTTGTAGTGCGGCGCGCGCAGCCCAATCCCAATCCCATACTCCGTAAACCCATTGAACCGATTTGCAGGCATTCCCGTGGACTCCGACCGAACCTAAGTAAAAAAGGAGGGCCAGCGATGCGCACCAGCCCCCCCAACAGGTGAGAAACGTTCGTTTGAGGCTGTGGTTACGAGGGCTTCTTCTCTTCGGCCGGCATCTTGCTGCCATCGGTTGCGCAGCCGCCCTTGCCCTTGCAGGAGTTCTTGCCCTTGCAACCATTGTCGCTTGACTTGCAGCCGCCCTTGCCCTTGCACGAGTTTTGGCCCTTACAGGCGTGCTTTTCCTTCGTGGCCTTCTCAGCCTTCTTCTCTGTGTCCTGAGCGGAAGTGGAAGCCTTCCCCCCGGGAAACAGATTGGAAGCCTGAATGCTGGCGCTGGTGCCCGCGAGCAAGCCCGCGACCGCCGCACCCGTTAGTAAATAGCGATTCGACTTTGTCATTTTCCCCAACGACCTCCTGGTGAATTTTACTGCTGTGCACTTCGAGCAGCCTTCTGCTCAAAGACCGTTAAACCGCTAGGCGCAATGGTCGGAACGTAACCATTACAGAGCACGTGGGCTGGCCAGGACCTGGGCCTAGGGGCATAACGGAAGTACACGATACCCCCAAGTCGCGCAAGCCGCCACAAAAACTTTTCTACGCCCAATGTAAGATTTTTGTCACCGGGGATCAGGCGCTGCTCCAGCCCTATTCTTGCGCCGAATCCGCCCTTCCATCGGACTTACGTGCGCCGAAGAGTTTTGGATGTCGTGTTACATGTGTTTCTCTGGCGGGCCGCAAATGCCTCAACCGCGCCCCGGAGCAGAAAGCCATAGTGGGCTCGGCTGCTGCCGCTTTTCGGGCCGCGCGAACTAGCGTAAACTGGCATGCACCGGCGGTGGGAGTAGCTCAGCTGGTAGAGCGTCGGACTGTGGCTCCGAAAGTCGCGGGTTCAAATCCCGTCTCCCACCCCAACTTCACCTATTTCAGGCATCCAGGGCAAACTCACGATGCGCGGTGAGCAGCGCTTGCTTCATGGCGCTGTCTTCCACCACAAACGAAATGTTGGTCTCCGAGGAGCCTTGTGCGATGGCGATGATGTTGACGTTGTCGCGGCCCAGCGCAGCGAAGGTGCGCCCGGCAATGCCTCGTGTCCCGCGCATATTTTCTCCGACCACGGCCACGATAGCGATCTTCGGATCGATGGTGATGTGGTCCACGACCTCGTGCGATAGATCGCTCGCGAATTCCCGCCGCAACGCTTCCACCGTGCGCTGCGCATCGGCGGCGGCCACAATGAAACAAATGTCGTTCTGCGACGAAGACTGCGAAATCAGCAGCACGTTGGCGCGCAATTCCGCCGTCGTGGAAAATGTGCGCCCGACCACGTCCGGCACACCGACAATCCCCGGACCGCCCACGCTGATCAGCGCAACGTCGCGGATCGCGGTGAGCGCCTTCACGCCGCCGCCGATGCTGCGGCCCTGCTGCGAAATTTTCGTGCCTGGCCGTTCCGGAGCGAAGCTGTTGCGAATCCAAACAGGGATGCCCGCCGGCATCACCGCGCGCAGCGTCTTCGGATGCAGCACTTTGGCCCCGAAGTAGGCCAGCTCCGCGGCTTCGCGGTAAGAAATTTCGGGAATCGTGCGCGCGTCCGGCACCAGACGCGGGTCCGCGGTCAGCACGCCGTCCACGTCGGTCCAGATGATGACCTCGTCGACGCCCAGCGCAGCGCCGAGGATCGTCGCCGAATAGTCGGAGCCGCCGCGGCCCAGCGTGGTCAGCACGCCTTCGGGCGTAGCGCCAATGAAGCCGGTCACCACCGGAACGGAGGAATCGTTAAGCAATGGCCTCAACCTGGCTTCGCAGCGCGCGCGAGTGAGGTCCATGCGAGGCTCGGCGCCTCCGTGAAAGGTATCCGTCACAATCAATTCCGTCGCGGCGATAGCGCGACTCTTCACGCCCAATTCGGCAAGCTCGCTGGCGAAAATCGGCGCGCACAAGCGCTCGCCGAGGCTCGAAATGGCATCCAGCGCACGCGGCGTAAGCTCGCGAAGCAGTGCCGTGCCGTCCAGGAGCCGCTTACCTTCGGCGAAAATTTTCTCCAGCGTGCCGGTGACGCCCGCGCGACGGGTTTCGTCCGAGACGAGCGCGGCCAGCGCCGCAGCGTGCTGCTGACGAAGCTCCGCAATCAGCGCCGATCCTGCTTCGCGATCGCCGCTCCCCGCGCGATTGGCCGCCTCCACCAACCGGTTGGTAACGCCGCTCATCGCGGAAACAACCGCCGCAACCGCGTTCTCGCGCGCCGCTTGCGCCACGATCTGCGCCGCGCGCGCAATGCACGACGCATCGCCCACCGACGTTCCGCCAAATTTCATTACCTGCAATTTCGCCTTCATTTTTGCCCTGAGCTCGCCTGCGCAGGCATGCCCCAAAGCGCCCGGCCATCACGTGTCCAGCAGAATACCAAGTATCATGGAACTCATGAAAATTGTGTGCCGTGGCGTGCTCTTCGATCTCGACGGCGTCCTCGTAGACTCCACGCCCGCCGTCGCTCGCGTCTGGACGCAATGGGCCACCAAGCACGGCTTCGTCGCCGAGGAAGTCGTGCGCCAGGCCCACGGCCGCCCCAGCATCGCCACCATTCGCGATCTGCTGCCCCACGCCGATCACGACGCCGAGAATCGCGAAGTCGAGCGTGGCGAAATCGAAGACGTCGAAGGCGTGATTCCCCTCCCCGGCGCTCTCGAACTCTTGCAAGCACTCCCGCAAGATCGCTGGGCCATCGCCACCTCCTGCAGCCGCCCGCTCGCGGAGGTGCGCATCCGCGCCGCTGGCCTCCCGTTTCCGAAGCACTTAATCACATCCAGCGACGTGCAGCGCGGCAAACCTGATCCTGAGCCCTACATCAAAGCCGCGAAAATTCTCGCCCTTACCCCCGCTGACTGCGTCGTCGTCGAAGACGCCCCCGCGGGCATTCGCGCCGGCAAAGCCGCGGGCGCCCGCGTCTTCGCACTGCGCACCACCGCGCCCGACATCGAACTTATCGAGTCCGACGCCGACTGGATCGCCGACAATCTCGCCTCACTCCGCCTCGCCTCGACAAATAGCAACGGCTCCATCAATCTCCTCTTCACCGAACGGTGATTCACCTGATGTAATAGACGGCCTAGCCATGACGCGGAAACTTGGTGTTGGGCTGGTAGTGACGGCGTATGCGGCGCTACTGTATACATCGCTTGCGGCGCCCGCCTATGCCAGGGCACATCCGCATCTGGGCGCGGCAACGCTCGCCGAATATGCGGGTCCGTGGCCGGTGGCGCTGGCCTGCTCGCTGAGCATTATGGGCACGATGCTGGCGCTCATTCCCATCCGCCGCGGAGAACGCTGGGCAATCTGGACGTCGCTTGCAGCGTTCATTCTCCTGCTGGGCACGCGAATGGCCTCCGATCCCCGCTGCCTAGTCGTGCTCGATCCGCACCAGCATGGCTGCCATACCTTTATGATCGCGGTGTTGCTCGGCGTGATCGGGCTGCTGCTCGCCTGCTTTAGCCCTCCAAAGACTGAATCAGTGCCTTTTAAATGACCGCTTTGACTTGCGTCTCCTCCGATGTGTAGAATCGTCCGCCCGAATCCCAATCTCGCTTCTCTGGAGCACCAACGATGATGAATCGCCTTCACCTCAGCGCGTTCGCTCTCTCTTCTCTTCTCGCCCTGCCAATCTGCGCGCAGGAACGCGCTCAGGAAAGAGAAACGAAAGCCGCCGAAAAGGAAAAGCCGGCTGAGCCAACGCCGCCGCCGCCAAAAGAAGAATCTTCCGTCACCGAACACTCCATCAAAATCGGCGGTCAGACCATCCCCTACAAAGCCATCGCCGGCACCATCCTCCTCAAAAACGAAAAGGACGAGCCGCAAGCACTCATCTACTCCACGTCTTACATGCGCACCGATGTGAAGGATCCTTCGCGTCCCATTTCCTTCATTTATAACGGCGGACCGGGCTCCGCTTCCGTGTGGTTGCACATGGGTGCCTTCGGCCCGCGCCGCGTGCTCACCGCCAACGCTGAATCCACTCCGCCTCCTCCTTATAAGCTCGCAGATAACGCCGGCACGCTGCTCGACAAAACCGACATGGTCTTCCTCGATCCCGTCGGCACCGGCTTCAGCCACGCCGTTGGCAAAGCACAGGACAAGGATTTTTGGGGCGTCGATCAGGATGTGAAATCGCTCGCGCAGTTCATCACCCTGTACGTCAGCCGCAACGGCCGCTGGAACTCTCCCAAGTTCCTAATCGGCGAAAGCTACGGCACCTTCCGCTCCGCCGCTCTCGGCAATTACCTCCAGGAACACGACGGCATGGACTTCAACGGCATCGTGCTGATCTCCTCCGTCCTGGACCTCGGCACACTTTCCTTCCATCCCGGTTCGGACATGCCCTACATCTTCTACCTTCCGAGCTATGCCGCGACGGCCTGGTATCACAAGGTGCTGAAGGACCGCCCCGAAAACCTGACTCCGTTCCTGGAGGAAGCGCGCAGGTTCGCGGAATCCGAATTCGCTTCCGCCTTGATGAAGGGTTCGAAATTGACCGCAGCGGAAAAGGCAGACATGGCCAAGAAGCTGTCCCGCTACACAGGCTTGACCGACGATTATCTGATCAAAGCCAACCTGCGCGTCACACTCGGTCAATTCATGGAAGAATTACAGCGCCATCGCGGCCTCACCACCGGCCGCCTGGATTCCCGCTACTCCGGTCTGACGTACGATCTCCTAAGCGAATTCGCCGAATCCGACCCGCAAAGCGCTGCCGTCACCGGTGCGTTCACCGCCGCATTCAACAGCTACGTTCGCGATGACCTGAAATTCGGCCAAGACAAGACCTACCACGCCATCAGCGAAGGCGTCGGCAGTAACTGGGACTGGAAGCACCAGACCGGGCGCGGCCGCGGCTTTTTCCCCGGCTCTCCGAACGTTGAAGGCGATTTGGTGCAGGCGCTGCTCGCCAATCCTCACCTGCAGGTCGAGGTCGAAAACGGTTTCTACGACATGGCCACGCCGTTCTTCGCCACCGAATACACCATGGAGCATCTTGGCTTGCCGGAGCAGCTACAGAAGAACATTGGCCTTAAGTATTACGATGCCGGCCACATGATGTATCTCCGCGATGATGATCTGGCCAAACTAAAATCCAATATCTCGGCCTTCATCGACTCAGCCTCCAAACATTAAGTCTGTCCGCGATGTGCCGCGGCGCGCCATTTACCTGTCCCGGTTGCGGCATTGTCGCCAAGACGGCACTTAATCTTCTCGCAACCAATCGACTCGCCATTCCCCGCATCGTCATCAGAATCCCGCATACTTAGATTGTTGTCGGTCAGCTCATCGACCTATCTTGAAGCGACCAGGTCGTCGCTTTCGCACACGAGGACTCCACGGCAAATGGAAACCCCTACCCAGGCGCCGCCCGCGCAGCGCGTCATCCACACCGCGCAGCTCATCGCCGCCATGCTCAAGTCCAACGGACACGTCAGCGACCTAATCTTTTCCCCGGGCCGCGCTCCGCAAGTCGAAGTCAGCGGCCAGCTCGTCGAACTGAAATACAAAGGCCTGGAATGCCTTTCCGCCGCGGACACCAAGTCCATCGCCTACGACATTATGGGCGAAAACGAGCATCCCCTCCGCAAGCTCGATCAAGACGGTTCCGCCGACCTTTCCTACGGCCTCGCAGGCGTTGGCCGCTTTCGCGTCAACATCTTCCGCCAGCGCGGCAGTTGCGCCATCGTAATGCGCGTCATCCCCGACAAAATTCCTGGCTTCGAGGACCTCAAGCTTCCTTCGCGTCTCGAGGAAATCGTGGACCTGAAAAACGGAATCGTTCTCGTCACCGGCCCCACCGGCTCCGGCAAATCCTCCACGCTGGCCGCCATCATCGACAAAATGAACGCCGAGAAGGCCTTTCACATCCTCACCATCGAGGATCCCATCGAGTTTCTGCATCGCCACAAGAAAGCCACCATTCACCAGCGCGAGCTGCACAGCGACACGCCCACGTTCGCTCTCGCTCTTCGCGCCGCGCTTCGCCAGGCCCCCAAAGTCATTCTGGTCGGCGAAATGCGCGACCGCGAAACCATTGAGATCGCCATCGAAGCCGCCGAAACCGGCCACCTCGTCCTTTCCACGCTGCACACCATCGACGCCGCGAAAACCGTCGAGCGCATCGTCGGCGTCTTTCCTGTCAGCGACCAGCACTCCGTGCGCACGCGCTTCGGCAAAGCGTTCCGCTTCATCGTTTCCCAGCGCTTGCTTCCCAAAAAGGACGGCAAAGGCCGCATCGCCGCCATCGAAATCCTCAAATCCACCCTGCGCACCCGCGACTACGTCGAAAAAGGTGAAAGCGAGGGCAAGACCCTGCTCGACGCCATGCGTGACGGCGACACCGACGGCATGCAGCACTTCGACGGCGAACTCGAAAAATTGCTGCGCGCCGGCATCATCGATTTCGACACGGCCCTCGGCTACTCCACCAATCCCGGTAATTTCCGCCTGGAAGTCGCCGACTTCCTCGAGGCCGGCGGCGGTGCCAAAAACCCCGATCCGGCCGCCGCCGAAGTGGAAGTCGAACGCTAGTCTCTACTCAGGCGCTGTCATCCTGAGTGCATCCGATGAGGATGCGCGAAGGATCTCAACCGATCCGCTTACCTGCAGGGCAAGATACGTGTACTTAGGGCGCTATCTTCTGCGGCGGGCACTTCCTCTCTAGCGTACAATTCCCTGACCCATGCCGGGATTCCAGGACACGAGCGCGCTCCAGACCTTACTCACCGTCGCAATTTCCGGTGTTCTCGCGCTTATCCTCGGCGCAATTGCGTTGCTCTTCCCGAACATCGCCAATCACTTCTTCCGCCGCGTTGAAGAATCCTTCTCGCGCCTCGCGAAACGCAAAACCCTCGCCATCCTCGCCCTTTTCTTCTCCGTCATCTCTCTTCGCCTCGCAGCGCTTCCGCTTCTCCCGGTCCCCGTTCCCGGCATTCACGACGAATTCAGCTACTTGCTGATGGCCGACACATTCGCGCACGGCCGCCTCGCTAATCCACCCCATCCCATGTGGGTCAGCTTCGAAACCTTTCACGTCAACTGGCTCCCCAAGTACGCCTCCATGTATCCGCCCGCACAGGGCTTCGCCTTAGCCCTGGGCCAAATTTTCGGCCATCCCTGGATTGGCGTTGTGCTTAG
>WNFP01005587.1_pt1 | contig 10119 bp, 9 predicted proteins | sample 5400201 | NCBI WGS metagenome assembly WNFP01 (sample SAMN13153355, study PRJNA577476) | soil metagenome | isolation source: 115 cm saprolite under Madrone tree | place: USA:California | collected 2016-06-14
TTTGAATCTCCAAAATTGAATTGAAAACATTCAGAGATTCAACATGGAAGTTATGTGGCCATCAATAACGCCCACCCAACGAGATGCCGGGTGCTTTTCGAAGGAAGCCACATAACGGACTTCGTTACATATGGGACCTTATGAAGCGGAGCACATAAGGTCCCCACAGACCCAATCGAGTCATGTAGGCCATATTCCGAACATCGGTGGCGCCGGTGGCCGAAGAATAGACAACGCGATATTCGGGATTTCGCTGCTCGTCCTGCAGATCAATGACCGCCTGTCCGGTCTGCGTCGGTTCTCCTCTTCCGCTGGCGAGGGCATTCTTGGCCTTATGGGCTTCATCCAGGATGATCACTGGTTGGCAACCGAGCCAGCGCTGAATCTGTTCCAGTCGTCTCTCTCCGGTTTTGGCCGACGAGATGAGAGATGAATAAGAACTGAAGATCACGCCCTCGGGCAACAGAATGTCCCCGCTGGCGGGATAGTCATTGATCCGGGCCAGAGGAATCTGCACGCCAAGATCGTTAAGATCGCGCCGCGCCGATTCCAGAAGATCATTGTTGACCGAAAGCCACAGCGCGCGCCGGCGATTTTGCAGCCAGTTGTCCGTAATAATGCCGGCCAGCACCCGGCCTTTACCGACACCAGTGCCATCACCCACGAAGAACGCGCTGCGCGCCCCGGTAGCCAGCCGCTGTTCGTGCCTCTGCCCGGCGTAGATGACCCGCTCCATCTGGATTTGGGACAGCTGGCCCTCGGTGACAATCTCCACCGGCAGATGAGGCTGGTAGGTGATATTCGGAGGAGTGACTGCGGCCATCGACGCCGCTTCGACAATGACCGCAGGATGAGGCTTGCCGCCCCTGAGTCTGGCTGGAGCATAGGGCAGGAATAAGGAGACTCCGTCGTACTTGTCGCCGGACTCAGGCTTCTCCTTTGCTCCCGGCTCACTCTCGATCAATGCCGTCCGCAAAGGGAGCTTGGCAAGAGCTTTCCATGCTTCTTCCAGTGTGCCGGCATGGCCCCAGATGATGTGGCTCAGCTGGTCTTTCCAGCTAACGCCGGGCGTGGGGCCGGTTTTGTCGATGACCACAAACTGAATGCCCCAGGTGGTGCCATACTTCCGATACTCGCTGCCGCTCAATCCATAATTGGCGCGGATGGTGTACTTCATCGCCAGCTTCTGCCACCAGCCGGTTACGCCGGGCCGTGAGAAGCTGACTGCTTCGCTCGCAATGGCTACGAGCCTCCCGCCGGGGCTGAGTCTGCGGAGAGCGGATTCGATGTGCAGCAGGCCATATTTGTTGCGGTGCATCACGACCCGCCCGCCGGTTCCGGTGAAGGGCGGATTCATGAGTACAACGCTGGGAGCAATATCGGCCGGGAGTACATCATCGATGATCTCGGCATCGAGGCCCAGAGTCTCAAAGCCCAGAACATCTTTGAGCAAAGCCTGCCGTCTGGGATGGATCTCGTTGCAGATGACTCTGGCGCCCGCGATCCGGGGCCAGATGGCCAGGCTCGCGGTTCCAGCCGAGGGTTCAAGACAAACATCTCCGGACTGAAGATCGGCCAGTCTTGAAGCGATAAAGGCAATGGTGGGTGGCGTCGAGAACTGCTGAAATTCAGTCTGCTCGGTTGTCCGCGAAGTCTGTCCTGGCAGGCGATTGAGAAGGACGCGCAATTCAGCCAGCGTTTCGAGGACTGGAAATGCGGACCGTCCAGCCATGGTTTCCAGCAGAAACCGGTTCACTGCCGTCTCCATGGCGTCATAGGAATCGCGTGGCGTGTAGACGCCTTTGGCGCGAACACCACCGAAGAATTTATCCGCCAGGCGTTTGAGTTTCATGTTGTCCAGCGATTCGCCGGCCCGTAATTTCCGGGTCAGTTCCTGGACCAACTGCTGCGTGCCGTTCATGAGCTTCATGAACTTGCTCCTTGCTGGATTTTTGTGTGGAAGGGGGCAAAAAAAGGAGAGAACTGTGAAGATGGTGTGACTGGAACGCTGGTCTCGGCCTCAGTTCATGCGGCGGCCAAGTATCCTGTCCATGAATCTTGCTGCATCTCCGGGCTTCTTGAATTGCGCATGCATCCGACCGTCCCGGTAGACGGCCTCGACATATCCATCGCTCACGGCCGGACCGAGAGCAAAGGGGAGGCTGTGATACGTGGCATGCTGCCAAAGCACCCGCTTGTCGCTGGCGCTTTGTATCCTCACGATATGAGCGGTAAGGATCGCAAAGCCTCCTGTACTGGCCCGCGTTTTGATCAGCAGTGGAACGCGGATCGGCCCCATGGACCTGCCAATATAGCCCAGAACATCGTTCTCTTCATTCCAGTCGCGGCCAGTCTCCCTGTCGCCATAAAAAATGCGGAGCCGTACCAGCCTGCAGCGGGCATCTTCGAGAATGGCTATCACCGGATCGGGAGTGTGCGGCTCAAATGTCGTTGCCTTGCTGGCCGGATGGGCGATGTATTGCCTCTCGGCACTCTCGTAAAGCTCGTAAGCCTCGTGATCGCCGTACGGAACAGGGTTCGGCGGCGCAAGGCCCATCCGTTTGAAATACAGAATCGTCCGGTCGCGCACTACATCAAAACCAAGGCATGAGACACCACCGCTGGCACCAACGTAAAGCTTCTGGTCGTCGTCAATCTTATGAAGCATCATGGGAGTCTCTTTCAGTGCTCGTGGAAATGGCCGCAATTTCCTTTGGACCCAGTTGAATTTCCCAGCCATGCAGTCCCGCAGCGGCCCGTTGGAATCGGATTTCCTGAATATCAAGTTGTTCGGCCAGTCGATTTACGTCCCAGTCAATTGCTCTCCGCAGGAGTGCAATTAGAGTGGCCCTCGGCCCCCGGAAGTATCTGTTTACTTCTCGTTCTGCCTCGGCCTGGAAGTACTCCTGCTGGGTCGCCCAGCTGTCGCATTCGGAGTCGTCAGAGGCGCGAAACAGTACCGCTGTTAGAAAATCAACGACCGAGAATGGTCCGTGCAAATCGTCGTTGTCCCAGGGGCTGTTTCGCACGGCAACGAAGTTGATTTCGTTCCATCCGGATGAGAAAACATGAATCAGGACGGGCAATCTCAGTTTTTGCTCTTCCTGTCCGTGGCGAACAAGTCGCAGTTCAATCTCGATCTTTTCCGGTCGCGATGCACTACCCTGCGGCCAGTCATCGGCAGGAACATCATCGATGAAAACAGTGCTGCCGGCGATTCGCGTCAGTTCCCGATACCACGTGTAGCCGGCATATTCGTGCCTGGGTTCATACAGGATGCCTTGCAGTGCCGCCCCGCAGTGAAGGGCGCCCGCCAGTGTGTGCTCATTTTCCTCATCCTCTTCAACCCGAATCACATGCGACGTATCGGACAGAAGGCGCCGTTGCGGGTGGCCAAATACAGGCTCGATCGCATCATCCATGGGACGGGCATGCCAGGTAGTGAGGATCGGCGCAGCCTCGCGCAAGGAAATGCCCAGTTCCCGAGCTTCGCTCCAGTTCGCGTAAGGCAGGGCATGTTGTTCGAACGTTGCGAAAAAGCGGTACGCCGCAGCCTTTGCCTTGCGCAGAAATTTTTCGAATGCAGAATCCTGTATCACGGAGCGGCGGTCCGGCAGTTGAAGCTTCACCCAGGAAGTTTCGAGAACATTGAAGCGGGCATGCAGGACCGCAGGCGCTCGGTCTGCAGCCGTGATGATGCCGGTAAAATTGGGAAAGGGTTCATGGATGCGCGCTCCGTAGAAATTCCAGTTGAGATCGCGGTAGCCGAATTGCCACCGGAAATCCGTGGAGAATCCAAGTTCGATGCCATCGATCAGCTCCCGATGGAGGGCACCCTCAAGAAAATCGTAACGCGGCAATTCCTCCTGATTCAGCCGCACCTCCAGAGGATAGAACAGAGTCACTCTTTCAAGGGCCGCTTTGAGCGCCGCCACGCTCGATTCCCGCGTGAACTGCAATCGGGTTCCCCGGACGAAATGCCCGATTGTTTCGACGAGCGCCGTCTCCTTCCCCAGAAATACGGCGGGATGAATGGTGACGGCGCGATGGCCGCTTTCCACCAGCACGTCGGAACGGCAGAGGCAGAAAAATCCAATACCGGCAGGGTCTTCTGAAGAGCTGATGTCGCGGTCCCATCCGGAACCGCCCATCGTCAGCAGGTCCTGAAAGTCATCGATTCCCGCGCCGTCGTCCCATACCGTGACCACGCTGTGGTCCCCGCGCCCAGGTGTTTCGGCGATGGTTATATTGACTGATTGTGCCCCGGCCCGTCGTGCATTTTGCAGCAGCTCGATCCAGACCGAGTCGTCGTCGTTTCTAAACATTCTGTCTGCTTTGTCCAGCAGGGCCGCATGCACCCTGCCACGAATGTTCTCTGACCGTGAGGTCATGGAATCACCTCCCATAAAAATGTCGTAAGGAAATATCTGCTGGTCGAATTGAGATCTATCGTCTCTGCGGGACAGGAGTATCTCGGCCAGCAGATTCGAGCGCCTCGCGAAGGACTGCCACCGCCTCATCGATACCGGCCACACAACACAGGCCGCGTATCTTCGTGCCGTCCCACACGCCGATCAGGTACTGCTCGGGCTTGTCTGAGGTGGCCAGGCGCTTTGCGATGTGAAGATCGAATTCGGAATGCATTGGCAGTTACCTCCCCGAGCAGAAATCACGTTGAAGAGAAGATGAAAGAGTTAGTGGTGCCGGATTTTCGTCAGCTCAGGACTCGTCGTCCTCGCCTTGCCTGAACTTGAGTGACTCAACCGAATCGGCACAATCCACATCGGTTCGGAGTCCCAGATAAACAGGCTGGTACAAACTGCCTCCGGGGAAGGCATACAGATAACGAATTTCTGCAAGATCGCCCGCCTGCGGCACCGGGAAGTTGGGCGGAATGGTTACGTTGCCAACGTCCACAAATCCATCGCCCGGATTCTGGTACACGGCGATAGAGACGCTTCGTTTGCCTTCGTTCCGGCCCATGACCCTACAGGTGCATGAAGCCGTCAGCTTGAATTTGAGGTGAGTTCCACCTGAGTTGGGACGGCCGGGAACATAACCGGCATCGATGTGTTTGAAGACCATTCCCTCGGCTTTCGCCGATTTCAGCTGCTCGAACAATTTGCGTTTATCTTCCGGAACCCAGGCCGTGGAAACAAGACGCAAAACCGTATTATCTCCGACCCTATGCAGCAACTGATTTAGGGCAATCAACCGGGAAGAGGTACTCATGGGCCGCAGATCTTCGCCACGTAATTCAAGCAGATCGAATACCCAATAAACATCTCCCACGCTCTCGCCATCGAGCACCACATCGCAGTCGAACGATTGAACTGCATTTGCCACTTCCGCGGGTAGCGCAACAAAATGGCCCTTCCGGTTCACGCCCTCAACTTTGGCCCCGGACTTGCGCACCAGCAGACGCCTCCCGTCTTTCTTTTCCTGCATGATGAAATCCAGATCAGCAATCAGACGATTGGCTTCGCGCTCATCAATGGGGTTGAGCAACTGTGGCAGGAGGCCGCTCTGCTTCCCCGCCTGAGGAGTCCCCTCGTAGGGCGTGCCGGTTTCCGCCTCGGTATAGCCCTTGCCCTTCTTTTCGGCAATGAGCCCCTCGTACACTTTGCGTGCCTTTTCAAAGGGCACCGGCTGGGCTGTTTTGGTACCGGACTGGAGCGAGGCGCCCCGGCGTCCGAATTGAAAGTTGACGACGTATCCGCCATCGGCGCGGTCCAGTTGAATCTGATAGACCTTGTCCGAGCGGGCGTCGCGATAGTGCAGAAAGATGCTTTCTTTCGTTTCGAGGATCATGCTGTGCGTATTACTCTCCTTCAAGCGCCACTGGTGTGGCCTGTGGTACATCGCCACACTCAACGAGAATGGCTGAAGTTAAAATGCGGATAATGAATGGAATGTGGAACGACAAAGACAGGCACGGACTACAAATAATTGAAGGGCAACAGGGCGTCACGCAGACGGGAAATCGAGCCGATTCAACACAGGGGGCAGAACTCATAGTGTGCGGCCGCGAATTATTGAAAACCAGTACATTTCCGGGAACAATGCCTGCGTCAATCGAGAGACAGGAGCGCCTTACCAGAATTCGCTGGCTGGCTCTTCCTCCACAATCCGGATCGCAGTGAAAGAGCACATTCCATTTGCCGCCGAGGATTCGTTTTCAATCCTGTAGCCGGCCTGGCGATATTCCTGCTTGCGTTGTTCCATCAGATTGGCTCTGGTGGTGATTTGTATTTTCTGAATCATGGCTGCACTCTTTCGGTGGGGATCGCATTGCTAAGTTTGGGTTTTCGCAGGCTCAAGGCTTCGATGATGCGAATCGACCGCCTGATATCGTCTTGTCCTCGGGTACACGGGTCACAACGTCCACAGGCGCAGGTCTGTTCAAACGTTTCCAGGCAATATCGGAGCGGTATGAATCACGTGGGAGAGATCTCTCATGGTTTTCTGGGAGTGAATGGCAGGTAGTGCTCTGCGCTGGAACTGCGCGGCGGCCCTGAAGTAATTCCTAAGCCTGTCTCCAGTTGGGAAAGGGATTGCGGACAGACACGCGAAAGGCTGTAATCAACTGGCGAATTCGGCTGCGGCGCGCATAAACGGTCTCAATGACCCGGCGCAGGCTTTCAGAGTCATGCTCATACCATTCCGGCGGAATCCCCTCGGCGCAACGCCAAATGTCCTCAAAGCTGGATTGTTCGGCTTTGGACAGGGTCGGCTCGAACGATTCCCATCCGGTCACATCCCTGTAAACACAATTGCGGCCGTATACACCACGCAACGACTGATCGGGAAACGTCCACTCCCCCGCATTGAGGCAGTGTCCCTGATCGATAAGCAGAACTTGAAAGTTCCGCTCCCTGGGCCTTCGTGTGAAAATCGCCTGTCTACCATCTGAGTTGCCGAGCCATTTGTCGAGAACGAGGCAACGGGCAAGCTGGAGCTTCCCCGGAGTCGCCTCAAGCATGCTTTCAGGAAGATAATCGAAAATCTCAACCGGATCATTCGCGCGACCACAGGGATATCGCGATCCGCACTGCAGGCCGGTGCTGCACGGAATGTCCCTGCCATTCATTTGAATGCTTAACTCCGGCGTACGCTCAATGAGCCTGGCGGAGACCTCGATGGCTGTAACCTGCGGCATGGGCAGACCGAGCCATAAACCAAGCTGGGTCGCGAACATTTCGTTGGCGAGAATTCGGATGTGCTGAGGGTTATTGGAAAATTTGGTGACGAAATATTCGCCATCCGATGCGCGCAGCAGATGGGGCTGTGATCCACCGCGCATTCTGCGAATGTGCTGTACTGCATACAGAGGAGTGTTCATATTGATTTCTGCTGTTACTTGCATGGAAGGGACTGAAGAGTAGAGAGAAGAACGACGAATGAGGGGATCACCAGGCAGCCTGTGTTGCAGCCTTAAATTCGTACTGTCTCGCCGAATGGCGCGGTGCGGCGGGAATCGGTTACCCACAAGACCGGATACGCAGGCTCATTCGGGTACGAAGAACAGCACAGATCGGTCAGATAGATGAGGCAGACCGGGCTGATCCCGCTCTCGCCAACCCAGCGGAATACTGGACAGAAATCCGTGCCGCCTCCGCCCTGCGGCGAGAGTTCGACCGGCTCATCCGGCCCAAATTCCTGCACCGATTGCACCGCCGCATCGCAATACACGACGTGGATGGACTCGGGCCTGGCCTCGTCAACAATCGCCGAGATTTCTCGGGCAAACTGCTCCAGTTCCCGCTGTCCAATAGAGCCGGACGTATCGACGGCTATAACTATTTTGCCCAGCCCGGAGCGTTCGACTGAGGGCAGATACAACCCTCTGGCAATGTGCCGGCGGTTGGGTGGAGTCCAGCGATAATCCGTGGGCATCGTAGCCGCGACGAATTCGCGGAGAATAGCGCGCCAGTCCTGCTTCGACTCGCGGTTTTCCTCCAGTGGCCGCACCACGTTCAGAGGTTCGTGACCACACATTTTTGCTGAACGTAACGCCTGGTCGGCAAAGATGGCCCATTCCCGCTCCTGACGGCCTTTCTCTGCCGGTGAAGCCGGGTGACCGTCTTCATCGGTAGCATCAAACACCTCGCCAAAACCTCCGGGGCGCTCTTCGGACAAAATCTGGCCTTCAGACGCTACTCCTTCTTCTCCCCTAGTTTGCTGATCCGTGTGACCATTAACGCCGTAAGACGTATCAGGAACTGGCGTAGTCGCAGTGTCGGGTTGTGCCCCCGAGCCGTCGCCTGTGCCCGAATTCTCAGAACTCCCGTCGTTGGCGGCCCGGTTCATTAAGCGGGCATAGATATCCTCGGCGCTCAGATTATTGAACGATGCATCCACCAGTGCTCCCTCGGGAAGAGTGAAGCCATTGCGAATGAGTATTGGATTGATGGCGTAGTCTGCCGCTTCATTCCAGACGCTTCGCTGGCGGTCGCCCCGGCGGCAATGATGGGCCAAGGCCACATGCATCACTTCATGGGCCAGCGTGCCTTCGATTTCGGCAGGCGAGAGCAAGTCCACAAAGTTTGGGTTGTACAAAATACGTTTGCCATCGGTGGCCATCGTCGGCACCGGGCCCGGCGAAAGCTTCATGCGCAGGCTCAGGCTACCGAAGAACGGCTGCATCAAGAGCATCTGGCTTCTGGCCCGCAGCAGTTTGCGTTCGACACTTTCCTGGGAGAAGAAATTACAAGATGGCGGCTTCATGCGACTTCCAAAGCTTTAGCCATCCCGGCCCCGTCGCTGCTACTACTAAACCCGGGGGCCGAACAGGCAGCCATGTAACCGGCCATCCTGCTGGCAATTTCAGCAGCTGTCTTCGCGGTTTGCGTACGTGTGGAATCCGATTGCCGCAATTCTTTGGGATCCACGAGAAGCGACGCCCGAACCTGCTCCGCCAGACGCTCTAACTCCGGATCGTTGGTGATGTTCAGTTTGGGCAGGACATCCACCAGCCTCACCAGATTGGTCACCACGGTATCGCGAAAGGGATGCTCCACCCCGTCGTCGGTCACTTTGTAAGCGCTGAGACGGTCGGCCATGTGCTGTACTGCTTCATACAGCCTGTGCCAAAGCTCGCGTGTCCCGACCTGAAGCGACGCTTCAACATCAAGGGCGATCTGCCGCTTGATCCGCTGTTTCTCTTCGTCACCCAGGGTTACACGAAAGTCGCCGGCGTCGGGCAGGGGCATGACTTTGGTTTCAAAGGAGAACTTGCTCCGAAGCTCATCGGTTGCCGGATAGTCTCCGTCGCGGAACAGACCGCCGAGCCGTATCCTCGATTCATTGACCAGACTGCCAAACTGCCGGCACAAATCGTCCACGGCATCATTGAAGCCCTGCTGATGCGAGTGCATCTTGCGGACATGATCGAAATAAACGGCCCCCGGCAGCACGCGATATCCATTGTCATCCCACGGCAGCGTGATGAAATAGTGCTCCTGCCGCGCCTCGCTGACGATCTTCTGTACCTCGGCCAGGGCCTTTTTGGGCAGCAGAATTTTTAGGTATCGTCCAACATTGGCTTGTGCTCCATGACGCGCCGCAATATCTTCCGAAGCCGCGGGATCATGTTTACGCGCGGACCACATGCTGATCGAAAGCGAGGACAGCATGGCACGCGAAGACAGAGATGGTTCAGCAATAGAAATGGAACTCATGAAAAGATTTCTCCTGTAGGGATTTGGGGATGGTTCAGCAGGGACGAGCGGATGGAATCTGTTTAGGCGAGTACCGAGTGGTGCTCGATCGCCCATTTGGTGTAACTCGGAGTATGCCGGACTGCAGGTTCACGCAAAAATGCATCGCGTACGCAGAGCACGCGAAACTCGGTGGGCATCCGTTCAAGATAGGCGCAAACCCGGTCAAAGTTGAAGTCAGTGGCACACCGGGCCAGTGCCAAGGCGATCGCGTACAGAGCCGCGGGGTTTTCCGGAACCGGCTCCCGCTGCGGATTCAGAAGGATCGCATCGATATTGGGAAGGTCGCGGTACATGCGCAGAAATCCTGAGAACTCGGTGGCTGCACCATTCCCAACCGCGCCGGCAAACAATTCATGTTCGATGGCAGTCGCTGGCTGTTTCTCCAGAATGCCTGACA
>WNFP01008640.1_pt1 | contig 10119 bp, 7 predicted proteins | sample 5400201 | NCBI WGS metagenome assembly WNFP01 (sample SAMN13153355, study PRJNA577476) | soil metagenome | isolation source: 115 cm saprolite under Madrone tree | place: USA:California | collected 2016-06-14
CCGGTTCGTTGGACAGAACGTGAATATAGGCGGTGTTGTATCAACCACCGTGATTGTCTGGTTGCAGGTATTCGTATTGCCGCAGCAATCCTGGGCTACCCAGACTCGTGTGACAACCAGCGGGCAATTCGGGCTATTCGTGAAGGTGCCGAAGATGGTGACACTCGCCAGGCAGCAATTGTCTGTTGCTATCGGCGTGTCAAAGGACCAGTTCGAACCGCATTCCACCGTCCGATTTGTTGGGCACAGCGTGAAGACCGGCGGAGTCGTGTCCACAATGGTTATCGACTGGCTGCAGGTATTCGTATTGCCGCAGCAATCGTAGGCCACCCAGACTCGTGTGATGATCTGCGGGCAGATACTTGTGTTCGTGAAGGTTCCGAAAATGGAGATTCCCTGAAAGCAGCAATTGTCTGTTGCCGTCGGAGTGCCGAAACTCCAGGGTGAACCGCATTCCACCGTTCGATTGGTCGGACAGAACGTGAACACGGGCGGAGTTGTGTCGACGATGACGACGGTCTGGCTGCAGTTTGCCGTGTTCCCGGCGCAATCTGTCACCAGCCAATTGCGAGTGATAAACTGCGGGCAAGTGCCATTGGTTTTCGTGTCGATGATTATGAGCGTTACGTTCGTGCCGCAGCACGCGTTGGTCGCTCGCGGATCATCAAACGTCCAGGCGGAACCACACTCATTCGTCTTATTTGGCGGGCATATGAACGTTGTAGGACATGGCGGGTTGGTAGGCGTAGTCACTTTGAATGCCATGCTCAAAGGAATGCCCTGTGGATCCGTCATTGGAGTCCATGTCGGAGGCATCGGCCCATTGCCCCAGACGGCGGTGTCGTTGTAATACTCATAGGACGTATGCCAGCCAAACAGTTGCTGTGAGCCGGCAGCCGTTTGCGCGCTTACCGAGAGCCAGTAGTTGGTTGTTGCGGTCGCGGTGCCCTGTTGGACGAAGGGATTCTTCGGGTAGAAACAGAGATAATAAACATTGGTGTCGAGGCCCATGATGGCGGGAAGGCTCGCGTCGTAAAATTGCTCGACTCTATTGGTGTAGAGACACTGATAATACTCGCCCGGACCGAAGGGCTCGCTCCAGAGCGGGATTCCAGGATGGCTCGGGACGACCACTGTGCCATTGGTTTTCTTGGGCACGTCACTCCAGATGCTGAGCGTAAAGATGACATTCGGATCAATCCTATCCTGGAGCCAGGAGCCCCAGAGATGGATATCCGTCACGGGACCGGTTTGGTTGCATTGGAAATCGTCAGCCAGCACCAGAGGTTGGCCAGCAGGATTGCGGGTTGCGTTTACGTCCAGGCCGCCGGGCACTTGCGGGTGTTGGACGAATTTGACACCGTTAGTCTCCGGACAACACGGAGGAGGAGGAGGCTCATTAGTAGGCGTCGTTACTTTGAACGCCATACTCAATGGGTTGCCGAACGGGTCCGCCATTGGAGTCCAGGCTGCGGGTGCCGGACCTGCGCCCCAGACGGCGGTGTCGTTGTAAAATTGATATGACGAATGCCAGCCAAACAGCGTCTGCGCGCTGGCAGTCGTTTGCGCGTTCACCGAGAGCCAGTAATTGGTGTGCACGGCCGCCGTCCCTTGTTGGCGGAAGGGCTGTCTCGGATAGAAACAGAGATAGTAAACGTTGGTGTCGTAGCCGATCGGCCCCGGGATGCTCGGGTCATGAAATTGCTCGGTTATATTCGTAAACGGACATTGATAATATTCGCCTGGGCCGAAGGGCTCGCTCCACAGCTGAATGCCAGGATGACTTGGAATGATCGTGCCTCCGTTGGTTTGTTTCGGTACGTCGCTCCAGATTGTCAGCGTGAAAAGGACGTTCGGGGATATTGGACGAATTTCACGCCGTTGGTTTCGGGACAACACGGCGGCGGGGGTGGAGGTTGGTTTGTAGCGGTGTTGATTTTGAAAGCGAGGTCCAAACCGAAATTGTTCGGATCATAGTTTGGCCGCCAATCTGTGGTGATCGGTGCGGTCCCCGGAAAAGGTGTTCGTGTGCTGACGTCATATTGCTGAAACTGCGCGCTCTTCCAACCAAAGAGGAACGAGGTCGCTTGTGAGGGCATCGCATAAACCGCCAGCCAATAAATTTTTGGTTTGTTAGTGGTCCCCGTTTGCACTGGCGGATTGGTGGGATAAAAACAGTAATAATACGTTTTCACATCGTTTCCCATGATCCCCGGCGGCTCGGGATTATAGAAGTTTCCGATCCCCCCGGCCACCAGTGACTGAGAGTATTGCCCAGGGGAAAAGTATTGCTGCCACACAAGATTTGTGCTCGGACGACTCGGGATAAGAACGGGACCGTTTGTTACTGCAGGTACGTCGTCATAAATCCCAAGCCAGAATGTTGTGTTGAAATCAACAAGGTCATTCAGCCACCCCGCCCAGAGGTGGATATCCGTGATCGGTCCGGTGTTGGTGCAAATAAAATCGTCGGCCAATGCCCATGGACCACTGTCCCAGACATCGAATCCGCCATCCGTTCGCGGAAATTGTACGAACTTCAACACGTTCGTCTCCGGACATGGGCTGGTCTGAGCTTGTGCGGGGCCCGCTCCAATGATGACGAGGCAGAACAGCATCAGCAGCAGGCTCAAAATTCCGCGCCCACCCAGTCGGCCGAGCAGCGCAGGTTTCTGCAAACCAGAGCGGCTGAAGTTTGAAGCAAGTACGTTTTGCCGTCGCGTCAGTTTCTTAATAGCCACCTGCTCGGGCGGGGGTGAAAGAAAAGTGCTTTCCACGGCGATGCGCATGGGCGCGGGCCGTGACCAGATATAACGCAAATATTCGGTAAGCATCGCCGATCGAGCGAAATGGATACGTCCAGTGTTCATTTTTTGTGCCTTTCTGTGCTAAGTGTTATGTAAGGATTGCCGACGGAATACGTTTTAGGGGTCCACGCCTTGCAGAAAAATTTTCGGGAGCTGCTGTGTTTGCGTGACGGCAGGATTGTAGACTTTATGGTACGAGCAAACCGCCGGGGCCCGGAAGGAATCTACCGAAAGACAGTGGTTAGAAGATTATTTCAAGACGCGCTCGGAGAGTGTCGCGATCAATTCACCTGCGTTTACATCGGCGTAGCAAGCTAACGGTCGCAAATTCCAGGTTTGAAATTTGAAGTTGCGAGCATCCGAAAATATTGCGGCAGTACTTGCACAAACTGAAGCACTGGGGCAACGTTGGGAAAGCCATTCACGCAATTGGGAACCGTTTGGCATTCTCAACCCAAAAAAAAAGTCTATGTTAAACGTTAAAACACGGTGGTTCGGATTGGCATGTGGCGCAGTTCTACTTGTGAGTTCCATTACTGCTGAAGCTGCGGACGCAAAAAGTTATCAAGTGACCGGCCCTGTCCTGGAGGTTACACCGACGGTCATTACGGTGCAAAAGGGGAATGACAAATGGGAGATTCAACGCAACAGCAACACGAAAGTCACAGGGGACCTCAAGCCCGGTGCCAAGGTCACTATCTACTACACGATGGTCGCGGTGGAGGTCGAAGTTAAGGGCGGCAAATCCGGGAAAGCCACCAAGAGCGAATCCAAATAATTTTGCGAATCGAGGAGAAGGACGAGAACGAGGCTGGGTGTCCCCGGGCGGGGCAATCCGCGGAATGGAACGATTCCGCAAGATGGGCGCGCTCTTGTCAGCGCGCCCAACGCGTTGCGTCGGAATCTATGCTCCCCCTTCCGAGGGAATCCCTCTTGCGCGAGGTTCTCTGTCGGCGGCCAACCACCTAAGGGGTTCCCGCGCGCCGTTTTGTAAATAGACGATAGATGGCCAACAGGATTATCGCGCCGATTACCGAAGCAATGAATCCCGCGCTGTCCTCCTGGTGATAGAGTCCGAGCGCCATTCCAAGATATCTGGCCACGACCGCACCAGCCATTCCAAGGAGCGTTGTGATGATGAACCCGCCAGGATCTTTTCCCGGCATGATTAACTTCGCAACAGCCCCAGCCAGAAATCCAATAATAAGAGTCCAAATAATTTGCATACCCTTGATGTCGTTTGTGTGTTTAATCGATGGTTACTTCGCGAAGATCACTTCGTGAAACTGATTTTAGGCAACCCCTGCCCAACTTCGGGTTGTGTGGTAATTCTTTCGGCTCCCAAACCTGTTCTAACAAGCGCTGTTTTGATCGCGTTCGCATTGCTGGTGGCTTCCTCGACCCCATTGCCGTACGTGGTAATCGTCACCCGCAAAGAGGGACTCTCATTTAACAGCGTTCCCAATTGCGACAACTTTGCCTGGGCTTCTGCCGAGAGGTTTCCGGAACTGTCGAAGTCCAAACCTTGAAGGGCGACCGGAGCGCCGTCTCCTTTCGCGATGGCCGCTTTCACGCGATCCGTGAAATTTTGCGGATTGGCTCCCAGAGATGAAAGGTTGGTCGCACCACCGGTATTCACCGTACTGGATGTTTCGTCTGCTGTTCCCCCGACGTTCCCACGCCGGTTGTGCTGATATATCAGTATCACGGCGCCGAGCAACACGGCTAAAGGAATTGCCCAGCGCAAAGCCGAAGCTCCGGATGTCCTGGCATGCTCCAGTACAGGCGCGGCTTGCGAAGCCGCATCGGACGCCGCTTGTTTGCCCATGCCGAGGTAATTCCCTATTCCGAGCATGTTCGCCATCTCCGGAGGAATGAGCCCCTGCAGATGCGGAATTTGCGAACTCAGCAATTGTCCGAGCCCGGAGGCTCCCAGGCCGCGGGCCATCACTTGTTTGCCCAATATTCCCATGAGCATTTGGCCTCCCATACTCATCAACGATGTCGCGGATTCCGGTCGAATGCCCGAGTGGCCCGCGATAAAATCCCGAATCGCGTTCATCTTCGGACCCAGCAACGAACTGACAAATGAAGAGCCGGCGCTCCCACCACCAGCACTTCCCAATAAGCCGCTCAACGACTCCGACCAACCGCCTTGCGGTGCCTTTTGTTTGAGCATTTCAAGAAGGCCGGTCGCTCCGCTGGGTGATGACGCCTGTGCGGCGGCGGATCCAAGCAGCGCAGGCAGCGCCTGCTGTAGCGCACTTTTCGTGCCTTCCGGGTTCTCTCCCAGCGTCTTGCTTATTTGTCCAAGAATTTCAGGGGACAATTGCTCTCGAATAATATTCAGAATATTCATGAGAAACTTTTCGTCGGTGCAACGAATTTTGGACCCGCAGATTGGAATTGAATCGCTTCGCGCCCGATCGCGTCCCGTCCATACGATCGACCGCACAGCAATCTGTTCCTATCGCATTCCTATCCGCCCTTCTCGCAGGATTGACACTCAATAAAGAAACGATGCGAGTTCAATGTCTGCGATGATGTGCTGCTCAATCCACCGGTAATGTCAGTGGCTTTGGAGGATTCCTTTACCGTGCCGGTAATGGTGACTGTGTCCCCCGCTTTGAGGTTCTGCGCCGGTTGCTGCAAATGGACACACACTTCCGGTTGGTTGCCTTCTCCTCCGACCGTAATCAGCGTGGCATCCATCACCTGCTGCACCTTGACATTTGAGCATCGCACATTCTTGCCGTGCATCGAGTCAACGTCCGTGGTCATCGCCAGAGTTTTCAGATCCGTGATCGTGCCACCTGAGGCGCTGCCTTGTGATTCACCACCTGGGCCGGTTGCCCCGCCTGATGCCTGCGCATTTCCTTTGTCGATAGCGACATCTTCCTTGCGAATCTCGCGCTGTACGGTCGTCTGCTCGGTCGTTGCCTTTTTCGAGGCGACAACCTGGCCTGATTGGACAACTCGTTTTTCAACTACCGGCTCTTCGTTTTTCAGCTGTATCGTGAATTGCTGGTCCGTGAATGCTTTGCTCTGGTCGGCGCTTGAGGCAGTGCCGCTCGCAGGTTGCCGATCGATACTGATCGTCTCGCGACGAAGTTCTACCGGTTGGTTGACTGTTTCGGTCTTTACAACCTTTTTTATCGTTACCGTGCCTGCATCCACTTCACGTTTTCCGACAGCCACACTCTCCTCGTAAAGGGGAATAGTCACCGAACCACTTGATGCGGTTTCCGCAGCGGGCTTGGCCTCGGTTGTTGCGGGGGGCGTGCTTTCATAGCTACTGTAATAAGCTGTTCCTCCTCCGCCTTTGTGCGAGGTACAACATCCGTTAATCAGTGCCACGCTGGACGCGATGAGCACCGACGACACTATCGTTTTTAGTTTGTTACTGTTTTTCATAGACTCCTTACTTTGTGTTGTTAACTGAACGCGTAAAAAGCTAGTCGAGTTATTTCGATTCTTCCGCTTGGGACTACACACTAATCTCAAGAGGGTATTAGCCTACTTGGCATTATCAGCTTGGCCGCAAAATCTGATCTTGAACCACTCACCTGGCGCAAGCCCGACCCTCCAACTTGCACTTCGGTCTTGCACATACTCCCCTGCGAAAGTGTCGACAATTTGTGACAGCAAATCATCTACTGGAAATTGTTGACTGCATTAGGTAATCAGCTTATTCTGCTCATTACCTAGGCTGTGCCTTCTCTACGGCAGTTGTGAATATGAGATCGGTATTCGCGATCATTCAACGCACCGGCGGAGCGGTTTTGATGTCATTCACTTCACATTTCGATGGTTGAACGGACGATCGAGATGGGAACACGGTGAAGTCCTAACGTAAGTAACGGGCGATTCGCCTTTATGGAATCGGGTAACACAACCGACGGCTTGGTCCGGGGTTGGACCAAATCACCGTCCGGCCGAAGTTGGACGGATTTCTTATTCCGCAATCGTGACCTGGGGTATTTCCTGGTATTCGAACTTACTTACTATGTCGCGTACCGCCATGCCGTCTCGCTGGGGCAAGAGACGGCCTCCCCATTCTGGTATCCCGACGCTGTGCTGCTTTCGGCACTCCTCGTAACACGACAGAACAAATGGTGGATGTACCTTCTTGGACCGCTACCAATCCGCTTGTTCTTCGTCCCTTCAGCCAATCCGTTCTGGTTTCTTCTGGCTACGTATGCCAACGATTCCCTTAAGGCCTATTTGTCTGCGCTGTTGCTCCAGTTCTTTTTGAAGAATCCCACGCGCTTTGACACCTTGCGGGACTTCCTCATTTTTGTCGTTGTGGCGGCTTTGCTGTCGCCCGCGATTTCTGCTTTTGAAGGGGCTCTCTCTCGGCATCTCCTGACGGGACATGACTTCTGGCCTGCCTGGGAGGAATGGTTTCTCGGAAATGCGTTGGCCAGCGTCATTTTGACTCCCTTGATTCTATATTGGGTTATTGGTGGTTGGAATGCGGTACGCCACCAGACGCTTCGAGTTCGGCTCGAGGCCTTTTTGGCCTTCGCCGGATTGGCCACATCAGCCTTTTTCGCCTTTGGAAACAAAAGCGCAACCTCGTACCCATCTCCGATATTATTGTATGCGCCGGTCCCGTTTCTTCTCTGGATCTCCGTCCGTTTTGGGCCGCGTGGAGCTTCAACCGCTCTAACTGCTCTCGCATTTCTGTTGTTCGACGGGGTGGCGCGCGGCCACGGGCCTTTCCTCGCCGATTCACCACTTCATATCCAGTTTTTTCTTTTCGTTATCGGTGTCCCCTCACTCTTCGTCGCCGTGCTCAGTCGCGAGCGGCAGCAGGGCAATAAACTGCTCCGCCAGGCATATGTGACGCTACGGGAAAGTGAGCGACGTTTTCGCGAAATGGCTGATTCCTCGCCCGTTATGATTTGGATGACTGATAGCGAAAAACTCTGCACGTACTGCAATCGGGGCTGGCTGGAATTTACCGGCCGAAGTCTGGACCAGGAATTGGGAAACGGTTGGGCCGAAGGCATTCATCCGGACGATTTTTCTTATGTTTTGAACGCTTACATTTCCTCCTTTGAAAAACGCATACCATTTGAAGCGGAATATCGGCTCCGACGGCATGACGGCGAGTATAGATGGGTCCTGGACCGTGGCGGTCCCCGGCATGGTCCAAATGGACAATTTCTGGGTTACATTGGTTCAGTCCTTGATATTACCGAGCGTAAACAGACCCAAGAGGCCCTGCAGAGGAGTGAAGAGCTTTACCGCGAAGTCGTCGAAAGTCAGACGGACCTCGTGTGTCGTTATCGGGCTGATACAACCCTCACCTTCGTCAATCGGGCCTGTTGCAAATATTTTGGCCAGGAAAGCGCGGAACTCATCGGCAGAAAATTTCTCGATTTGATTTCGCCAAACGTGCGCGCCGCCGTCCTGCGCAGCATCCATCTGTCGAGCGACGATCACAAAGTCCGCAAGATTGAGCATGACGTCCTTCTCCCGGGGGGAGCCGTTGCCTGGCTGCAATGGACGACTTACGCCATTCTCGCGCCCGATGGTTCACTCGCTGAATTTCAGGCGATCGGAACTGACATTACCGATCGAAAGCGGGCCGAAGAAGCCCAGGAGAGTCTCTCTCATGCCTCCCGATTGGCCGTAGTTGGCGAGTTGACGGCGATGGTGGCTCACGAAGTCAACCAGCCTCTAACCGCCATTCTCCACAATGCTGAAGCGGGTGTAAAATTTTTGAATCTCCCCAAAGTCCCTATGGATGAGATCAGGGCTATTCTGACGGACATCATGGAAAATGAAGTGAGGGCCAGCCAATCGATCCATCGCATCCGCACGCTGCTGCAGAAGCGCGAAATGGACGTGCAGCCGTTGAATCTAAATGAAGTCGCCTCGGACGTGCTCCGGTTGGTCACGGGCGATGCGCTCCGTCGCCGTATCGAAATTAAGAGCAATCTCGATCCCCGGCTTCCGCTGATCTGCGGGGATCGCATTCACTTGCAACAGGTCCTTCTCAACTTGATCATGAACGGTATGGACGCAATGATGAATTCGCCAGAGGGCCTTCGTCATCTGACCATTCAAACCTTTAGAAAGGACGACGCAACTATCGGCCTTTCTGTTTCCGATTCCGGACATGGAATTCCGGGCGACCTCTTGCCCCACATCTTTGAATCCTTCTTTACCACCAAAAAGGAGGGGATGGGCCTCGGACTCTCAATCGCTAAATCGATCATTGAAAAACATAACGGCAGAATCCGCGTCGACTCCAACCCGCTGACCGGAGCGGTGTTCAGAATCGAACTCCCAACTGTCCCCAATTGTGACGGGACGGTCGAAGGCGCGGCACCGCCCTCTGCGAATGGACAATTGTTCGCTGGCGCCGCGAATGTCCCCGAACAAAACGGCCCGTAGTCTCCAAAGGCCGCTCCACGGCGCTTTAAATCGTAATCTTGCCAACCCACCTAACCAATAGTCTATCCCACTTTCCCCTTGCATCCTGCCCCCAAAAGCCTATGTTCTTGCTCGCCCGAACTCCGCGTGTGCGGATGTTCATTGAGGCTGAGAAAAAAAAGTTAACCAGAGTACCTAACCCTCAACCTCCGTTGCCGTTGCAACGTCTGGTCTGTTAGGCAATGGAGCCTTCGAAGTCCCGGTTCTCGGGATAGTAAGTCTCCCGTTGGTTTATGAAAAATTAGTTCGTTATTCTATTATGCTGACAATGGAAGAGGCCCTGAAGCAGTCGGGCAGCCAGCCCTTCGCGGCGGGCAGTATCGTCAAAGGCACTATCATCGAAGTCCGTCCCAAGGAAGCCCTGGTGGACATCGGTTACAAAAGCGAGGGCGTCGTTTCCGGAAATGAATTTGAAGACATCAAAGCCGTAAAAGTCGGCGATGAACAAAGAAGGCATGGTCGTCCTCTCCAAGGAAAAAGCTGAGTTCAAGAAGAATTGGGAGCGCATTCTCAGCATCTGCAACGAAGGCGGAACCATCGCCGGCAAAGTCAAAGCCATCGTCAAAGGCGGTTTGCTCGTCAACATCGGTGTCGAAGCATTTTTGCCCGCATCTCAGATCGACGTCACCACGCCCAAGAACCTCCTTCAATACGTCGGCAACACTTACGATTTCAAAGTCGTTAAAATCAACCAGGAACGGCAAAACATCGTCCTTTCCCGCCGCGAATTGATCGAGCAGGAACGCACCGAACGCCGCCAAAAGCTGCTCTCCGAAATGACCCCGGGCGACATCCGCAAGGGCACGGTCAAGAACATCACCGACTTCGGCGCGTTCATCGACCTCAACGGCATCGACGGCCTCCT
>WNFP01011731.1_pt1 | contig 10118 bp, 6 predicted proteins | sample 5400201 | NCBI WGS metagenome assembly WNFP01 (sample SAMN13153355, study PRJNA577476) | soil metagenome | isolation source: 115 cm saprolite under Madrone tree | place: USA:California | collected 2016-06-14
TGATGCGCGCCTCGTCGCCGCCGTACTGCTTCTCGAGCGCCGCGAGGACGTAGTGCACCGGCTCGCCGACGTAGTTCCAGTACGTCACGCCGTAGCGCAGTACGTCGGGCACGAACTTGCTGGCGCTGAAGCGCTCGTTCATGCCGACGCTGCCGCCGACCCAGAATGCCGGCATGCACCCGACGAACATCGAGTTCGAGTGGAAGAGCGGCATGCAGGTGTAGCCGACGTCGTCCGGGCCGAGCTCCAGCTGCGTCGAGACGCCGATGCCGGTCGCGAGGAGCTTCAGATGGTTGTTGTTGATGCCTTTCGGCAGTCCGGTCGTTCCCGAGGTGTAGATGACCATCAGGTTCGTCGTGCCCTCGACGTCGATGCCGGGCGCGTCCAAGCTCGCGCCCTCGGGCGCGACCTCGGCGGCGACGGCGGCGGTGAAATCGCTGCCCGGCGGCACCGCGCCGCCCAACGTGCGCAACACGAGGATGTTCTCGGCGGCGATCGACTGGAGCGCGCCGCGGACGCGCTCGACCTCGGCGAGGATGCGCTCGTCGACGACGAGCAGCCGCGCGCGCGCATGATTGAGGACGCCGGCGAGCGTGTCGCCGCGAAGCCCGGTGTTGATGCCGAAAAGCGTCAAGCCGCCGTAGGCGCAGCCGCCGAGGAGCGCCATCAGCTCGAGGTGGTTCTCGAGCAGCATGGCGACGTGCCCGGGGCGCGCGTCGTCGATCGCGCCGAGGCGGCGGCGCAGGAAGTGCGCGGCGCGGACCGACTCGTCGCGGAAGCGGCGGTACGTCCACGAGCGGTCGCCGTGGCGTAGAAAAACCTTATTCTCGGTTTCGGGATGTACGGCGCGGGCGTCGATCTGCGCCGGGACGGTCAGTGGTGCGTTGAAGCTCGGACGGGGAGTGCTCACGGATCCTCCTTGACGGCGCGGGAACTGTCCACTCTTTACTGCGGCCGTCCCCCGGCGGACAAGCTCGGCCCGGGTAGACGATGGGATGGTCCGAGCCGTCGTGGCCGTGCGGGCCGATGAACGCGTCGAACTCCGTTGCCGACCGCGGGGCGTCCCGCCGCGGTCACGCGAGCGTCAGGAGCTCGTGCGCGCCGATCATGCGCTCCTGGATCGGCACGCCGACGGGACACGATCCGAGGCACGGCGCGGGGCACGTCGTACAGACGGCGGCGCTCTTCGCGAGCGCGCCGTAGAGGCGCATCGCCTCCTTTTCCCAGCCGTAGTCTTCGAAGTACATGCGCTGGCGGAGCACGTCGTGGATCGGCAACGCCTCGGGGCAGCGGTCGAGGCAGACGCCGCAGTGCGGAGCGCAGTAGCTGCCGAGGATCTGGCGATCGTACTCGTCCAGGATCGCGACGTCTTTCGCGCCGGCGGCGCGGCCCGACGCGTAGAGGTACTCGTCGACGTGCTGCAGCTCGAAGAACGAGACGACGACGCACGACACCTTCGGGTTCGAGAGCACCCACTTGAACGCCGCTTGCGTGTAGCTGTCGGCGTGATCGCGGAAGTCGGCGAGGCCGCGGTGCTTGGCGCCCTTGAGGGTCTTCATCGCGACCACACCCATGTCGCGCTCGTCGTGCGCGCGCTCGATGATGCCAGCGAGCGGCGCCCAAATGCCGTGGTGATACGCGAGCATGATGACGTCGAAGCGGTTCGACGCGATCGCCGCGTTTGCGACCGCGACGAGGTTCGGGGTGTGCGTCGAGACGCCGAGGAACCGCACCTTGCCTTGCTCCTTCAAGCGGTCGAAGGCCTCGTGCGCGTTCGGGTCGAGGAGGCGTTCGACCTCGTCGCAGGAATGGATGTGCACCAGGTCGACGTGGTCGGTGCCGAGACGGCGCAAGCTGCCCTCGATCGCCTGCATGTACTCGGCGACCGGCGTCCCCGGCGGCAGGTGGCCGTACGGCGTGCAGAACTTCGTAGCGATGAAGAGCTCGTCGCGCTTGCCCTCGATCGCGCGCCCCATCGCGTCCTCCGTCCCGGCGCCGGCGTAGTCGGGGCTGGTGTCGAAGTAGTTGACGCCGCGGTCGATCGCGAGGCGCGCGATGCGCTCGCCGTCCTTGCCGCTGATCGCGCCGGTGCCGAGGACGATGTCGGACACCATCCAGTTCGTGCGGCCGAGGCGGCGATGCGCTTGCACGCGGCTGCCTTTCCATTCGTCGCGCCACTCGGGCGCGGTCCGCTCGACCTTCGCCTCGAAGATCTCGTCGACTGGATCACGCCAGCCGCGGCCGCCGCGTCCGACGCCGTACCACGCGTTGGCGACCGCCGCAGCGCCGCCGACGGCGAGCGTCGCGAGCGCCGCGGCGCCGCCGGACGCGGCGCCGGCGAGAAAGCGCCGCCGGCCGTCGTCGGCCGGCCGCGACGCGCGCACGGCGCGTCCGACGGCGACGTACGACGCCAGCGCCATCGCGATGAGCACCGTCACCGCCAACGTGATGCCGGCGATGGTGAAACCCGCGGGCGGAAAAACGTGCTCACCGACGCGTTCGAAAAACCACCCCGCGGGGAACGCCTGCGGGTCGAGGCCGATGAACGCCGCATACATGTAGTGTCCGGCGACGCCCCAGCCGATCACCGCGGCGACTACTAGACAGAGCACGACGGTCCGGGCTCGACGCATCATGGGAGACATCCAGACGGGTGTCGCCCAACGGGCGGCGCTACGCAAGCCGCGGCCGCGGTCGCCGCGATGTGAACGGCGTCGGCTTCTGCCACTGCGGGGACCTTCTGCCATTGCGAGGACCTTCTGCCGCTGCGGGGACGCGTCAAGCGGCTGCAGGATGCGGGAGCGGCTTCAGTTCCGGCACGGCGCGGCCTCGCTTCATCTCGAACCGCCATTTCCAGATCGCGTAGATCGCCGGATACACCAAGAGCTCCAGCGCAAACGAGGTGAACAGACCACCGACCATCGGCGCGGCGACGCGCTTCATCACGTCGGCGCCGGTCCCGGTCGCCCACATGACCGGCAACAGTCCCATGAACGCGGCGGTAACCGTCATCATCTTCGGCCGCACGCGCCGGACCGCGCCGTGGATGATCGCCTCGGTGAGGTCCGCCTCGTTTCTCATGAGTCCGAGGCGGACACGCTCCTCGTAGGCCAGATCGAGGAAGAGCAGCATGAAGACGCCGGTCTCGGCGTCGAGACCCATGAGCGCGATCATCCCCACCCAGACGGCGATCGACACGTTGTAGCCGAGCGCAAAGAGCAGCCACACCGCGCCGACGAGTGAGAACGGCACCGCGAGCAGCACGATCGCCGTCTTCACGCCGGACTTCGTGTTCGTGTAGAGCAGCAACGCGATCAGGAAGAGCGTGAGCGGCAGGACGACTTTCAGGCGCTCCCGTACGCGCAGCATGTTCTCGTACTGCCCGCTCCATGTGAGCGTGTAGCCTTTCGGCAGCTCGAGCTGCTCTTGCACGCGCGCCTTTGCCTCGGTGACGTAGCCGCCGACGTCGCGTCCCGCCATGTCGACGTACACGTAGCCGGCGAGCTGACCGTTCTCGTCGCGAATCATCGACGGGCCTTCGACGAGCTTGAGATCGGCGATCTGCGCCATCGGGATCTGCGCCCCCGACGGTGTCGGGACGAGTGTCCGCTTCAAGCGCTCGAGATCGTCGCGGAACTCGCGGCCGTAACGCACGTTTACCGGATAGCGCTCGCGGCCTTCGACCGTCGTCGTGACGTTCTCGCCGCCGATCGCGGACGTGACGATCATCTGCGCGTCGTCGATCGTGAGGCCGTAACGGGCGAGCTCGTCACGGTGCAGGACGAAGTCCACGTAGTAGCCGCCGGCCGTGCGCTCGGCGAGGACGGTGCGCGTGCCCGGCACGTCGCGCAGGATGCTCTCCAGGCGCTCGCCCAGACCCTGAATCGTCTTCAGGTCCGGGCCGAAGATCTTCACGCCGATCGGCGTACGGACGCCGGTCGAGAGCATGTCGATGCGGTTCTTGATCGGCTGCGTCCAGATGTTGGGGATGCCGGGAAATCGCAGCTTCTCGTTCATCTCGGCCTGGAGCTCGTCGAAGGTGATGTGCTCCGGCACGAAGCGCGCACCGATCCAGCGGATGAAGCGGGGCCCGTCCGAGTACCAGCGATGCGCCGCGCGCCCCTCCGACTCCGGCTTCAGGACCACCGTCGTCTCGACCATCGAGAAGGGCGCCGGATCAGTCGGCGAGTCGGCGCGGCCGGCTTTGCCGAAGACGCTCACCACCTCCGGGAACGCGCGCAGGATCCGGTCTTGCGTCTGCAGGACTTCCTGCGCTTGCGTCACCGACATGCCGGGCAGGGCGGTCGGCATGTAGAGGTACGCACCCTCGTTCAACGGCGGCATGAACTCGGAGCCGAGGCGCAAGTAGATCGGAACCGTCGTCGCAACGAGCAGAACGGCGAGCACGATCGTGAGCGCGCGATGGCGGAGGACGGCCCTGCAGACGGGCTCGTACAGCGCAAACAGCAGGCGGCTGATCGGGTGGCGCTCCTCTGGATAGTAGCGTCCGACCGCGACGGTGTTCACGACCCGATTCAGCACGCGCGGGCGGAAGCGGAAATCCTCGACACGCGTGAACATCATCCGCATCGCCGGATCGAGCGTCACCGCGAGAATCGCGGCGATCGCCATCGCGAGGTTCTTCGAGTAGGCGAGCGGCTTGAAGAGCCGCCCCTCTTGGTCGACGAGCGTGAAGACCGGCAGAAACGCGACCGCGATCACCAACAGCGAGAAGAAGACCGAGGGTCCGACTTCTTGCAGCGCGCGCAGGCGGACCGCGTGGTAGTCGCCATGCCGCCCGCCGGCGATCCACTCCTCGAGCCGCTTGTACGCGTTCTCGACCTCGACGATCGCGCCGTCCACGAGCACGCCGATCGAGATCGCGATCCCCGCGAGCGACATCAGGTTCGACGTCAGGCCCATGTAGTACATGGGGATGAACGCGAGAAAGACCGAGACCGGGATCGTGACGATCGGAATCACGGCCGAGGGGATGTGCCAGAGGAAGATGAGAATCACGACGCTCACGATCAGCATCTCTTCCTTCAGCGAGTGCACGAGGGTGTCGATCGAGCGGTGGATGAGGTCGGAACGGTCGTAGGTGGGGACGACTTCCACGCCCTCCGGCAGAGTCGGCGCGAGCTCCGCGAGCTTGTCCTTCACGCGCTGGATCACGTTGAGCGCGTTCTCGCCCTGGCGCATGACGACGATGCCGCCGACAGTATCGCCGAGGCCGTCGAGGTCGGCGATGCCACGGCGAAGGTCGGGGCCGAGCGTCACCTTCGCGAGCTGCTTCACCAGCACCGGCGTGCCGGTCTTCTCGTCGACCTTGACGACGATGTTCTCGATGTCGGCCAACGATTGGATGTAGCCCCGGCCGCGCACCATGAACTCCGTGCCCGCGAACTCGAGCAGGCGTCCGCCGACATCGGCGTTGCCCTTTCTCACTGCGGTCACGAGCTCGGGAAGGGGAATGCCGTAGGCCAGGAGCAGATCGGGGTCGGCGTTGATCTGGTACTGCTTCACGAAGCCGCCGACGGCGGCGACCTCCGCGACACCCGGGACGGCTTGGAGGTGATAGCGGAGGAACCAATCCTGGAGACTGCGGAGCGCCGCGAGGTCGTGCTTTCCGGAGCGATCGACGAGCGCGTACTGATACACCCAGCCGACGCTCGTCGCGTCGGGACCGATCTCCGTGCGCACGCCTTCAGGCAGGCGCGGCAAGATCTTGCTCAAGTACTCGAGCACGCGTGAGCGCGCCCAGTAGAGATCGGTGCCGTCCTGGAAGATGACGTACACGTACGAGTAGCCGAAGTCGGAAAACCCCCGGACGGCCTTGATGCGCGGCGCACCGAGGAGCGCCGTCGCGATCGGATACGTGACCTGATCCTCGAGGATGTCGGGGCTGCGGTCCCAGCGCGAGTAGATGATGACCTGGGTGTCGGAGAGATCCGGAATCGCATCGAGCGGGATGTTCCTCACCGCCCACGTGGCGCCGACGAGGGCGACCACGGTCAGGATCAGCACCAGGAACTTGTTGGCGGCGCTGAAGGCGATGACGCGATTGATCACCCGGTCGTCCTCAGCGTGGGTGCTGCGCGTCGCGCGGCGACTTCTTGAACGCGGCCAGAGCCGAGCGGAAGCGCGACTCGGAATCGATGAGGAAGTTGGCGGAGGTCACGACCTCTTCGCCGGTGGCGACCCCGCTCACGACCTCATAGTAGCCTTCGGCCGTGCGTCCCAGCGTCACCGCGCGCGGCTCGAACCTGCCGCCGCCCTTCACGACGAAGACGATCTGCGTCTCACCCGTGTCGAGAACGGCCTCGCGCGGCACGGCGACCTTCTCGCCGAGCGGCACGTGGATCGTAACTTTGACGAACGACTCCGGACGGAGGCTCCGATCCGGCGTCGGCACGAGCATGCGCACCCGTGCGGTGCGCGTCGCCGGGTTGAGGATCGGATCGATCGCCCTCACTTTCGCTGTATACGTCCGACCCGGCACGGACGGCACGGAGATCTCGACGGGCTGCCCAGTCGCGACGAGCGGCGCCTCGTACTCGTAGACTTGCGCGTACACCCAAACCGCTTTGTCGGGCAGGAGGAGATTCGTCGGCTCCCCGCGCTCGCGTGCGAGCGCCGTGATCTGCTCGTCCGAGAGTCCTTGCTGCCGCAGGCGGAGCGCCGCGGACCGGACAATCGCATCCGAGCCCTGCTGCGCCTCGGGCCACGGGCTGTTCTTCGTCGCCATTCGGGATTTGAGGGCCTCGCGATACTCGACGATCGCCTGGTAGAGCATCGGATCGTACGCGACGCGTCCGACCGCATGGATGTCGAGCTCGAGAGCGCGGGTCTCGACACGCGCCGTCGTGACGCCGATCAGCTGTTGGCGCTCCGGAGTGAGCGTGAACGGCGCGTGGCCGGGAACGGAGCCCGTGTCACCGGCAAGCTCGTCCTCGTAGACGGGGATGTAGTCCATGCCCATCTCGTCCTTCGCGGGCTGCGGCGAGGTCACGTCGGGGCGCGCGGGAGCTCTCGCCCGACGGCGCGCTCGAGGTCCGCATACGCCTTCTCGAAATCCGCCTGCGCCATGATGTGCTCCGTGTGCACCCCTTCGATCTGCCGCAGCGAATCGAGCAGCGAGAGCAAGTCGACCGTGCCCGCCTGATAGGCGCCCTCGGTGACCGAGAGCGCCTGCTCCGCCTGCGGAATGTGTGTCGTCGTGAAGAGCTCGTGCTGCGCAAGCGCGGTCTCCGCCCGCACGAACGCTTGCGCGACCTCGCGACGAATGCGGTCCTCGGCGCGCCGCAGCTCCGCCTGTTCCGCAGCGAGGCGTGCGTTCGCCTCGCTGACGCCCAGGTCGTATTTCCGCCGCTGCGCGATAGGCAGCGTCACGGATGCCATCGCCCCGAAGCCGTCGCGACCCTGCGCGTTCTCGAACCGCGCGACGGCAACCTCGAAGTCGGGAAGTCGGGCGCGCTCCGAAAGCCGCACGGACGCTTCTTCGCGCGACACGGCGGCGCGTCGAGCCGCGAGCTCCGGACGCTCGCCGAGCGCGACCGTCGTCGCGTCCTCGAGCGTCACGGGCAAGTGCGGGCGAGGCGGATCGTCGGGAATGTCGAAGGCGTCGGATCCCGGGCGGCTGAGCATCTCGCGAAGCTCCGCCTCCGCGCTTCCGATCGCGAGGGTCTCGGTGTGAACTCGGTTGATCAAATGGGTGAGCTCGACGTGCGCGCGCACGACGTCGGATTGCGACACCTCGCTCGTCCCGTATTTCTGCTCGGCGATGCCCGCGACCCGTTGCACCAGGTCCTTCTCGCGCGTGTAGACGGCGATCAGCCGATGGACTTGCCACAAGTCGTAGTAGGCCTTCGTGATACCGGCGACGACGTCCAGCTCCGTTCCTCGGACCTCGGTCGCGGCCATCGCCGCGTCGCGCGTCGCGACCTCTTCGGCGAGCGCTCGCTTCCCCGGAAAGGGAATCTTCTGTGACAGGCGAAAGATGTTGTTGTCGGCGCGATCGAGGCGCAGCGACTCGGGGGCGTTCCAGGCTTCGTAGCTGAGCACCGGATCGTCCAGCGCGCCCACGCGCCCGGGCACCGACGCCGCCGCGCGCGCCCGCGCCTGCGCCGCCGCCATCTCCGCATTGTGCTGGCGCGCTTCCACGATCAGGTCCGCGAGATGGAGGCGCGCCGCCTGCGCTCGCGCGTCCGAAGCGACGAGGATTGTCGCAAGGACGATGCCCGCTCGCAGACGGCGTAGGGCGGAAGTCACGTTCGTTGTCAGTGCCGAGTCGCTCATTCGTGTCGCCCCGTCGGTTGGATGACGTGCCTGCGCGGTCTTTTGTCGAATACGCCGCGTATCGCGCCGCGTAACACCAGGAGGAGACATCGGGTACCTTCCGTTGTTACGCTGGCGCATGGCCGGCGTAGTAGCCGATCGAAGGGGACGTGTGACGGGCGGGACGAGTGACGAGATACTGATGGCAGCGTACCAAACCGGCAATCAGGACGCGTTCTGTGAGCTGTTCGACCGCTACGGCGGTCGCGTCCATGCGTTTCTCGTCCGCCGCCTCGGCGACGTCGCGATCGCCGAAGAGCTCCATCAGGAGGCATTTCTCCGGCTCCACCGCGCGCGGAGCTCGTACGACCCCGAACGGCCGTTTCGCGCCTGGCTCTTCGCGATCGTGCACAACCTCGTGAACGACGCGCTCCGCAGCCGAAGACGCGCTCCGGTGACGGAGCCGCTTGCCGCGACCGAGACATCAGCCACGAAGTCCGAGATGAGCCCTGAGCACGGCGTCACTACCGCGACCCCGGAGGGAATCGTCTCCGCGCGCGAGTCGACGGACGCCCTCTCGCGGGCGCTCTCGGCGTTACCGTCCGACGAGGCCACAGTGTTGATCCTCGCGCGTTTCGAAGGCCTGTCTTACGAAGAGATCGGGTCCGCGATCGGACGATCCGCGACGGCCGCAAAGCAGCTCGCATACCGCGCGTTGAAACGCCTACGCTCGGAGCTCGCCGCTGCGGGCCATGGAGAGATCGCCCGATGACGACGAATCCCACGTGCGCCGACTACGAAGCGCTACTGATGGAGTCGCTGCGCGTACCTGTCGATCGTTCCGCGCAGGCGCTGCTCGCGCAGCATCTCGACGCGTGCCCTGCGTGCGCATCGTCGTCGGCGGAGCTGCGCGCGAGCTGGGACATGCTCGACACGCTGACGGCGGCCGAGCCGCGGCCGGCGATCCAGGAGCGGACGCGGACGGCCGTCCTGCGCCTCATGGCGAGCGAGAAAACGCGCGCCGCCGGGCGCAAATGGTATGAGGTGAGTCGCGCGCCGCTCGCCGTCCTCTCCGCGCTCCTCGTCGCGGCGGCGACGCTCTCGCTGCTGAGCGGCCTCATCTGGGGCAGCACGCTGCCGCAAGGACACCTCTTCTTCTGCGCGGCGATGTACACGGGCATTCTCGTCGGCGCCTTCTCGTGGATGTACAGCGCGACGACCATGAACGGCGTGCATCTCGACGTCGCGGCGCGCATCGGCGTGCTGTCGCTCGCGATCACCGTCGCGGCGATCACCGCCTGTCCGCAGTTCCAGATCCTCGCGCTCTGGGACAGCTCGGTTCTCGGGCGCTTCTTCACCGCGCGCCTCGGCGCCGGCGGCAGCTCGCTCGTGTTCGGGTTCGGCTACGGCCTGTTCCCAGGATTTCTCGCAGCGCTCTTCGGCGGAAATCTCCTTGCGGAGAGGCCCATCGCCAACAGTCTCGTCACCGGTGGGGTCGTGTTTCTCCTTGCGAGTCCCGTCATCTACCTGCAATCGGCGCCGTTCACCTCCGGGGTCGTCGCGAGCTGGATCATCGGGACGGCAGTCGGAGCCCTCTGCGGGGTTCTGGGGGCCGTGCGAGTGCGGCAAAGAGTCGCGGATGCGGCGGCAAACTCATAGAGGTACGAAACCGCCCGAATCGCGCGGCATCGAAGCTCCAGGAGGACAGGCGTGAGTCGCTCGCGTAAGACCGTCGTGCTCGCTCTGGCGCTTCTGAGCAGCGGCTTGCGCGCAACCGTCGGGTATCCGGCAGCGCTTGCCGAGCTTAAGGCGCGGCAATGCTGCGCACGACATTGCCCCCG
>WNFP01017924.1_pt1 | contig 10118 bp, 9 predicted proteins | sample 5400201 | NCBI WGS metagenome assembly WNFP01 (sample SAMN13153355, study PRJNA577476) | soil metagenome | isolation source: 115 cm saprolite under Madrone tree | place: USA:California | collected 2016-06-14
GCAATGGCGCCTTTTGACGCGCTTCGCTCATGCGCGCCTCCGCTGGTTGGCGGACCGCGCCAGTCGAAAACGAATGAGAGAAAAACCGTGCCACATGGGAGCACCTCATGGCGGCGTTGTGCCGCTGTGCCGGTGCCCCCTCTGTGTGTTTGCCTGAGAACGTTATCCCGTCGGCGGGCGCAACGCGCGCCTCTTTCCAGAGACGTCAATCATCGCGGTCCTTTTGCCTGAGAGTTTCCGGGGCGGTTGCTCCTTCGGCGTCGGAAAACCGATCTCTCCCGCGATAATTTCGATGTGCACTAATTTTCGATTCTGCTCGGTCCCTTCTGATGGCCGCTTTTTGTCATTACGATTTGCAAGTCAGCTTGAGATTTGCAAGCCAGCTTGAGATTTGCAAGCCAGTTTCACAATTTGCAAGTCACTTCCGTTTGAGTCGCCGCGAAGTATCGTCAAAACGGCGCGCCGATGCAACAATTGAATACGCGAACCGTGTCACCGTAATCCGACGGCAGTATTGGAGTACACCGGGACTTGCGCCTAGGCGCCGCCACCGGACCGCAGCCGCTGGAGCTCGAGCCGCATGGCCAAGGCATGATTGACGTGCTCCCGCGCCAGCCGCTCGGCTTGCGCGGATTTGCGATCGCGAATGGCCGCGATGATTTGTAGATGTTCGCGGTGCGCCAATTCAATGCTGCCGGGCAGAACAAAGGTTGAGTGACGCAACAGGCCCAGCGCGTCGACCACCGTGGTGATGGACTGCAGCAGATACCGATTGTGCGCGGCAGCATAAAGCGTCTGATGCAACTCGCTGTTGATGATGACAAGCTTTGCCGGATCGTTTTTGGCGCGGGCCTCGCAGCTCGCGATCTGGAACAGGCGCTGTACTTCGGTTTTGGTCGCATGTTGGGCGGCGAGTGCTGCAGCCGTGCCTTCGAGCGCTGCGCGCACCGCATAGAGCTGGACCAGTTGCTGCGAATCGAGGTCGGCGACCATCACGCCGTTCCACGGACCGTTGGTGAGCAGGCCCTCAGAGATAATGCGATGGAACGCCTCGCGTACCGGCGTGCGACTGATGCTCAACCACTTGGCCACATCCGCCTCGCGCAGATGCTCGCCGGATCGAAATTTACCGGACCGAATGGCCTCCCGCATGGTCCGATAGGCGAAATCGCCAAGCGATTCTCCGCGCCGCTGATGCGTCGACTGCCGCGCCCCTATGAGATGCAAGCCGCGTTGATCGCTTCGAACGGTGGGACCGCGTTTGGATCTTATTTTCCGGCTTCCCGGTCCTAGGCGCTTTGCTGGCACGGACTTGCGGAATGGCGACTTCATCGCACGACGGCTGCGAGCCGATTCTAGTTTCGCGGTGCCCAAGGCACCACGATGCGCTCAATAAGCGCAATGCCGTAATAGAGCACGATGCTCATGATGGTCAACAAGACGAGCGCGCCGAATGCCAAGGGGGTGCGTGACTGCGAGGTCGACACCAGAATGAGGTAACCAAGTCCGCTCTCGGAACCGACGAACTCACCGATCACCGCGCCGATGACCGCGAAAGTGATGGCGATCTTGAGGCCCACGAAGATGTGCGGCATGGCGGTCGGGAAGCGGATCTTGACGAAGGTCTGCAAAGAGCTTGCCGACAAGGACCGGATCAGGTCCATCAGCGGTGCCGGCACTGCGGCAAGACCGCTCGCAGTCGCGACGATGATCGGGAAGAAGCAGACTAGGAATACGATGACGATCTTCGGCAGCGTCCCAAATCCAATCCACAGGGCAAGCAAAGGCGCGATGGCGACCTTCGGCATCGATTGCAGTGCCAGCAGGATAGGATAGATCGTATTCTGGAGAAGCGGCGAGTAGACGACGGCGACTGCCAAGGGAATGCTGATTGCGATGGCGAGTGCAAAACCCACCAGGGTCTCGTAGAGGGTAACCATGGAGTGCCCGACCAATTCGGACCGCCATTCCACCATCGATTGTCCGATCAGGCTGGGAGATGGCAGCAGCCAGGCCGGAACTTGAAACTGGCGAACCAGAAGTTCCCATACAATAGTCAACGCGATCAGCGTCATGGTGGCGCCCAGGGCCGCTTTGAACGTGGAATCGGCAGCCTCGAGCGATTCGTCCTCTTGAGGCAGGGTGGCAGCGTTCGATTCGGCGGTCATGACCGGCTTGCTCCTGGAGCGTGATAAATCACTTCTCGGATCTGGCTCGAATACGACTTAAATTTTTCTGTAAATTCCATGTCGATGGTCCGGGGCCGTGCAAGGTCGATGTCTACGACCCGAGCAATGCGGCCGGGCCGCGGCGTCATGGCCACGACGCGATCGGCGAGCAGTATGGCCTCGGTGATATTGTGCGTCACAAAGATCACGGTTTTCTTGTCCGTGTCCCAGATATCAGCGCGCGGCAGAGCGACACCCGCTGCTGCATGCCGCCGGACAACTCACGCGGAAAGCGTTTCTCGAAGCCGCCAAGACCGACGAGGTTGATGAGGTCCATGGCGCGATTGCGCGATTTGACCTTGTCCAGTCCGAGGATTTCGGTGGGCAACAGGACGTTGTCGAGCACGGTACGCCACTCCAGGAGTACGGCGTCTTGAAACACGATGCCGACGTCGCGGGTGGGGCGCAGGAGCGGCACGCCGTCAAACAGTAGCGTGCCCCGTGACGGCCTGATGAGAGCGCCGATCAGCTTGAGCAACGTCGACTTCCCGCATCCGGATGGGCCGACGAGGGTGACGAATTCGTTTTGTTTGATCGAGAGACTGACCTCTTTGAGGGCCGTTACCCGCCCGTGGCTCGAGGCGTAAGTTTTGTGGAGACCCTCGATGTGGATCTTGCTCATTGCGATGCTACGCGTCTCGATGTGGCCAACGGTCGAAACGCGCGGGGCAGGGGCGCCGCCCGTGCGCAGCTCACGCCGTCAAGGCCGAGAAACGGCAGGCGCTGCTCAACCTGATCAGCCCTAGCGCGAGTCGACCCGGTCAGTTCACGAAGCCCGGCGCGTAGATGTCCTCCGGTGTAACCGCAAATTTCAGAGTGTACGCGCCGCTTACGATTTCGATTGCCTTCTTCACCCGGCCGGCATCCAGGACGCCTAGCGGCTGTCCCGTCAGGGTGCCGACGATCTTCGTCTCGCCTGCCGCGACATCTGCGTCAACTTCGCGGTGATGCTTGTTCATGATCGCGCCCGCCTCCTGCGGATTGGCGATGGCGTCCTTGAGTCCTTGCATTGTCGCGGTGACAAACCGCCGCACAAGGTCCGGGTTCGATTTGATAATGCTGTCGCTCGCAATGATGCCGTTGCCGTAGAGATCGAGGCCAGCGTCCGCGTAGGAGAGTGCGAGAACCTGTTTAGGCGCGGCGCTCTTTGCCAAAAGCGGCTCGCCCACCGTGAACTGACCGATGCCGTCGGCACGGCCGGTCGTCAGCAGTCCCGGTAGCGTATCGGCTGCCGCGACGAGCCAGGTAACCTTGCTCGCATCGATGTTCGCGGCTTTCGCGTATGCGTCGAACAACTTCGGAACGGCACTGAATGCGGTGTCGGCAAGCTTCTTACCTTCGAGGTCTTTCGGCTTCGCAATCCCCGATTCTTTGAGCACGTAGATCGCGTGCGGCGGCTTGGCATAGACAATGGCGACGAGCTTGGTCGGGATCTGGTCGTTCCCGCGGCCAAGAATAACGGCCGCGGTGTCGGCGAAGCCGATTTGCGCGGTGCCGGCCGCAACCTGCTTTACCGCATCCGCTGATCCTTGCCCGCGCACGATTTGGACATCGAGATTCTGCCGGGCATAGTAGCCCTTTTCGAGTGCAACGAAATAATAGGCATGTCGTCCATTGTAGCCGAAATCAGTGACGAAGGTCACCTTGTCCGCGGCCTCGGCGTCTCGCTGTCCGAGGGCGCACACGCAGATCACGGCGAACATCAGCGAAACGCAAAGCTTCCCGCTGCCATGCATTGTCTTCGTCTCCCGTCTTTCCCATCCGGCGTGCCTGATTGGGTAATCTTTTGCGATTGCCCCCGCTTGCATTCGTGCAGGATCGTTCGATCGATTCATGCCGCGGCTACGGCTATTGAATTGAGCCAATTTTAGTATACAAAATTCCGCTCGTTGACAAGAAGAGCGGGATTTTAGGGAGCATCTAGGTGGGCGCGAGGTGCATTATGTCGCACGAAGCGAGTGACGATTTTGCCCCTGATCGCGATCGCGTCGCTGATGCGGACGCTGCGGTGCCGCGACATTGCGCCATTCGTGCATGGTCACCTCGCGGCACGCGAAATGGTCATCGCCGCGGTGAAGCGCGCTTGTGAGCAGGTCGGGTTCGGCTAGGCCCGCTGCGATATTGCGTGGAGGTGAAATTGGTCCCGAAGCAGATGAAGGCGGTAATTTTTGAGCAATATGGCGACGCCGACGTTCTCAAATATACCGACTTCCGGGTGCCGACGCTCGAACGGGGTGAAGCGCTGGTCAAAGTCCATGCTGTCAGTCTCAACGGCTACGACCTGATGGCGCGCGCGGGGCGCTACAAGCCGAACAAGGGGAAGTTTCCGCATATTCTCGGTGGCGATTTTGGCGGCGAGCTCGTTGCGCTCGGGCCGCAGACGGCATGCGATCTGCCGATGGGAACGCGCGTAACGAGTTGGTGGATCCTTCCATGCGGGAGCTGCGAGCAGTGCATGGCCGGCCACCACAACCGTTGTGCAAGCGATTACCGCTATCTCGGCGCGCACGAACACGGGGCTTATGCGCAATACGTCAAGTTGCCCGCCAATCACCTGATCCCGCTTCCCGATACCGTGACGTTCGAGCAGGCGGCAGCTTTTCCTAATGCCTTCGGGACGGCGTGGCATATGCTGATCGATCGCGGCAATGTGCGCGCCGGCGAGACCGTGCTGGTGAATTCCGCGAGTTCGGGCGTGAGCATGGCCGCCATCCAGATCTGCAAGCTCGCGGGGGCTTACGTCTATACGACGTCGAGCACGGACTGGAAGCTCGAGCGCGCCAAGGAGCTCGGCGCCGACGAAGTGATCAACTACACGAACGTCGACTTCGTCGACGAAATTCTCAAGCGGACCAGGAAACGCGGTGTCGACCTCGTAGTCGAGCACGTCGGCGGCGATTTCCTGGAAAAATCGATCCGCTGCCTCACGCGCGGCGGCCGGGTCGTGACCGTCGGCGGAACGAAATCCTATGATTGCAAAGTCCCGGTGAATTACATCTTCCATAAGGAGCTGCAAATCATTGGCTCGAACAGCGCCACCAAACATAATCTTGAAGTGATGATGCCGCTTCTGGGCGCAGGTAAGTTTAAGACCGTGATTGATCGAGTATTCCCGCTGCAGGAAGCAGCGGATGCGCATCGCTATCTCGAGTCGGGAAAGCAGTTCGGCAAGGTGGTTTTGCGTGTCAATCATTGATCGGCCGTGCGGGCCGGATGACGCTGAATGCTGACGCAAGCGTCCGGTGACATTGCAATGCTGATTGCGGCCGCCCGAGCGCAGCGCCGCAACGTTCTCTCCGAACCTGAGGCGAAGGCGTTCCTGCGCGCGCAAGGCATTTCCGTTCCACCGGGGCGTGCCGTCGCCCACCCCGAAGAGGCACCCACCGTGGTCCGCGAGCTCGGTGTGCCGGTTGTCGTCAAGGCGGTCGCGCATCAATTGACCCACAAGACCGACGTCGGCGCGGTGATGTTTCCGGTTGAGTCTCCCGCCGCCGCGGAAGCGGCCTGTCGGACGATTGCGGCGCGCGTCGCAGCCCATCGGCCGGATATCGCGCTCGACGGATTCCTGATTGAGGCCTATCGGCCGGCGCAGCCAGAATGGATCGTTGCGCTCCGCAACGATCCTCACTTCGGGCCCGTGATCATGTTCGGTCTCGGCGGTATCTATGTCGAGACATTACGACAGGTCTCGTTTCGGTTGGCGCCGCTGTGCGACAGGGACATCGAAGCGCTCCTGAGCGAGCGACCGGCCATGCAGCTCCTTTCGGGTGCCCGCGGGCGCGCGCCGCCTGATCGCCGCGCAGTCGTCGGTGTACTGCGCCGCCTCTCCGACCTGTCCCAGCAGCCCTTGATCGTGCGCGACATATCCGAGATCGAGATCAATCCTCTCGCCGCCACCGAGAACGGTGTGCTTGCGCTCGACGCGCTGATCGTCCTCCACTCCTAGGAGAATAACCGATGCGAGATATCACGCCGCTGGTCGCGCCACGCTCAATCGCGGTGATCGGCGCCTCGGCCAACCCCGCGAAATCCGGCGGTGTCCTGTTCGATAATCTCGTCAAGGGCAATTTCAGGGGGCCGCTTTACCCGATCAACCGCACCGCAACGCAGATTATGGGCAAGGCTGCCTATCCCACACTCGCCGACGTGCCGGAAAAGGTCGATCTGGTCTATATCGTGCTGCCGCAGCAGCATGTGGAGGACGCGGTCAAGCAGTGCGTCGCTGCCGGTGCGCGGGCGGCCTGCATCATCACTGCGGGCTTTTCGGAAGCGAGTCAAAAAGGCCGCGGCGCCGAGGAGCGTTTGTGCGAGATCGCCCGCGCATCTGGATTGCTTCTCGCCGGCCCCAACACGATCGGCATGGTCAACGCCGAGGTCGGCATGATGGGGAGCTTCGTAAATTTTCCCCGCTGGGAGCCGGGCGGGGTGTCATTTTTCACCCAGACCGGCATCTTCACCGGCGCCGTCATGCTGCACGTCATGAGCGGCGCGAGCCAGCGCCTCCCTGTCGGCAAGAGCATCGATGTCGGCAACAAGGTCGATGTCGACGAGCTCGATTTCCTGCACTTTGTCGCGGCCGATCCGACCACCAAGGTCATCGGCCTCTACATCGAGAGCATCCGCAATCCGCGCGCCTTCTTCGAGCAAGCATGCGAGGTACGCAAATCGAAGCCGATCGTCGTGCTCAAGCCCGGTCGCACCAAGGACGGTGCGAAGGCGTCCGCTTCGCATACCGGGTCGCTCGCATCCGACAACGACATCCTCGACGGCGCGCTGCGGCAATACGGCATCGCGCGCGCCGAGGATGAAGACGACTTCCTCAACGCGCTGCGCGCGCTGGTGATGTTGCCGCGGCCGCGCGGCAAGCGTGTGGGAATTGCGACAACGAGCGGCGCGCTCGGCGTGATCGCCACCGACCTGCTCGTCGAGAGCGGCCTGGAACTCGCGGCGTTCGAGCCCGCGACCCTTGCCGCCATGCGTGCTGTCCTTCCGGACTGGCTGGAACCGGCCAATCCCTTCGATTTCTGGATCGGCATCGACATCAAGGGGCCGCGTGAAGCGCACGAAGTCGGGCTCACCGCGCTGTTCGCAGACCCGAATGTCGACCTGGTCCTGTGCACCCTGCTTGCGCCGGGCAACGCCGATTTTCCCGAATTTGGCGACTTGGTACGGCGCCTGCGGCGGACCTACGACAAACCAGTCGCCCTCGTGATCTATGGCGGGGAGGCGGAGCAGCGCTGGACCGCGGCGCTAGAAGGCGCGGGTGTGCCTATCTTCAAGACGACGCGAGCGGCCGCACGGGCCTTGTCGCTCATGGTTGAAGCGACGATGTCGCCGTAGCCAGCGTCTCAGCGGCGCATGAGTGCAAGCGTCGTCCGCGCATAAATTTTGGCGCAGTCGACGACGTCCTGCTCGTTCACGTAGTCGTCGATGCCGGCTGACAGCGTCGGCTGCGGACCATAACAGACGGCGGGGACGCCGAGGTCACGCCAGCGGCGGGCATCGCTGCCCGGCAGGCGCACCACGAAGGATGGGGCGGCGCCGCGCACCGTCGTCGCGGCCGACGCCAGCTCGACCACCAAAGGGTTGTCGAGCGCGGTCCAATTGGCATCCCAGGCCTTGACGACGGCAATGCTGATGGCTTCGCCGTCCACCTGACTGCGAACCGTGCCGGCGAGGAGCGTCCCCGCATTCAGCGACAGCCGCAGTCCCAGATTTCCCTCGCCGCCGCTCACCCCCGCAAGCTTGCGTGGCAAGCTCGCGTACATCTCGTTCATTGCGTCGATGCGCGCCAAGAACGCGGCGAGCTTCATGACCGCGGTTTCTCCGCGCAACGCCCGCGATGCGTGCCCGCCCGCAGAGCGTGCCTCGACGTCGAGCCAGAGCAAGCCCTTCTCGGCGACGGCAAGGTGCATGAAGCCCGGGCCTTCGCCGCTGATGAGAAAATCGCCGGCGGCGTCGGGTCGCTCGCGCAGGAGGAAGACAGTGCCGCGCTCTCCGAACATGACCTCGTCGGAGACGGCGGTCATCGTCAAACGTCCTTTCCACGCATTGCTGTGCCGCTTGAGAATGGTGGCCGCGAGGCACATGGCGGCCAGCGCGCCTTTCATGTTGCCCATGCCTAGTCCGTAGAGGCGGCCGTCGCGGCGCGACAGGCCCGCGATCGGAACCGTCCATGCTGCCGCGTCGCCCACTTCCATGGTGTCCATGTGCGCGTTGAAGACGACATGGCGTCCGCCGGCGCCGCCCTCGATGCGACCGATGACGTTGGGAGCTTCATCGTCGGCCGTGATCGTCTCGGTCGCGACGCCGTGACCCGACAGGTAAGCGCGCACGAGCTCAGCTGCCTCCGCGGTGCGGCCCGGCGGATTGACGCTCGTCGCCGCGACCAGCCGACCGCACAACCCGATCAATTCCTCGCGCGCCGCATCGATGTCGCGACAAACGGTCTCGGCCAAGCTGTCGCTCATCGTATGCTCCGCTCGGCGTCGATGACCTCACTAGGTCGACGGCCGACGATGGCGCGGTAAACCTCCGGATCCGTGGCACCTTCGGTGCCGAACACGAGGACGCGACTGTCGGGGCGCAGGTTGAGCCGCACGCGCGCATCGACGTCGGCACTTGCCAAAATGAAGCCGGCGAGTCCGGCCACGCCCGATTCTCCCGCCACAATCGCATCGTCGCCGAAACGGCCATCGGCAAGCAGCCGCATGCAGTCAACCGCAGCCTCGTCGTCGATCGTCATGAAGGCGTCGGCGCCCGTTTCGAGAACCCGCCACGCCAGGGGCGAGACCTCGCCGCAGGCAAGGCCTGCCATGATCGTGTCGAGCGCGCCCTCCGCCGGCGTCGGACGGCCCGCCACCGCGCTGCGATAAAAGCAGTCTGCCTTCTCCGGCTCGACGACCACGAAACAAGGGCGCCGCGTGCCATATCGCTCCCAAAGATACGAACACACGCCAGCCGCCAAGCCTCCAACGCCGCCCTGGACAAAGACGTGGGAAGGCACCGCTGATGTCTGCTCCAGGGCTTCGTCGACCATCAGGCTGTAACCCTGCATCACATCGCGCGGAACGTCCGTGTAACCTTCGTAAGATGTATCGGAGACCACGGTCCAACCCTGCACCGCCGCATCCGCGGCGACGCGCCGAACGCCATCGTCATAGGTCCCGGCCACGCGCTTGACCTCGGCGCCATAGGCGGCGATTGCTTGGCAACGGCCTTCGCTGACAGTTTCAGGGATATAGATCACGCATCGGCAGCCGAAGGTGTGAGCGCCCCAGGCGACCGAACGCCCATGATTGCCATCGGTCGCGCAAGTCACCGTGATGTGCGAGGTCAGATCAGCGTAACGCCCCGACGTTAGGTCGAGCGTCGATGCGACGATGTTCTTCTGCTCCCAGATCGTCTTGCGTAGCAGCTTGAATACCGCGTAGGCGCCACCCAGCGCCTTGAAGCTGCCAATGCCGAAGCGCTCCGCTTCGTCCTTGTAGAGAATCGCACCGACGTCGGCACGCGCCGCGAGCTTGGGAAGGGAGCGCAAAGGCGTCGGCTTGTAACCGGGCCATGACATGATCTCGCGCTTGGCTTCGCCGAAGGCCGCAAGACTGAGGATCGCCTCGCGCCCGTCCTTGCCATAGGGCGCCGTGCGCGCCGCCCGCGGATTCGCAAATAGGCGGAATCCCGCGGAGGTCAGCATCTCAGTCCTCACCACCCGGCTGCCAAGCCGTCACGACGGCCATCCGCGCCGCCGCTAAGGAGACCTGCCTCCCAATCGATCCAGATCGCCTGCGCGGTCCCGAGCGGATTCTCGGCGTGCACGACATGATGGCCAAGCATCGAAAGTCCCGCCACGACGGCTGGAGACACGGTGCTCTCGACCTGGAGGGTATC
>WNFP01006251.1_pt1 | contig 10115 bp, 8 predicted proteins | sample 5400201 | NCBI WGS metagenome assembly WNFP01 (sample SAMN13153355, study PRJNA577476) | soil metagenome | isolation source: 115 cm saprolite under Madrone tree | place: USA:California | collected 2016-06-14
CCAAAACCATCATCGGGTATCTCGCTTCCTCCATCGGGGCGCGGCTGGACACCGAGCATCCCGCGGCGCGGTTCGCGCTCACCGCCGCTTTCTTCGTGGCCCATCAGGGCCTGATCGTTCTCACGCGGCGCATTCTCCTGGCGCAGCCGGAACCTTGGTTCAACATGCACCTCTTCGTCGGGGCACTCGTCAACGGGCTCCTCGCCGTGTTCCTCTTCCTTCTCCTCGACCGCCTCCGCAAGAACTAGGGATTCGTCGTTTACAGGTCGCCACTGGAACGATGCTGGACTTCTGCGGTGTTTATTAGGCGAGCAGGAACTGTTTGAAGTCGTCGTAGGCGCTCGAAATTGGCAGCGATAACTTCTCGCGCTTTAGGTAGGCGGCAAGGCGATCCGGCAGCGGAGGTGCAGCGCCAATGGCTTTCATCACGACGTCGGCGAATTTCGCGGGATGAGCCGTGGCCAGCACCAAGCCCTGTGCAGGCTCAGGATGCTGGCTCTTGTACGCTTCCCAGCCGAGCACGCCGACGGCTGTGTGCGGGTCCGCGATGTAGCCAAACTTGTCGTGAAGCATCTTCATCGCGACGAGCGTTTCCCCGTCTGTTGCGCCGTGACCCCAGATTTCCTTCTGCACGTATTCCAGGCGGTTGCGGCACAAATCGAGCAAGCGCGGAAAATTGTTTGGATTGCCCACATCCATGGCATTCGAAAAGGTCGATTGCGCCGCGCGCGGATGAAACTCACCTGAGCGCAAAGCCGATGCGCTTGGCGAAAATTCCCGCCGTCAGGTTTCCGAAGTTTCCGCTGGGCACGGAAACGATCAGTGGCACCGAGGCCACCGGCAACTGCCGGTACGCCGCCACGTGATAAAACATCTGCGGCAGCAGCCGCCCGATGTTGATGGAATTTGCGGAAGTCAACCAGGCGTGCTTGTTCAGCTCCGCATCGATGAAGGCCTGTTTCACCAGCCGCTGGCAATCGTCGAAGGTGCCCGCCACTTCCAGTGCGGTGATGTTTTCGCCGAGCGTGGTGAACTGCTTTTCCTGCGCCTCGCTGATGCGCTTGGAAGGATAAAGAATTACGACGCGAATTCCGGGCACGCGCAGGAAACCGTGAGCCACGGCGCTGCCGGTGTCGCCGGATGTCGCCACCAGGACGGTAAGAGGGCGCGTTTCGCCGCGCACGAAATACCCCATCAGCCGCGCCATGAACCGCGCGCCGAAATCCTTGAACGCCAGCGTCGGCCCGTGAAAAAGCTCCAGGATGTGCAGGCCGGGCGAAAGCGAAACCAGCTTCACGGGAAAGTTGATCGCTTCGCTCACGACTTGCCAGAGCACTTCTTCGGGAACATCTGGAGTGGCAAACGGCCGCACCACGCGGAAACACACTTCCGTGAACGGCAATCCGCGAAATTCCTCCAGTTCCTCCGGCGAATGCCGGGCAATCTCCGCAGGCATGTAAAGCCCCCCATCAGGCGCAAGTCCGCGCAGCACCGCCCCGCGAAGCGAGGTGAGCGGGGCCTTCCGCGATGTGCTCCGGTATCTCAATAAATTGCACTCATCGCGCAGTTCCCGTTTTGCTTTGAATCATTTTCAGAAACGCGGGGGCGTCCAGCGATCCATCGCGCAACGCGGCGACCTGCAGCGTGCAATGCGCAAGCGCTTCATAGCCCTGGCGCCGCGCTGAAATCAGCGCCGGATAACAGCGCGCCACCGTTTCGCGTGGTTTTTCGCCCGCCCTTGGTTGAAACGCGCCACGCCACAACACCGGCTTGGGATCGCTCAAATATCTTTCGATAAGCAGTTGCTGCTCTTCCGCGGAAGCCGCCAGATGCACGATCGTCATTTGCCGCCGCAAGCGCATCAGCAAATTGTTCCCGGTGTAAATGACGCTTCCGGTGGTATCAAGCACCAGTGATTTTTCCGGCTGCTTCTCGAGTTCCGTCAAGATTTCATCCAAGGTATGAATCTCTTCGGCCAGGTACTCCGACTCGCGCTCGGGGTAGGTGGCGGAGTCCGGCCAACCCATCCACACTGCCACTCCGTTAATGCCGGCGTACCCGCCGGCGGCAAGGCGCGGCGCGAGCTTTTGCTCGATGCGGTCGTCGCAGGAAACCGCGGGATACCGGGTTGCGGCTAACTTCTTTGCCCAGAACGTCTTCCCGACACCGGACATGCCGATAAGCGCCAGCCGCAGCGGCTTTTCCCTGTTCGTTTCCATGGTCATAAGTGAATTGCCTACGATAGCGTGATACCTGCAGCCACGGCAACAAGCGCAACACCTCAATCGCGCGAGAGACCAATTCATTCCTGGAACCTGTCCTCCAGGACGGCTTGCGGACCGCTCAGGCAGGTGGTACGTTTAAAATGACTTTTGCTGCTTCACGCGGCTTCAGTCCGGCGGTGATTCGGGAGTTCCGGGAGATTTTTTCGGTTCCCAGGTTCGAGGAAATTTTCAACGGACATTTTCGGCGAGACCCTGCTCGTTGTCCGGGTCAACTCGAAACCCACGCTGTGGATTTTTTCGTGACGCGAGTTTAGTGCGGTCAATTCTGTCAAATTGGGCCGGACCGGGCGGACAGCCCTGAAAAAAAGTACTCGCGCGCGGGGTTTTCGTGTCGTACTGGTTCCGCAACGACAATCGATTGCCGCAAGCGCGGCTGGCCGTGGCCTCCTACATCATCGTGGGAATGATCGGCGTGTTGCTGATCGGCTTCTGGAAGCTTCAGGTCATCGACGCCGACAAGTACAGCTCCCTGGCCGAGCGCAATCGCGTGCGCTACATTCCCGTGATTGCGCCGCGCGGCCGCATGCTGGACCGCGATGGCCGTGTGCTGGTGGACAACCGGCCGTCCTTCAGCGTGCTCCTCCTTCGCGACGATCCACCTCTCGTGGAAAAACATCTCGCAGGCATTTCGGACGGCTTGGGAATCCCTCTGGACGATTTGCGGGACCAGCTCAACAATACAAAGAATCTCCCGAAATTCCAGCCCATCATTATCAAGCCCGACGCCTCGCCCGCGGACATCGCCTTCATCGAATCGCATCGCTCGGACATTCCGGTCCTGGAAATGATTTCCGTCTCCCGAAGGCGTTACTTGCCGGGCGGCTTCCTAGCCCATGCCGCGGGCTACGTTGGTGAAGTCAGCGAGCAGCAGATTGAAGCGAGCAACGGCAAGCTCCGCCCCGGAGACTTCGCGGGAAAGACCGGACTGGAGCGCCAGTACAACGACCTGCTTCAGGGCACGGACGGCATGCGCCGCGTGGTCGTAAACAGCATTGGCAAGGAAGTGGATCGCCTCGCCACTCAGGAAGCCATTCCCGGCAAACAGATTCAGCTGACCATCGACTACGATTTGCAGCAGATCGCGGAGCAATCCTTGGGGCCGCGCCCCGGTGCGGTAGTCGCCCTGGACCCGCGCACCGGAGAAGTCCTGGCGATGGTGAGCCATCCTGCCTTGGATCCCAACGATTTCGCCGTGCGTATTTCGGGGGATGACTGGAAGAATCTGAACGAAGACCCCCTGCATCCGTTGCTCAATCGTGCAATCCAGGCGCAGCTTGCGCCGGGGTCGGTTTTCAAAATCGTGACAGCTACGGCTATGTTGGAGGACAAAAATCCCCCGGAAAATTTCACGACGTTTTGCCCGGGCTACGCCAACTTTTACGGCCGCCAGTTCAAGTGCTGGGTTTACGGGAAGAGCTCTCACGGTGTGGTGAGCTTGCACAAAGCGATCCTCGAGTCTTGTGACATCTTCTTCTACAACGTTGGAATGCGCTTGGGCATCGATCGACTTTCCTACTATGGCAGTAAACTGGGCCTGGGACACAAGACCGGAATCGATCTTCCCGAGGAAGTGCCCGGGCTGATGCCTTCCGCGGAATGGGTCGAGCGCGTTTTTCATCGCAAGTGGTATGCCGGTGAAACAATCTCCGTGTCCACCGGTCAGGGCGCCGTCACGACTACCCCGTTGCAGCTTGCCCGGATGATTAGTGGAATAGCAAGTGGCGGAGTTTTCAAACAACCCCACCTCTTGAAGGACGCTCCGAATGTCGGCGAAGAGCGGTTCGCGCTTTCCGAATCGACCGTGGAGAAAATAACCGACGGTATGTACGGCGTCGTCAACGAAGAAGGTGGCACCGCGAGAAACGTCCGCCTGCCGGGAATCGAAGTGAGCGGAAAATCGGGCACCGCGCAAGTGATCGGTTACGCAACCCGCGAGAAATTTGGGAAACAGAAAAAATTCGAAGATAATGCCTGGTTCGTCGGCTACGCCCCCCGTCGCAACCCGGAAATTGCCGTCGCCGTTCTGGTTCAGGAAAGCGGCAAACATGGTGGCGAAGCTGCCGGGCCTGTGGTCAAAGACGTCATCAAGGCCTATTACGACAAGAAGAACAAGAAGACCCAGGGTCAGGTCACCGCAGAGAACAAGAGCGACCCACCCGCGAAGGGCCCGGCTGCGGCGGCAGCGATTGCTCCGCGGGCGGCCCTGAAGCCGGAGGCTAGCGCCGCCGTTGTGCCGGCACGCGCCAGCGCGGAGCCACAGCGATGAAGGTTTTAATGATTTTGCCTTACGAAGAGCGGAGGCTTCAGGTCGTTGCCCTCGGCAGTGGCGACCTGTTTCCCCACTTTCAACTTTGGACTTTCACCCTCTCTTATGAGTGACTCACCCGGAACCCGCGATTACGACTGGTGGCTTCTGGCCATCCTCGCTGCCATCTGCGCGCTCGGCGTGATAGAAATTTATTCCACCACGCACGGAAGCACGCTAGCCGGCATGCACATGAAGCAAGTACGCTGGCTGGTCATCGGCTTCCTCTTGATGTTCGCACTTTCTCGCCTGGACTATCATTTGATTCTCGACCAAGCTCCCATCCTTTATCTCATTGGCCTCGCGGCTCTCGTCGCCGTCCTCCTGATCGGGCGCACTCATTTCGGCGCCAAGCGCTGGATCCCCATCCCGGCTCTGGGAGAGCTTGTTCAGGTGTCAGAATTGGTCAAATTGATTATAATCATTGTACTGGCGCGCTTCTTCGCGGAAGTGCGCTCCGACCAGCTTGATCTGCGTGATCTGATCAAGGCAGGATTGTTGGTGGGTGTTCCGCTGGTCTTGATACTCAAGCAGCCCGATTTGGGTACGGCGCTCGTGCTGATCCCCATGCTCGTGGTAGGCGCATTTCTGGCAGGCTTGCAGTGGCAGCACGTGGCGGTCTTTTCATTGGCGGGGATTTTGCTGGTTGGCGCTGTTTTCTATCCTCCCGTTAGCAGGCGGATCCTCAAGCCGTATCAGCGGGAAAGAATCACTTCTTTCCTGCACCCTGAAGAGGACGCCAAAGGCTCCGGCTATCAGCTATTGCAATCGAAGATTGCCGTGGGTTCGGGCGGTTTCTGGGGCAAAGGGTTCCGCAATGGCAGTCAGAACCAACTGGGCTACATCCCCGTCCGCTATTCCGATTTCATTATGTCGGCGTGGGCTGAAGAACAGGGTTTCAAGGGCGTGCTTCTGGCGCTCGGGCTGTATATGGCGCTTCTGTTGCGTTTAGTTCAGAATGCTCAACGCGCGAAAGATCGCGCGGGAATGTTTCTGGTCATGGGCGTCGCAGCGGCGCTTGGGTTCCATGTACTGGTAAACGTGGCAATGGTCATCGGTGCTATGCCGGTAACCGGCATCCCGTTGCCGTTGATGAGTTACGGGGGTTCCGCCACGTTGTTTGTTTTCCTGGCGATTGGACTGGTGATGAATGTCCGGCTTCGCCGCTTCGTCAACTGACCAAGCCGCCAGTGCCGTGTGACGTCTCCGCTTCGCCGGAGCGCACCGGAAAAGAACTTGGATTTGTGGATCCCGGCTCGACCGGGGTCGCAAGTAAGAAGGATTTTATAGTGAGGACAGCATCGTCCGCCGATCGCCCGGCTCGTTTTCGGCGACGGACCAGCCTCGAAAGACTGAGGAATTCTCTTCCCTCTGGCTTCGAACGCCAAGCCACTTCCCTACAAGTGTGGCCAACGTGTCCCGACCCGGTCGGGACGGCGCCGATTTTCGGAAACTCCGACGGGCAGAAGCTCGCGGCGATGCGTCCTGTCGGTCCCGGCGAAGCCGGGGCTGCACAGAAGGGTGATTCCGGCCGTGCCGGGATCACGCATAAGGAGTTTTCATGTCAAAAGAATTGGTTATTTCCGCGGCCTCCCACGAACGGCGGGTCGCGATTCTCGAAGAAGGCCAGTTAGTCGAAATTTACATCGAGCGGGAAAAAGAATTCGCGCTCGTCGGCAGCATCTATAAAGGAAAAGTCACCCGCGTACTCCCCGGCATGCAGTCCGCTTTCGTGGACATTGGTCTCGACGGCGACGCTTTCCTGTACGTCAGCGACGTTTTCGAAAACCTTGAGGACTACGATCACGGGCATCCGCACGAGCAGCCGCTGGCCTCGGTGGCGTCTCTGCCCCCCGCGAATGGTTCCCCGGTCGAATTGCTTCCAGGTGAATCCCTGGGCCGGGTCAGTGATCACCACGAAGAAGTGCACCACGAAGAGTTCCAGCAGGACGAAGCTCATCACTCTGATGAGCAGCACGCTTCTCACGATGAAGCGCACGCCGCTGAAGACCAACATCTCGAGGAACCTCACGACGCGGTTCCGTCCGCTCCCATGGACGATCAGCGCGCAGAAGCTGGAGAGGAACGCCAGCCGGATTCCAATGCTTCCGCGCCTCAGAACTTCGCGCCGCGTTACAATCCCACGCAGAACTATCCCGCCCGCAGCGGTAGCGACCGTCCCGGCCAGAATTTTGGCCGCGGCGGTGACCGAGGCGGAGATCGTGGCAGCGATCGTGGTGGTGATCGCGGCCGCGGTGGCCGTTGGGGACGCCGTGGTGGACGCCATCGCGGCGGACACCCGCCGCAGAGTGGCCCAGGCGGGCGCAATCTGCCTCCCTCAAAATATGCATCGCCGCAAGGTGGCGAGTCCCGCGGATACGAGAATCGCGGCGCACCGCAGCGCAGTTATGACAATCGGCGTCCAGAAGCTCCGCACAGCTCTGCACCTCCCGTGACGAACGCTTCTGAGGAAGAGATTATTCTTCCGGGTGAATCGCTGGCAAAGTATCGCGGAAAACCTGCCGCTGCGCCCGCTCCTGCTCCCAGTGTTGAGCATGAAACACGCGAAGAGCAGACCACCGCCACTGAAATTACGCCTCGCGCAACCGGCAATCTGCCCGCCACCGCTCCGAGCGGCAGCGGCGTTCCTCGCCGGTTCTCCGGCGGCTTGCCCCGCTGGCTCCTGGCCGATGCCGGTGCTGAAGCCGAAGCGGCACCCTCAGGAGAAGTTGCGGACACTGCGGAACAAGCTGCCGCCGCTGGCAGCGCCATCGTCGAGCCTTCACAGGAGACGGCTGGTAACAGCGTCGAAGCCCCCCGGATTGACGCTGAACTGAACGAAGATCAAGTCGCCGCACTCGCCTCCGGTTTCGTCGAGGCCAAGCACGAAGAGACGCAAGAAGAAGCGGAAGCCGATGCCATCGTCGGCGGCGCCGAATTCGACGAAGAAGAAACAGAAGAACAATCGGAAGAAGCGGAAGAAACACCGGTCGCTGAAGTTTCGGAACTCTCCGAGGAAGAAGTCGAGGAAGTCGAAGCCGGACGCGCGGCCAACCGGGCGGAATTCGCCGCGGACGTGGCTCAAGAGCACGCCGAACACGACGCCGCACATGGTGCGCACGAGCACGGCGAGCATGAACATGTCGAGCACGAACACATTGAGATCGAACATGTCGAAGAGGAAGTGATCTCTGCGGCCCCTGGCGAACCCGTCGCGGAAGGCGCGGCGGCCATCGAAGACGATGTGATTCTCCTCCCAGGCGAAACTCGTGCCCCGCGCGTTGGCAGCCCAGCGGCTCCACGCGAAGATTTCCCACGCGACTCCGCGCGCATCGGCGGCAACCCGCGTTCGCGCTTTCAGCGGCCGTTCCGCAGCGGTGGACGCGACCGTGGTCGCGATAGCCGCGGTGGCCGTCCCGACAGCCGTGGTGGTCGTCCCGATCGCAGCGGACGTCCCAGCAGCGGACCGCGTTTCGAACGCCGCCCCGGCGGCCCCAGGCAAGACCGTGGTTATCAAGGAGGCCGTTCCGGTCCCTCGCGCCGTCCACAGCTCATTTCTGAAATGCTGAAGGCCGGCCAGGACGTCGTCATCCAGATCGCCAAAGAGCCTCTCGGAAAAAAGGGCGCGCGGATCACCAGCCACGTCGCGCTGCCGGGCCGTTTCCTGGTCTACATGCCCACGGTCCATCACACTGGGGTCTCGCGCAAAATCATCTCTGCCGAAAACCGTTCGCGGCTTCGTCGTCTCGTCAGTGAAGCCGGCGGCGCATATCCCGGCGGCTTCATCGTTCGAACCGCGGCCGGCGGCGCCACCGACGACGAGATTCGAACGGATATCGAATTTCTCGGCAAAACCTGGAACGAAATCAAGGAACGCAGCGAGCAGCGCAAAGCTCCCTCTTTGCTCCATCGCGACCTCAATCTGGTCGAGCGCATCCTCCGCGATTACGTCAGCGACGACTTCACCGGCATCTGGATCGACAACGAGGAGGAGTACGGCAAGATCGTCGAGTTCGTCAGCCGCTTCCAGCCGAAGCTCGTCAACAAGGTCAAGCTCTACACCAAGGAAACGCCCATCTTCGAGGAGTTCGGCATCCAGCACGAGCTCGACAAAGCGCTGCGCGCCAAAGTCTGGCTCAAGTCCGGCGGCTACATCGTCATCAACCACACCGAAGCGCTGGTGGCCATCGACGTCAACACCGGCAAATTCGTCGGCAAAGGCTCCACGCGTCTAGAGGACACTATCGTCAAGACCAACCTCGAAGCCGTGAAGGAAATCGTCCGCCAGATTCGCTTGCGCGACCTCGGCGGCATCATCGTCGTCGACTTCATTGACATGGAAGAGCGCCGCAACCGCGAAAGAGTTTTGTCCGCGCTGCAGCAGGCTCTCGAGGAAGATAAGGCCCCGTCAAAAGCGCTTTCCTTCAACGAGTTTGGCCTCGTGTGCATCACCCGCAAGCGCACCAAGCAGGCACTCGAACGCGTGCTCTGCCAGCCCTGCCCGTATTGCACCGGCTCCGGCATGGTCAAATCCATTCCCACGCTCTGTTACGAAATCCAGTCCGAAGCGCGCAAGATGGCCACCGCCGAGCACGAAGGCCCGAACCTCACCATCCGCGTGAATCCGGAAATCGCCAAAGCCCTGAAAACCCGCGAGTCCATGCTCATCGACGAACTCGAGCAAACTTCGCATAAGCACATCATTATCCAGTCCGACGCCACGCTGCACTGGGAGCAGTACGACATCTATTGATCTCAATTCAGCAGAATCCAGTAGGCCCGGGCGCGTTGACCGTCCGGGCCTTCTTCATTTTGTTGTCCTTTCTGGGTGCCACAGCCCAAATTTCCTCCCATGAATTGAATGGGCCGGAATCTAAAAAAAGCTGTAACCATGGGTGCGAAAAACCAGTAAGTAGTGATAGAGAGTGGCAGATGGAGCTGTTGGAGCGTTTCGCGGCGGGCGACCTGGAAGCCTTCGAGGCGCTGTTTCGGCAGCACCAGAAGGAAGTTTATACCTGGATTGTCCGCATCGTGCGTGACAGTGGCATCGCTGAGGATCTGACCGTGGAAACTTTCTGGCGCATCTACAAGTCTCGATCGCGGTTCTTGCCGGCCGGCAATTTTCGCGCTTGGGCACGGAGGATCGCCACCAACGCCGCTCTCGATCATCTGAAGACGGCGCGCCGCGAAATCGCACTCCCGGAAGATCTGGCCAGCGCAGCTGTCGCTGATCCCGCAGTCCGCCGCGAGACTCGTGATCGGATCAAACAGGCTTTCTTCCAGTTGCCGGCAAAGTACCGCATGGTAGCCACATTGGCGCTGATCGAAGAGGAACCGTATGACAGGATCGCGGAAGCAATGGGCATCTCCGCGGCTCTCGTCAAGATGCGCGTGTTTCGAGCCGTGCGCATTTTGCGCAAGAAACTCAATTCGCTGGTTGCAGAGGTCGGTGCGAAATGACAAATGAAGAAAACAGCAAAGAAATCAAAGCGCTCCTCAAGGCAGCAATCGACCCCGTGAAGGAC
>WNFP01005588.1_pt1 | contig 10113 bp, 12 predicted proteins | sample 5400201 | NCBI WGS metagenome assembly WNFP01 (sample SAMN13153355, study PRJNA577476) | soil metagenome | isolation source: 115 cm saprolite under Madrone tree | place: USA:California | collected 2016-06-14
ATGTTCTTGAGTCAAGCGACGTTCCAGCCAATCGCAACCGGCAGCCGTCGTGATCTCGAGGACGTGTGTCGGGTAATGGAACAGCATGATATCCGGCCGGTCATCGACAGCGTATATGCCTTCGATGACGCCAGGGCTGGCTGGCCCCATTACGCGGGCCGCAAAGTCACCGGTAAGGTCTTGATCCACCATTAAACATCATATGCCGGCGGATAGTGTTTGAGATGGCATATGCGCAGCCACCGGGCGCAGAGATATAGTCCCCTCTGCATCCCGCGCCAGCATCCGCCTGGATGCCGACAGAAACCAGTTGCCAATTTCGGCCCCTTGCTTCGTGGCCGCCTCGCCCAACCTTCGAAATTGTTTAACAAATGTTGCTGGAAATTAAAAATCAACAAGAAACGTATGAAGACCGCACACCGTGATCTCTGAAACGCCCTACTCTATCTAACATACGGGGACTTTTGTAGTACAGCTCAGCCCCGGAACGGAACCCGCAGTCTGTGGCACGTGCGACCATGTGATCCAATCTGATTGCTAGCGTAAACTCCGTTCTCGCAAGAAAGCCAGAAAGCAAGGGTGTCCACTGTCAGGTCCGATAGGGTATGGACCTGCGGATGGCACGAGCATGTCTGGTTCGTGGTGAATATTCCAGCACGACCCCGATTTTGTGTGAATCAGTCCCAAGTGAATCAGTCCCAAGTGAATCAGCTTGAAATGAAGTGATGAGAATGCGAAAGATGCCTTTTCCTCAAAAACCTATTAAAGAGGCGGCGAGATTTGACAATTCCAGTCATAAGCGAGAAATACCAGCCCACAAGAGAGAAAGGCATCAATCATGGATAAGTATCGGTCACGAAGAGTAGTTGTGACTGGGATTGGACTGATCAGCCCGGTCGGAGTTGGGACAGATGAGACCTGGGAGGCATTGCTTAGGGGGCAAACCGGTATTGCGCCGATCACTCTATTTGATGCCCGTGGTCTTGCCTGCCAAATTGCGGGAGAGGTGAAGGGGTTCGTTTCTGATGACTTTATTGAAAGAAAAGATCTGAAGAAGACAGGCCGCTTCATTCAGTTGACGATTGCCGCGACAGACGGCGCGATTGAGGATTCCGGTCTCCAGATCAATGCCGAGAATGCCGATCGTGTGGGAGTTTATATAGGGAGTTCCTGCATTGGCGGTCTTGAGGTAATCGAACGGGAGCACAAAAAGTTATTGCAACAGGGTGAGGGACACATATCTCCGTTCTTTGTTACAGCTACGATGGTGAATCTGGCGGCCGGCCAGGTGGCAATCCGGACTGGCGCCAAGGGGCCGAACCTTGCCTGTTCGACTGCGTGCACCACCGGCGCACATGCTGTCGGTGAAGCATTCCGGGTGATCCAGGCCGGCGATGCCGATGTCATGATCTGCGGGAGTGGAGAGGCCATTGTCAGCTCGCTGGCTATCGCCGGATTAGGCGCGATGCGTGCTTTGTCGGCCAGGAACAACGCACCGGAGAAGGCTTCCCGGCCCTGGGATCGGGGGCGGGATGGTTTTGTCGTTGGCGAAGGAGCTGCAATTCTGGTTCTGGAGAGCTACGAGCACGCTGTAGGTCGTCAGGCACGGGTTCTCGCAGAGCTAGTCGGATATGCCAGGAACTCAGATGCCTATCATGCCAATGCGCCGCTCGAGGACGGCTCTGGCATTCGCAAAGTCATGGAACTGGCCTTAAGGGATGCCGGGCTGAATCCTTGTGACGTGGGATATTTAAATGCTCATGCCACCTCGACCCAACTCGGTGACCGAGCTGAGGCAAAGGCGATATGGGAAGTCTTCGGAGAACAAAACCCGTCCCTGCTTGTCGGCTCAACAAAATCAATGACCGGGCACTTGGTTGGAGCGTCCGGAAGTCTGGAAGCGGGTCTGGCAATTCTTGCTATTCGCGATCAAAAAGTACCGCCCAATATTAATTTGGAAGATCCTGATGTTTCCTCGCCGTTGAACTATGTCTCCAGCCAAGCAACGTACGCGCTCATGGACTATACAATGACGAATTCCTTCGGGTTTGGAGGGACGAATGCCTCTCTTATTTTCGGCAAGCCGCCTTCTAACGGCGAGTTTGTTATATAGCGCAGCGCGGAGGCCTGCAATCCGCGAACAGATACGTGTTACGAACACTCATACTGGAGTGATAAGACCCGAAGGGACGCATTATGCTATCGTTGGCATTCCCATCGTTTCCGGATAGTTCCACCATCGGCATACGGCCTCCAGGCTATCGCCTGCCGCCTTCAGCACACGTGGGGCGTGTACGTTTGGCCGTCTCCAGTCTGGAGCGTTCTGTCGAATTCTACCGCGATGTTATCGGCCTTTGTGTATTGAATTCAGGTGGGCAAGAGGTTGGCCTTGTAAAGTTAGGCCCCCGCAGCAGCACCCATGTTCTGCTGGAACTTGAGGAAATACAAGGAGTGCGTCCGGTTGGCCGGCGTACCCGCCTGGGGCTGTATCACACTGCATTTTTACTTTCCAGTCGCGAAGTCTTAAGCAGTTTCGTGCGCCACCTGGTAGAGACTGGAACATACTTCGGTGCTGCCGATCACACGGTCAGCGAAGCACTTTACCTTATTGACCCCAACGGTCTGAGTGTCGAAGTGTATGCCGACCGGCCTCGTACACAGTGGGCTTATGAAGGACGGGAGATCGTCAGTGGCGTAAAACCGGTACGTCTTGATGAACTCTCTTCAGTTACTCAGGCACGTTGGGAAGGTGTACCCGCCGATACGACAGTTGGTCATGTGCATTTCTATGTGGGCGAGTTGGCGGCGGCAGCGAAGTTCTATCATGCCGCCCTTGGCCTTGATATCGCGACCTGGCGTTATCCGGGTGTTCTTTTTGTTTCGGCCGGCGGGTATCACCATCACGTAGGGTTCAATGTATGGGCGGCGGGATCGCCGCCTGCCTCGCAAGAAGATGCGCGTCTTTTAACCTGGGAACTTGTGTTGCCAAGCTATGAAGAGGTCGTACGTGTAGTAGCAAGCTTAAGGACGAATGGCTTTTCGACAGCGCAGGCCGAAAGCAGAGCAAATACTTTCTCCGATCCATGGGGGATCACCGTGGCGCTGGTCACCAGAGTTGATCACAATGAGTGATAACAATCATGGAGACGAAATCGATAGGTCCCGGTTGGTTTTTTATCAAGCTCTTTCCGAGCTTCGCCCGCCACCGGGCATCGAGAGTAGCCACCCTCGGGCACGCCTCCGGCAAGGTCTTGGAGAGGGCGTTCAGAACGACTTGTCGGAAGAGATGGAGCAGGTGGTGGTGTGAGGAAATTTATGCGCTCTGTTCAGCCCTATTATCCGAGAGTGGGCAAGAGACGTCGATTCGTGGGAGTGTAGCCAATGCTGCAGATTTACATTCCGCAGCGGTGGTTCAACCTCTCCGATCCCGGGTTTACCTAAATTATTTAGACCCGAATCCCCTCCCGGGGTCAGGTTGGCGGGGCAAGCGCATACACCCAGCCGACCGCAAAGCCTGCTTCATTGAAGGTTGGCCAATGGCCAACCTTACAGCTTTCACGCTTCAGTTGGAAGCGTAGAAGAGGTGATGCGGCAGTTCGCGGACACCGATCCGGGCCGGGAACCACGGTACCAATCATGGATGTGACGTTGATTCTGGTACTCAACTCGACCAAGAACGGCGAGCAGAAACGCGATCCGGAGATGCACCCAGACCAAGAAGGGCAATCCGTGATACTCCGGCATGAAGACTCATGTGGGGTGAATGGCAAGCCAAAACTCATATTCCTCAAAATTAGAGGTTGTTCAGTGATCCCCTAATTGGAGCCGGTTGCGTTGCATTTTGGTGCACTCTTTGGCGACCACCATTGCGGAGAAGAATGAAGAAAACAAATGAAGAAGGCAAATAAAGCTGCGTCCCAAACCGCTAGTCATAGTCGCCTTATTTCTCACAAAACGGAAGCACGAAACGGTCATGTAGGTAGGTTGCAGTACATCAGGTCTCGGCTACGACAGGCAGGCAATCTTCCTGGGGCAACCGTTGAACAGCAAATTAGCTTGTTGGAAGAATTATCCACTTTCGCGCTGGGTCGGTTTCTACTTGAGAATCGCGGCCTGAATGCATACTGGACGCACCAAGTGGTGACCTATCCGCAGGGTGCAGCTTGGGCGCTATCGAATTCCGATCTTGAGTATCGAATTTTTGAGAAATTACCAATGGTATTGGCAACCCGCGAGCGTTTCGGGATTTTCCGCCAGCAGGTCCAAGCTATGCTTAGACCAGGGCTTGCTCTGGCATCCATTCCGTGCGGGTTGATGGGTGAATTGCTGTTGCTTGATTATGACAGACAGCCCGATATTACTCTGACAGGTATTGACCTTGATCAATACGCCTTGGATGATGCTCTTGTGCTGGCAAAAGAACGGGGGCTGGCCGGTAGATTGTCGCTCCATTGCGAGGACGCTTGGAGTTGCAGGCTGAAAAATGAAATAGACATTTTGACGAGCAACGGCCTCAATATCTATGAACCGGACGATGTCCGCGTAAAGGCACTGTATCGCTCATTTTTTTATGCGCTGAAGCCCAGCGGGACGCTGATCGCCAGTTTCCTGACACCGCCACCTACTCTATCTGCAGAATCGCCCTGGAACTTCACTGAAATTGACGCGGAATCACTAGCGCTTCAGCACCTCCTGTTTGTACGCATCATTGAGGCGAAATGCAGCGCTTTCCGTACCCACGCACAAACCACCGCGCAACTTGAGCATGCCGGTTTTGTCAATATCCGGTTCATTGATGACCGTGCCCGTATGTTCCCAACTGTTATCGCGCGGAGGTCGCCCGGATAATGCAAGCTTAAATGGTATGGAGTGTGGCTTTGTTTAAGTAGATGCGCGCTTGAATACCAGCATCTCAGCTGTAAAGACGAGCACGGCCTGTCCAGCTTAGTTTAATGTGGTGCTTCGGACCTTGACACTCCCATGATTGGGCTTGGACCGCGACGGCAGTATCTCGATGATTTCGCTTTCGACGCGAAGCGTATCCCCTGGGCGTGTTGGCTTTGGCCACGTCAACTCACCACCCAGGCCAATAAGGCCGTTTGCGAAGGGGAGGCCACCGGTCACTAAGAGTCGCATAGAAACAGTAAGCGTGTGCAAACCGCTTTGCAGACAACCCCTTAAAGATCGTTGAGCGAGCGGCCACCTCATCGAGGTGAAAGGGCTGCGGGTCAAACTCTGCAGCGAACGATTTGATCCGCGCTGCATCCATATAATATGCACCGGAAGTGAAATACTGGCCGACATGCAGGTCTTCCAAATAAAGCTGTATTGGCCCAGAACATTGTTGACTCACTGCTCAAGTGCTCCTCTCCGGAAATGGCGTCCATTATGCCATGGTTTCGTGTGTTTCCTCGCTCTCGTTGTGCGAAGACCACGGTAAGTTCTACTGTGGGCGAGTGCCTGGACGCGTTCGTTGAACCGACCCTGCACGCCGGCAAGTGGCGGACAGGGTCTAATTCGTTACGACAGGGCAATCCTCTTTCAGGATCAGCGGCCAGGTTTGCAGGCAGGGGCGGGAGCATCGCGGCCGACGAACGCGTCGGACCATAAGGCGACGAGCAGATGGGGCAGCGGCGCCGTGCGATGCAGATTCACATCATGCGCGGTTCCCGGAATAACGGCCGTCCGCAAACAAGCCTTCGGGCTGTAAAACGGGCTCTCCGATGCCGCCAGGGTCGCCGCGCTCGTACAGTCGGCGCCTCCTGGTGAGCCTTGTACCGTACAGAACAGGAGATCCTCCTGGCCATCGATCAGCAAGACCGGAACATTGATGTTGCTTGCGAAACTGAGAGGACTGCCGGGTCCGACTGCCAGCGTACCCTCAAGTTCCGTGGCGGCAGTGGTCTGCTTTGTTGACTCGTCCATGGTAATTACCGCCGGATCCGCCGTCGACACATCGTAGAACAGAGCGCCCCGCGTGCCGGGTATGGTCGTAAGATAACCGCCATCGAGCCCGGAATTGGCAAAGCGCGGATCGTCTATTGCCGGATATACATCGCTCAGAGCCAGTTGTAAGCCGGTCGCATTGTAGGAATGAGCTATGGCGGTGAGGATGACTCCGTCAACGTCCTGGTATTCGCCGGCTTCCTGCCACGTGGTGAAGGAGCCTAGGGAATGACCAACAAGAACGACCCGCTGGAAAGAGGTTCCACCAATGCGTCCGCTACGCAAAGCCTGGACCACCTGATGCGCGACGAAAGCGTCCGAAGCCACGGAGATTTCCGTGCTGGGCGGATGGGAGCTCTGGCCGTAGCCGATTCGATCATAGTTGAACACGGCGTAGCCGTCCGCAGTCAGCGCCTTCGCATAGGAATAGATCGATGGCTGAAAAGGCCAGTTCCAATAGGTATGGTCATAGGTCGCTCCATGAAGGGTGAGGTGAACAGCCGTAGCCGATCCATGGGGCGGCAGGCAGAGTTCTCCCACTACAGTAGAGCTTTGCGGCCCGCCTTCGGTCAAAGCCACACTCAGTGTTGCTGGGGTACATTGCGGTGGGGAATCGGTGATCGGGCTCTGGGCTGCGGCAATATTGGCCAGGGTTGCAAAAAAGGCAAATCCAGCTATCACCAACCGATGGCTCAGCCGGGTCGCCCGACCGCGCCGCTCTGCGGGTGGACCATAGTGTAAATCCATGTTAGCTCCTTAAGACTAAAGTTTTGGCACGTGCCACCGACTGCCGATTTCGATTTCCCGGTCCGGGGCAGAGCCCTACAAATGAAATCTCATCGCATACCCGAATAGAGTAAGTGGGCGGGGAAGTTACGCTGTGCGGTCTCCATACTCTCTTTGTCGATGCGGTTTCGGGCAGGTCGAATAACATCAGCCGACCAACCTTTCATCGACATTCCTATCGGCGCCACGGCATCAGTAATTCCTTCGCTATCTTGCTGCCATCGATGCCAGTGCTGCGTGCGGATGGTAAGTTTATCTGGTGAGGGATAACTACGGTACGCACAAGATAAAAAGTGCTGCATTCCACCTTTTCTTTCCGGATGGTGCGTATCCGCCGAACACACTCGTCGTGGTACAAAGCCTAATGCGCTCCGAGTTTCTGGTCGAGATCCAGGCGCTCGCGGTCCTCCCGGACTAATTCGTGAATCCAGACAAATCAGGCATGATTGATATCGACGATGGCAAGAGAGCAGAGGAAAAACTGAGGCGGAGTGAAGAGGAGTTCCGGCAAATCCCGGAGGCTATACCCAAAGGTATTCGTGTATTGCATACGGATGGGACTGTCCTTTACGCAAATCAGACGGTACTCAATTATCTGGGGTTCACGTTGCAGGAGGTGCAGCGAGAAGATTATCGCGCGTGCGTTTTTCACCCCGAGGATCTGACGCGGGTGCGGGAAGAATTTCGTAAAGGGCTGGCAGGCGACATACCTTTTGAAACTGAGCAGCGAGTTACTGGGGAAAAACGGTAAGTATCGCTGGTTCCTTGTTCGTTACAATCCAGTCCGCTATGAACAGGGAAAGGTGCTTCGCTGGTACGCGACTGGAACTGACATTAACGATCGCAAGCAGGCCGAAGAGAGGATGCACAACAAGAGCCTGGGCGCTGCGCGAGGGAATCGACCGCAACTCGATGTTTGAAGAGATCGTTGGCTCTTCCGGCATTCCGCGTCGGGCACTCTCCCAAGTATCCAAAGTTGCCCCCACCGAGTCCACGGTTCTTATTCTGGGCGAGACCGGAACTGGTAAAGAACTGATTGCGAGAGCAATTCATAAACGGTCCAAACGTTCCGGGAAGACCTTTGTGCGGGTGAACTGCGCCGCTATTCCGTCTTCGCTGATTGTCGCAGAACTCTTTGGCCACGAAAAAGGCGCTTTTACCGGAGCGGTACAGCGGCGAGCAGGGCGCTTTGAAGCCGCCGACGGCGGCACCATCTTTCTCGATGAAATCGGAGACCTGCCCCCCGGAAACGCAAATCGCTCTGCTCCGGGTGTTGCAAGAGAAGGAGATCGAGAGGGTAGGTGTTATAGTCCCGGCATTTGATGGATGGGATCAAGAGTAAACCGATCAGGATCTTTTTGCCAGGATTTGCAGATGAATTCATACGAGGTAAGGCCAGCGAGAGTTTTGAGTCTTCTGGCAAAGTTGTAAGCAGCAATGAAGTCGGCGAGGTGAGTTCGTAGCTGGCCGTGGCTATCGTAATGGAAGCGGTGAACGGTGGACTCTTTGATGGTGCGATTCATACGTTCGACCTGTCCGTTGGTCCAGGGATGCCTGGGTTGGGTGAGGCGATGATCGATTCCGTGCAAACGGCAGACCCGGTCGAAAGGGTGTCCGCGGAAACGGGCGGTGGGGCCTTTGCGATTCCTGGGCAGATCGGCGAACTGGATTCCGTTGTTGGTGAGCACGGTATGAATGCGATTAGGAACAGCTGCTGTCAGGGCCAGAAGGAAGGCTGCGGCTGTCTTCATATTGGCTCGTTCGACCAGTTCCACGAAGGCGAACTTTGAAGTACGGTCAATGGCTACAAACAAATACAGCCTGCCCTCGGCAGTGCGCACCTCGGCCAAATCGATATGAAAGTATCCAATCGGGTAACGTTTGAACTTTTTCCTGCTTGGTTTCTTGTTGCCCTGCACTTCCGGCAGTCGGCTGATTCCATGCCGATCCAGGCAACGATGCAGGGAAGAGCGTGTCATGTGTGGATGGTAGCTTGTAAAGCATAGAGACAATCATCCAGAGGCAACAGCGTATGCCTGCGAAATGCCACGATGGTGGCCTCTTGCTGCAACGTCAGTACGGTGGAGTGCGGATGCTTCGGACCGGTTGGCAGATCGGCCACCGAGCGCCGCTTCCTCCACTTGGCCACCGTCTTGGGATTGATCCCATGCCGACGAGACAGGGCCCTCAGGCTCTCTTGACTATGTTGTATCGCTCGACGGACCGCCTCCGTCGTTGTGTCGCCCCGGTGCAGAACTTGTCCCGCAGTGCCTCCTTCCACCTCATGGATAAGAATGCACCATCAAATGCCGGGACTATACAGGTAGGCAGTAACCACCCGGTTCCAGTGGATGTTCGGGTCATTGCCGCAACCAACCGCGCTCTGCAGGCATTGGTAGCTGCCGGAACCTTTCGGCAGAACCTGTTCTTCCGGTTAAATGTTTTCCCCATCCGAGTGCCGCCTTTACGGGAGCGCAAGGATGATAGTCCCCTGCTGGTCGAGTATCTGGTGGACAGGTATGCCAAAAAAGCGGGCAAGAGGCTGACCACCATCCACCAGGAGACGCTGGATCTGTTTAAGACGTATGACTGGCCGGGCACATTCGTGAACTGCAAAACGTGATTGAAAGAGCGGTGATCCTGTGCGATGGCGACACTTTCGTAGTCGAGAAATCCTGGCACACACCGGAATCGCCCCAGCGGGCCGGTATTGAAATACCACCATGGTCCTCGCTTGTCGCAGCCCAGAAAGAAATTATCGAAGCTGCGCTGAAGGAAACCCGGGGACGGATATCAGGTCCCAACGGAGCAGCTGTCCGACTGGGCCTTCCCCGGCAGACTCTTGAGGCCAAGATTAAAACTCTGGGCATTAACAAGTTTAGTTCCTCGCACCAGGTCTAAGCCCACCGCCTTTCAGGCGGTCAGCTTCCAGCGCACCTGCTAGAGTAGTCGAGCATGGTGGAGTACAGATATAGCGGGCACGCGGTGTGGGACATCAAATATCACATCGTGTGGATAACCAAATATCGATACAAGATTCTGCGCGGGGATATGGCGGAGCGTGCCCGCGATCTGATTCGGCAGATATGCCAGGCGCGGGAGGTGACCATCCTACGCGGAGCAGTATCTCCGGATCATATTCATGTGTTGGTGTCAGTACCGCCACAGTTGGCTCCATCGAAACTTGTGCAGTACATCAAAGGGAGGTCGTCCAGACGGTTGCAGGAAGAGTTCCCGGAGTTGCGCAAGAGGTATTGGGGACAGCACCTGTGGGCGCGAGGGTATTTCTGCGCGAGCGTGGGCACGGTGGATGAGAAGACGATCATGGAGTACATCGAGAACCAGAAATGGGACGAGGATCAGGAAGGGTTCAAGATCACC
>WNFP01005590.1_pt1 | contig 10112 bp, 11 predicted proteins | sample 5400201 | NCBI WGS metagenome assembly WNFP01 (sample SAMN13153355, study PRJNA577476) | soil metagenome | isolation source: 115 cm saprolite under Madrone tree | place: USA:California | collected 2016-06-14
AGGGCCAGGTTGTATTCCGTGGAGCCACGCTCGTCGCAGTGGCCTTCGATGGTTGCTTTGATAGACGGGTGGCCTTTCAAGAAGTCCGCGGTCTGGGCAAGAGCGGCGCGAGCATCGGGACGAATGTCGGCCTTGTCAAAGTCGAAATAGGCATCGCGCACTTCTCTCAGAAAGAGTTCGTCGTCCGAGGGCCCCTTTGGCGGAGGCGGCGGAGGCGGCGCATTCACCGTGACGGTTGCGGTGGCGCTGGCGGAGCCGCCGGGACCGGTGGCGGTAATCGTGTAAGTAGTGGAGTCGGATGGGATGACCTTAGTGGATCCTTGAGCAGTCACGGCGCCGACCTCGGGCGCGATGTTAAGCTCCGTAGCATCGGTGGAATTCCAGCTCAAGGTCGCTGATTCACCTTTGTTGATGGAACTCGGGCTGGCCTGCAGCGTCACTGTGGGGCGCGCGGGCGCCGGCGCTTGCACAGGCGGTGGTGGCGGTGGCGGCGGTGGTTTGTGGTGACAGCCGGCCGTGAGAGCAACCATGAACAACGCGACGAGCAAGGCGGCGCGATAGAGCGAGCGTGAAGCCAGGTTCATGCAAATCCTCCTCAGTGAAGTTCCCGGGTTGGTCCCACCAGAGCCAATATCCTAGCACCAGCGGGCTGGGTTTGGGTAATATCTCGTATCACGATATAATATACATCGTTCTGGAACGTGTGGGCACAAATGTCAAGACCGGCCAGCACGGCGAAACCGGGACAACCGAGACAGAAGGCACCTGCGTGTGAGATGCGCGGGATACCCCGTCCGGTTCCATGAAAAATCTCATCGGGGGGACCAGTTGGGCGATTCGTTGTGCCCGGTGGTGGTTAGCTGATGCGGCTGCGAACCGTCCGCAAGCATGGTCCAGATCTGCCGGGTACCACCGCGGGTTGATTCGAAAACGAGATGGCGGCCGTCCGGGGCCCAACTGGGACGCTCGTTGCGGCCCTGGTCACGGGTGAGTTCGACAAGCTGGCGGGTAGCGGCGTCCATGATGTAGATGTCGTAATTGTCGTTGGGTCGACGCCAACTGAAAGCCAACAACTGGCCATTGGGCGCCCACGCCGGGTCGATGACGTAGCCTTTGTCGGGGAGGTCCAGTTTCGTCTCGCTGGTGCCGTCGGAATTCATGAGGTAGAGCTGGGGAGTGCCGGCGCGATCGCTGACGAAGGCGACGGTCTGACCGGTTTTCGGATTCCAACTGGGAGACATGCTAGCGCCGTTGGCGCTGGTCAAGCGCTTGGGGCGCCCACCGTTGATGTCAGAAACGTATAGCTCAGGATTCCCCTGCATCGAAGATGAAAAAATGATCTGCGTGCCGTCGGGAGACCATGCGGGAGTGATATTGGTGCCGCGGAAGCGTGGGAAGGACACAAGCTTGCCGGTGTCCAGCGAATACATGCAGATCTGCGCGCTGGTAAGGCCCCCGGATGGCGCGAAACAAGTGAAAGCAATGCGCGAAGCATCGGGGGACCAACGGGGGGTGAGAGAGATTGACCTCAGGGTAGTGAGCTGGTGCTGGTTAGAACCGTCGTAGTCCATCACCCAAATTTCTTTGGCGCCGCCGCTGCGCGAGCTGACGAAGGCAATCTGAGTTGCGGCCACGCCGGGGAGGCCGCCGGAAAGCTTACTGATGATTTCGTCGGCAAATTGATGGGCGAATTTGCGGACTTGAAGATCCGTGGGAGCGCCGCGATAGACCTTTCCGACGACCGCCTGAGCCGAGGGATTGCGCAGGTCATAGAGCCATGCTTCGATGGCCACTTCGGCGGTGGATTCGGACAAATTGCCAAAGCCGAGGAAATTGGCGTTAGTGGGGGGATCGAGCCAGACAGCGGGTTTCAGCTCGGCAGGAACGCTGGGGGCTTGAGGAGGGTAAAAGCTGGGGCTGGGGACTTCTAGAATGCCGCTGAATTGGAGATCGTCGCGCACGACTTGTGTAAAGAGAGAAGCGTGCGGTTTCGCGGCATCGGAGCGGGCGGCGAAATCTGCAATCGCCAGGCGGGGCTTGTTGGTATCACCCAGGCCCGTGCCCGCCCGGAACCATCCTTCGGATTGTGCAGATGCCGTTTGCACGGCTAGCGCGAGTAATGCGAAGAGCGTGAACAGACGGAATCGATCAAGTGCACCCTTCAATTAGACCTCCGATGCTTGGATAGAATTGAAGTTCTCAATCGCCTCATCTCCTTGATTAGTTCTCTTTGTCTGGGAAATCCCAAAGAACAGAGACTTCGCCCGGCGCCCAGTCGTTCGGAAGCGCGGAGAACGGACTTGAACTTTGAATCGCCCGCAATCCCGAATTGTCCCATGATGCATTGCCGCTGGATTCAGCGACGCGGAGACTTTTGACGGTCCCGTCACGCAGAATGGTGAACGAAATGACGCAGTGCAGAGTCCGAGAATTCCGCACGGCGGGGTCAAGGAAAAGAAGATTCCAGTTGGGGGCAACTTTGCGCTTTGCGGCTGCGATGTACCACCCATAGCGTGTGGCAAAGTCAGCGCTTCCTGCTCCCTGAATGGCTACGCCGCTTGAACCGCCGCCGGGAGTCGGAGAATTGCCGGTGGGAAGATCGGGATTGCCACCTTTGCCATAAGGAACCGCGTTGTCCGGAGGCGGAGTCTTATTCTCGAGAGTTCTGGAGGGGCGCGAAGGAGGAAGTGGTTTCTCTTTTTCAAATTTCGGAATTTTCGTAGCGTCGGTCTTTGGCTCCGGCGGTTTCTTGGGCTCTTCTTTATAAAGGCCCTTGGTCGGATCAACGGCCTTGGCATCGGTGACGACCGACTCTTTAGGCATGGGGATTCCGGCGCTGCTGACCAAATTCACTTTCGTGCCACCAAGGTCGCCACCGACGCCGCCCCAGCGAGTTTGTCTCCATTGAATAAAAGCGGAGACGACGATCACGAGGGCCAGGCTGGCATGCATGATGACGGAATAAATGAGGAACTGCCGGAAGTTCTGGTCCTCGGGTCTAGTGCTCCCGATCGGGTCCATCGAATTGGCCACAGCGGTTGTCATCTTTATTGGGTACGCGCACGAGCGGTGATGGGCTCAGTTACGATGCTGATGTTGTTGATGCCAGACTGGCGAAGCGCGTCAACAACGGCGGCGAAACTGCCGAAGGGTACCGTCTCGTCGCAGCGGAGGAAGACGCCCTCCTGAGGGTTTTTCAAGTGAGCTTTGATCCTCAAACCGAGCTGGTGGATGTTGGTGGGCTCGTTGCCGAGGTAGATGCGCTGGGCCTTGTCCACTGTGACGACGAGGCGCTCCTGATTGATTTCCTTCACGGTTCGCGTTTTGGGGACGTCGACTTCGATGCCCGACTGGAGAATGGGGGCAGTGATCATGAAGATGATGAGCAGCACGAGGACCACGTCCACGAACGGAACCATGTTGATTTCGGAGAGCGAAGTCTGCGTCGATTTGGAGAGTTGTGGCATGGCTAGAAGAAGTTTAAAGTTTAAAGTTGAAAGTTAAAAGTAAGAAATAGTAAGAAAAGGATCGAGCAAAGAGACACGAAGCCTATTGAACGGCCGGGCGCACAGGCTGAATGGCTTCACGAGTGTTGATTTGGATCGTTGCGCATAGCACATGGTATTTGCCAGGATCGTGCTCAATCAAAAGTTTTTTCGACCTGCGCCGTGACTTCCAGAGCAAAGGTGTCCAGCCGCTGGGCGAGGTCGCGAATTTTCTGCAAAAAATGGTTGTAGAAGATCACCGCTGGGATGGCAGCGAAAAGACCCGCGGCGGTGGTGACCAGCGCCTCGGCGATGCCCGGAGCGACGGCGCGCAAACTGGCGGCCCCGGCGCTGCCCAGGCCGGAAAACGCGTCGATGATGCCCCACACGGTTCCGAACAGACCGATAAAGGGGGTCACAGAACCGGTTGTCGCCAGCCAGGACATGCCTTTTTCGACGCGGCGCACTTCATCGGCGGCGGCGAGCTGCATGCTGACGGTGACGGCCTGCAGGCTTTTCAACTTGGGTGGATGCGGGTTGCCCGGGGCGGTGCCGACCTGGCTCTGCAGTTCGCGGTAGCCCGCCGCATAGACGGAAGAAAACGGAGAGCCCGCCGTTGCCAGGGCCTGCGGGTTCGCTACGCCTCGGGTGGCGCGAAAAATGCGCAGGAACTGGTCGCTCTCGCGGCGGATGCGTCCGAAAAGGCCAAGCTTCTGGAGAATCATGGCCCAAGAAATAATCGAGAATAAAAGAAGAAGCAGCAGAACGCCGCGGGCGACCCAGCCGGTTTGCGAAAGAATATTTCCGATATCGGTGACAAAAATCGTGGTGAACAAAAAAATGATACCCCTCAGTGAGAGCAAATGATATGCGACCGCGACGCGGTCAACATTTTTCCGGGCTTAAGAAACGTAGCATACGCATCCAGAGCACGCAACAATAGGATGCGAAAGTTTCTGATTTCGCTGCTTATCGGGCAACGAGCGGACGGTTGATGAGAACGCCAAACAAGCGCTTCTTGGGGGGTAAGGCAGGTGTGATAAACTGCGATTTGGGCATGAGCAAACTGTTCGACATCGAATTGGAGAGACTGACCGGGCGGCCGTCTTATTCAGGGGCCGTCCGTGGTGCAGCCGGTGGGCAGGGCGGAACATTTTTCCTCGAGACGTTTGGCTGCCAGATGAATGACCACGATTCGGAGAAGGTCGCCGGGGTTCTGCTCGCGCGCGGCTATCGACAGGTGGAGACGCCGGAAGCCGCCTCTTTGATCCTTTACAACACTTGCAGCATTCGCGAGAAAGCGGCGCAGAAAGTTTTCTCACGTTTGGGTGAATACCGAGAGAAGCAGAGCGAGGGCAAGATCATAGGGGTGCTGGGCTGCGTGGCGCAACAGGAAGGCGAAGATATCTTTAAGCGCGCGCCGTGGGTGAGCCTGGTGTGCGGGTCGGCGAGTTATAGCAAGTTGCCGGAAATGATTTCGCAACTGGAAGCTGGAAATCCGCGCGTCATCGGGCTTGACACTGACACGGACGAAACGTTCGAAACGCCCGTGACGCGCCGCGACAATCCCTGGCGCGCTTACCTGACGATCATCGAAGGCTGTGACAAGGCATGCTCGTACTGCGTGGTGCCGTTCACGCGCGGTCCGGAGCGCAGCCGCGCAAGCGATTCCATTCTCAGGGAAGTGCGGGAGCTTGGGGAGCTCGGCTATTCCGAGGTTCAACTGCTTGGGCAAACCGTGAACTCTTACGCCGATCCCACTTCGCGCAAGATGCGTTTTTCAGAATTGCTGTTGGCGGTGGCCGATGTACAGGGAATTCGCCGCGTGCGGTTCACTACCTCGCACCCCAGTGATTTTACTCTCGATATTGTGGAAGCGATCGAGCGACAGCCAAAGATCTGCGATCACGTTCACCTGCCGGTGCAGTCGGGTTCGACCACAGTGCTGCGCGCGATGCAGCGAACTTATTCGCGCGAAGAGTATCTGGAAAAGATCGCTATGATGCGCGGGGCAAAGAGGCCGGTCGCCATCACCACGGACATCATCGTGGGCTTCCCCGGCGAAACGGAATCCGATTTCGACGAAACTATCAGCCTGCTCCAGGAAGTGCAGTACACCGGTTTGTTCGCGTTCAAGTATTCGCCGCGGCCGAATACGCCGTCCCTCTCGATGAAGGATGCGATTCCCGAAGAGGAGAAGGGCCGGCGGCTTGCCGTGGTCCAGGAGAAACAGCGCGAGATCCAGGCGGCGGGGAATGCGGAGCTGGCTGGAAAAACATTTGAAGTGCTGGTCAGCGGAAAATCGCGGCGCGAGAACCAGTGGACAGGGTACACCACATCGCACCGCATGATAAATTTCGCTTCACAAGAGAGCGAGCTTCTGGGAACCTACGTGCAGGTTCGTATCACAGGAGCGGGTCCAAACAGTTTGGTGGGTGAACACGCCGCTTAGCTCAGGGAGGCCTCGATGGAAGTGGAAATGAAGATCCGCGGCCTGATGATGGATCCCGTGACGAACATGCCCATCGTGGTGCTCAAGGACGTGCAGGGCCAGGCGATCCTGCCGATCTGGGTGGGTGTGTACGAAGCGAACGCCATCGCGCTGGAAATCGAGAAAGTGCAAACTCCCCGGCCGATGACCCATGACCTGCTGAAAAACGTTCTGCTGGGGCTCGAAGTGCGCGTGCAGAAAATCGTAGTGAATGATCTGAAGGACGATACGTTCTACGCGCTGATCTGGGTGGAGCGCGAAGGCCAGATGATGACCATTGATTCGCGCCCCAGCGATGCCCTGGCCCTGGCGCTGCGCATGGACTGCCCGATCTTCGTGGATGAAGCAGTCCTAAAGAACTCCAAAATATCGAGCGCTTTCACCGAGCGCAATACTAACGAGCAACTCCGCACCTGGCTCGATGGCCTTTCCGACGAGGACCTCGGCCGCTACAAGATGTAAGCGGCTATCGGCCAGTCGATTCAGTTACCCGCCCGAGATCAAGTTTGAGCCAATGGGTCCTCCGGCGCGAGCATTAGCCCGCGAACCGTGCGTCGCCAGGCGAAAAGCAAGACGATGCCAATCAAAATGAGCGCTAGGCTCAGGCCAGCCCAGAGGCCGAATGCGCCCCAGCCTCGGTGAAAGCACAGCCAGGCACCGAGCGGAAGGCCAATAATCCAGTACGCGGTGAAGTGGCAGAACATGGGCGTGCGCGTATCGCCCGCGCCCCGGAGGGCTCCCGTAGCAACGGTTTGGATGCCATCGAATAGTTGGAAGGCGGCACCAGCAGCGAGCAGAAGAATGGTGCTGTGAATGACGGCCTCATCCGGGGTGTACATTCGCGCGATCCATCGCGGGAACAGGAGCAGGGCCGCGCTGGCGCAGGTCATGAAGGCAGCACCAAGAAAGATGGCTGTGCCGCCGGCATCGCCCGCTGCTTTGGGATCCTCGCGGCCGATGGCCTGGCCCACTCGAACGGCGGCCGCGGAAGCGATGCCGAGAGGAACCATGTATGTAAAGGCGACGGTGTTCAGAGCGATCTGGTGACTGGCGAGGGGAACAGCACCAAGCCGTGCGATGAGCGCGGTGACCAGGGCGAAGACGCCGCTTTCCAACGTGAACTGAATCGCGGCTGGCAATCCGAGAGTAATGAGGCGGCGGATGCGCGGTAGATCGATTTCCACCGGTGTTCTGAGGAGCTCGGTGCGGTGTTTTTGGTCGTACCACAGCAGGTAGCCGACAAGCACAGCAGCCATGTAGAGCCGCGCGATCGCTGTGGACCAGCCGGAACCAACGGCGCCCATGGCCGGTGCTCCCCACTTGCCATAGACCAGAATCCAATTGCCGAGTGCATTGACGATGTTGGCGGTGACGAGGGCGAACGCCACAGGTTTCACCATGTTCATCGCTTGCAGGCAGCGGCGCACGGCGAAATAGAGAAGCAAGGGCAGCAAGCCTGCGGCTAACGCCTTGGTGTAGGGAATGGCAAGGGCTAAAACTCCCGGATCAACGTGCATCCCCGCAAGAAGAGAGGGAAGCAACCAGACGGGCGCGGCAAGAAAGGGAGCGAGGGCAACGCTGAGGTAAATGCTGTTGAGCAGGGAACGATGACAGTCCTCGCGCCGGCCCGCTCCGAAAGCTTGCGCAACCAGCGTGTCCAGTCCCATGAGCAGTCCGCCACCGAAAAGAGCGAGCACGATAAAAATGTTGGAGCCCAGGCTGACCGCGCCCATGGCAGTCGCGCTGTTGGGGAGCCGCCCTACCATCATCGTATCGACGATAGCCATACTCATCCAGCCGAGTTCGGCGAGCACAAGTGGAATGGCGAGCCGCAACGTGGGTCGGAATTCGGCGCGTAGTGTCTGGAGTCCGATCATGGGTGCTGGACAAGAGGAACGAGTGTAAGCGGGGTGGAGAAAAGGAGCAAACGGATGCCTCTGTGAAACGAAGTGAAGAGCGGGGAGTGGGAGCAAGTCGCGGGCAGACTATTCCGTGGGAATCAAGGGCAAGAGAAATTCCTGCAAGATCTCACGGTCTGAGAGAGAGAGCTGGTCCAATTGGATCCCCATGTGATTCCCATTCAGAATGCGGGCGACCGAACCGCCCACTGCGATTGGCCTCATACGATCAGAGAGCTGCAGGCTAATACCTAAGGATGAGCTAACTGGAGCGGTCCGGGGAGCCCGAACCAGGAGGCGCTCATGCTGACGTCAATCGTTTCACCTTCCAGCTCTTCCTTTCCAAACTTGAGCCGCACTTTGGATGGAATGGTTACGCGAGGGGTCCGACGCCGCTCATGCTCCATGGCGCCTTGAGTGGCCCGAACGAGCTTGAGAAGCTGAGCCCTGTCAATTGGCGTATAAGAAGAAGCTTGCACGCGCCGCAAATCCTACGGAAAGCGCACTCGGACGCTGATCGTCGCCGATCAGGACGATGGGGGTCGTACGATGAAGCGCGACCTGCGCACCTGCCGGGCAAATTCGATCCCGTCGGGAGAAGGCATGTGTAAATCCAAGAACACGACATCAAATTTTCCTTCATCGAGAATATCGGGAGCTTCTGTGCTTCTAGTAAGGATCAACGCTTCCATGCCGGCTGAATTCAGGACTTTCCCGATCATCTCGCAAACTAATGGTTCGTCGTCTACAACTAGGCCACGCCTCGGCATGCCGACCTCCGGATTCTGGCGATCGCCCGCACGCCGGATTCAGCGTCAACTTGGAAGAGCCGCTTCCGACCGCAAAATTTCATAGCAGTCGAACTGGACGCCCACACCCAACTTGCCGCGCGGCGTATCGACAGGCTCGAGACGCAGTACGTGACCGGTGCATCGCCATTCTGTGGTCGGTCTGCCGCTGATTTCCTCCGGCATTTTCAGAAGAACCTCGACCGCCGAGCCGATAACTAGGGGTGCGTCAATGGCGAAAAAGACTCCTCTTTCCGAAACATTTTCCGATTCCGCTCGCTGCTCGTTCCAGCCGGATTTCCAGGCGCGCACACCTAATTTGGTTTTTAAGAGATGACGGGGAGAATTACGACGCTCGGATGCATACCCTTCCATCGGTGCCTCCTTGCACCAAGGAGGGATGATGGCGCAGGCTGGGAGTGGTGTGGAATAGTCACTGTGGAACAAGAGCGCGTTGCTGGGAAGGCTCAATTTCGTACTTGCCCCACAAAGTGTATCCATCTGGGTGCACCCTGCTTTTGGTTTTCCACCGCGACAGCCGTCGGTCCACCCACTTTTCGCTTGCCAATGAACAGGTAGCAAACGTAGAGTTAGCCTAGGCCTTGGGGGTTTTCTGGAGGCGGCACCCATATATAGGAACCCAGTTGCCGGATCGCTGCGGCTCGATTTTTTGTGCGCGGGCGGAGGCAGAAAAAGATGACGGCCATCATCACCGTTGCGAATCAAAAAGGCGGCGTGGGAAAGACCACGACGGCGATCAATTTGTCCGCGGCGCTCGCGCATCGCGGAAAGCGGACACTGCTGATTGATCTCGATCCACAAGCCAATTCGACAATCGCGTTTTACGATTCCGGTGAGATTTCCACGACCATGTTCGACGTGCTGAGCGACAGCCGGGTCACGATGGCCACAGTCATAAAGCCGACCAAGGATCCCATGTTGTTTGTTGGGCCGGGCCGGCTGGCGCTTGCAAAGCTGGAGCAGGTCCTCGCGGGACAATTCGATGCCCCGTTCAAATTGAAAGATGCGCTGACCCCGGTCCTGAAAGATTATGAGTACGTAATCCTCGATACTCCGCCATCGCTGGGAATCCTGACAGTGAATGCCCTGGTGGCCTCGACGCATTTGCTTGTGCCCATTCAGGCTGCGTACTTCGCGATCGAGGGAACTGACGATCTGCTCGAAACCTACGAGCGAATCCGGGCACGTCCCAACCCGGCGCTGAAAGTTCTGGGCGTGGTGATTACGCTTTTTGACAAGCGTACGAACATTTCCAAGGATACGCACGGGCAGATTCGCTCGGTATTCGGCGAAGTGCTGTTTAAGACGAAAATCACGAAGAACGTCCGGCTGGAAGAGAGTCCGGCATACAAGGAAACGATTTTGACGTACGCGCCGAAATCACCCGGCGCGGTCGAGTACAAGAAACTCGCAGGGGAGGTTATCCAAC
>WNFP01005591.1_pt1 | contig 10112 bp, 10 predicted proteins | sample 5400201 | NCBI WGS metagenome assembly WNFP01 (sample SAMN13153355, study PRJNA577476) | soil metagenome | isolation source: 115 cm saprolite under Madrone tree | place: USA:California | collected 2016-06-14
TCTCATGGCGGAACGAGCGAAGGCGGCTTTGGATCAGCTTACCGCTTCAGGGTTAGTTGACGAGTCTAAGCTAGCTGCCATCGGTTTTTGTTTCGGTGGCGCGGCCTGCCAGGTCTTAGCCTACAGTGGGGCGCCACTTAAAGGGATCGTCAGTTTTCACGGGGCGTTGGTGCCGCTTCCGGCCGATGCTGCCGGGAAGACACGCGCGAAATTCTTGGTCCTACAAGGGGAGCTTGACCCCCATGTCGACTTGGATCAGCGGCTCGCGTTCATCAAGTCGCTTGATCAAGGGAAAATTGATTTTCAATTCCTTACTTATTCCGGTGCGCTGCATGCCTTCATGAATCCGGAAGCGGATAAATTCCATTTGGAAGGAATCGGCTATAACGCCGTTGTCGCTCAACGCGCCTGGAACCAAATGCAATTGTTCTTTCAGGAAATTTTCGGCACCGGAAAGACCTCCTAGACCGCACATTCTGCAAGGAAGTGATGTTCATGAGTCACCTGGTACGAATAGCGACCGGCGCAGGACTGATTATTCTCGCCAGCTGCGCATCCCAGTCACCCAACGTGCAAACTCGGGGTGCTGGCGGCGCGGTCCAATCGCAACGATCGGGAGGAAAACTCGCTCCGGCGGAAAACGAGCGATATGCGGTTACGTCCGCGGAACTTGGCGCCGTTATTTTGGACGGCCAACATTACTTGCGATGGAGTTTTGCGCTCCGGATTAAACAATCGGTGCAGCTTCGGAGCGTTCGAGTCGAGGATGTTACCAATGCAGCGCCGATCTCTTACATTTCTGACCAAGCCCCCCAAGGTACGGGCGGACAGTGGACCGGCTACAGTGGTGCGATTGAACCGAACGCCGCCGCCATTCCCTGGCTTTACGACAACACCACCAGCACGCGGATTTTTCGGATCACGATCACCGATCTGAACAATCAAGTTTCGGTTCTCAATCAAAGCGTCTCGTATTCCCCGCAATCCAAGAAAGAACTTCGCAAGTGGTACGGCCTGGATAGTAGCCGATAGTCAACAGCGAAAACGCTGAGAGTCGAGAGTTGCCGGCGGACTTGTCCGACGAAGCCGCATCTCGATTGGAGCTTTGACGGATATGGTGGCGAAGTCGGAAGACATAAGAGAACCTGGCCCAGGAGCAGTAACGACCAATGGCTTGGCTACTGTCCGACGAACTTTTTTGCGATCACTGTTTCCGGCGCTTAGAGCGCAACGCGGCCAGTCCGCAATTCGGTCTGGCGAACCGATGCACCGATCTCACCGAGGTGTTGCTCAAGGAAACTTTTAAAACGCTCCGGATCGTCGCTTCCACCGGTTTCCGCGAGAGCTTCATCGATCCTTTGCCGAACCGCTTGGTCATAGTGGTCGAAAAGCTGCAAAGCTTTGGCCGTGTCTGTCAATTGCCAGGTTACGTTTGCCGTGAGGGACCGGCTTCCATCGATCGTATGTTGGACAGTCGATTGATGGGGTTGCAGCGAAAGTTTGCGCCGGCTGACGAAGGGATTGGTCCAGAATAGACCGCCGCCGCGAATCGTACCGAGGTATTTGCTTCCCGAAAAAAGAACCAGGGCTTGGTCTCGGCGCATCAAACGAAACCCGCGGAGGATTAAAAGCGCTACCAGAAGCAAGCCGAGCGCTGGCATGAGTCCAATTGGTGCGGATCCGGTAGTCGAGCCCGGGCTGCTGAGCGGTCCGAGTGCCGCAAACAAAATCAACGCTAGGGCTCCAAGAATCAAAATGATTTCGACGATGGCTACGAGGGCGCCATTGAGGGAAAACCCTCGACGCTCTACGGTGGCATTTGGGGGAACGGCTGTCGCCTGCATGGAAATAGCATCGCCGGGGAGTTCGTTTTTGACGAGCAGAAATTTGTAGCCGTCCGCCCAAATACCCTTGCTTGAACCGGTCGACCTACTGCGCTCCCTTTACCAGCTATGGAGAGAAATGTCGACCCGGGCTCGTCTGCTGACGTTAAAGTTGGTGTCATTCCTCTTGCGGTCATGCAGCGCCACAACGGCTTGGAGGTTTTGCATCAATTAAAAAGGGGCCTGCTTCCGCGGTCGCCGATGAGCGAAGTCATTCCGTTCGAGTTAATGGATATAGAATTCGGTAAAGCTACCCTGGTTAGCACACCGAGTGAGAAGTTTTATAATCCGCTGGGAATCGTCCACGGCGGCTATGCCCTGACCCTTTTGGATTCGTCGATGGGACTGGCCATCTATACGACACTGAGCTTCGGTATTGGCTACACGAGTATCGAAACCAAGGTGAACTTTGTGAAACCGGTCACTGTGAAGACCGGGCCACTGCGAGCGGTCGGCCACGCAGTTCATACCGGAACCCGCACGGCGACGGCCGAAGGAAGGCTGGTCGATGAAGAGGGAGAACTTTATGCACACGGCACGACCACCTGTTTTCTTTATCCGCTGGAGAATGCGCCAGGGCCGCTTCGCCGACCGTAGCGGCGTTCCCAGCGTTCAGGCGCTCACAGCTTCCCGGCGCCCCTATTGCAATATCTTTGCGTTCAGATCCGTAATCTGTTTGTCGAGCCCAGCGATTTTGTCCCGAATCCCTTGGTAGGTCGCCGCGAGTTTCCTATCCGAAAAAACCGGCTTTCCCACTTCGTCGCCTTTGCTCCAACTGCCCCAATTGGCCGCGAAGAAATCCAACAGTGACCGATGTTCGTCGATGTAATTCTGGAGCAACTGATTTCTCTTGTTGATGCTCTCCCACGGAAAGGTAGAGATCAGTTCCTTTCGTACCGGGTCGACAATCTTTCTGGGGAGATGTTGGCTGGTTAGGGCGTTATCAAGATCTGCGTCAGCATTAAGATAGAGCTTAGCAGCTAAATCCTTGCTTTGTTTGAACTCGTCCAGAAGTGGTCGCCAAGGATTAATTTCTTCCTTGGTCGCAAAGCTGTTCGGATCCAACCGCTCCGGTTTCTGGAAATAAGCAAATCGGTTACGCACATCTTTCTCCTGGTTGGTGATCCTACCCATTACGGTCTCTGATGCCAGACCGATCCGCTCTTTGAGAACTTGCACCGTTTCGTCATATTTTTTTTGAGAAAAAGAAGCGCTAGGACTGGCCGAGCCGTTCGGGGTGGTCGAAGTCGATGGACGAGTCCTCGGTCCGGGCGGTGACGAATTCGGGCTCGGCGTTTGGCCGAAAGCAATCGAGGCGGTGAATAAAAGGACTGAAAAGCAAAGGGCTGAGACGGGATGCTTCATGAAATGAACTGATGGGGGTATCTGATCGCGGATGGCGCATTTCGGATTTCGCACTCCGCATTCGGTAATTCGGACACAGGTTCTATTCTTCGGACATGGCTTTATACTGTTGATCCAGTTCCTTTCCAGTGGCGATGATCTGATCACGTAATTTCTGGAAGGTCACTGCCAGATGCCCATCTTGGAAAACCACTGTTCCGCCGGCCGTTTTCCAACTCCCCCAATTCTTCTCATAAAAATCAAGGAGTTTCCCATGATCGGTGATGTATTCCGACATCAACGCATTTTTTTTGTGGACCGTGTCCCAGGGAAAGCCATTGATGACTTCTTCTTTAAAGCGGGCGGCAATTTGTTCATTCACCTTGGCATTACGTAGGGCGATGTCGAGGTACTTTCCGAGATTGTTATAAAGATCGGTCACCGACTCGGATCGCTGTTTAAGTTCGGAAAGCAGAGTTCGCCACTGTGCAACCTCATCAACCGATTTATATGTGCTTGGGTCGAGCCGGTCGTCTTTCTCAAAATATCCCAATCGGGTATGGACGTCAGATTCCTCGGTTTGTATTCGGTTCAGAACCTTGTTCGCCGCCTCGCCCAGTGCTTGTTGCGCCGCCTCGACCATTGTTTTGTCGGGAGTGGCCTGTGTCCGGACGCCCGTTCCGGATGGAGTGGCGGAGGATTTGGTTGCGGTGGGATCTGTGATCGGCGACTTCAGTTTGGACTTGGCGTCTTGCGCGCAAAGCGTTCCGGGAACGGCGATCGCTATGGTCAGGGCTAGCGGTGCGAATTTGGCTAGGGTCCCAAAAATCGATTGAAACGAGTACATAACGAAAGAGGCTTGCGGCGGTAGTAAAAATGCATCTAACGGAGAAGCGCAAGGCGAATTCGCTCGACGAAACCAACGGCGCCCGCTTCGATTACTGGTATAGTGAGCACTCCTGCCAACGTTTCTGATTCGCGGCCGCGCTGTGGATGGGCTAGTTCTGATGCCGATTACATCCGCTATCATGACACCGAGTGGGGCTCTCCGTCCCGAGACGATCAGCACCTTTTCGAGATGCTAGTTTTGGAAAGTATGCAAAGTGGTCTGAGTTGGATCACGATTCTGCGGAAACGTGAGAATTTTCGTCGAGCGTTCTCCAATTTTAATATCGCTGCCGTAGCCAAATATAATGCGGCGAAAATCGACAAGCTCTTAGCCGATCCCGGTATCATTCGTAATCGGAAAAAAATCGAAGCCGCAATTGCCAATGCCCAAGCGGCCCGTCGTGTAATTGTTGAGGTTGGGTCATTAGCTGATTTCCTGTGGCTGATGGTTGGGAATCGTCCGCTGATCAACCGCTGGAAATCACAATCAGAAATACCGGCGATGACTGATGAATCGCAGCGGCTCGCGGCTGAACTGAAAAAACGCGGCTTCCAATTTCTCGGCCCCACCACGTGCTACGCGTTCATGCAGGCGGTGGGAATGGTGAACGATCATTTGGTGGGATGCTTTCGGCATCGGGAGCTAACAGGCAAAAAATAGTTGATAGTCAAATACGAGGCGAAACGAGGTTTCCTACCATATGGGGAAAGATCGGCGTCTCGCGTCCATTCTCACTAAAACACCCGGTCTACCAGCGGGTTTCCAGCTTCGAAACGCCGCAGGTTTTCCACGAAATGTTTTACCAACCGTAGCGGTTCGTTCTCGTGTCCACCGCTGCTATGGGGAGTGATGTAACAATTAGGCAAACCCCATAACTCATGATCTGGCGGAAGAGGTTCCGGATTGGTCACGTCGAGATACGCCGCCGCCAGGTGACCAGAGGACAGCGCGCCCACCAAAGCCGGTTGATCCGTGGTTGTTCCTCTCCCAATCGCGTAATAACAGCTCCGGGTTTTCATGGATTGGAAGCGCGCGGCGTCAAAAAAATGGACCGAATGTGGGCTTTCCGGAAGGACGTTAACGACGTGATCCGCTGCCGCCAAGACCGTATCCAACCGGTCTGGCCCGATCACCTCGGCGAATTGATCGGGCGCTGGATTTCGTCGATAGCCGAAGACGGTGGCTCCAAACGGCCGGAGTAACTCGGCTAGTCGATGGCCAATCGAACCGAATCCGACGATCAGAATGGTCTGCTCACCCAAGAGGTGGCATCTGTTGCGTATTTCGTTTTGCCGCCAGGCTCGATCGACCAATTGCGTGCGAAAGGCTGGGTAAAATTGCCGGGCCTCCGCGAGCAGCCAACCGAGCGCGTGCTGAGCGCAGGGTTCAGAAAATACGCTGGAACTGTTGGTCAGATTTACTTGGCGTTTGCTGAACGCGGAACGTAGTTCCGGTGAGTCGTAACGAGTGTATCCTGCGCTCGATATATGCACCCAGCGGAGCCGTGAGCTGTTTCGCAGATCGTCTGGGTTTGGTTGTCCAAACGCGATATCGGACTCCAGCAGGCGGGGGTCGGTAATTCCTTCCTGGAGGACATCTTCACCGGGAGGCGAGATGATCAATTGATGATTCTTCGTTTCTTGAACCAGATAGGTCTTGGCCTGGTCCGTGAGTCGGAGATTTGTCCAAATTGAAAAGCCCTGCATTCCGCTAAAATCTAGCGAAGAGAACAGAATGCCAGTGAAGTTTTACGGGAAATGCGGTGTGATTCGGTAGCGGTCCCGCCCTACCGTCATCCGTAGCCTGAGCACCTAGACGCTTTTTCCTCTCACCCAGCGTATAGTGATTTCCGAGATCCGGCGGCCGTAAGCTTCAGCGGTCTCCAGGTCACCGACGGACGGTGCTTTTCCCGGCTCCAAGCCGAAGCTTGATGCCATCGCTCCGATCGATGACGAGCTTCGATTCCAGGCGTCAGGTCCCGGTCCTTCAATTCTCTGCAAGTACTCCGGCTTATTGGCAGTTGGGAGCATTCCCAGACTGACGTAAATCATTCCATGTTGCATCGCATTTACAACCAGACCAAAGAGCGTGTTCATTTTGTCACCGGAAAAGTTGCTCGAATTGGTGAACGCCCCCGCGATTTTATCTTTCCATGCTTGGGTGAACCATTTGCTGGCGGTAGCCTCCACGAACTTCTTCATTTCGGCGGACATGCTTCCCATATAAGTTGGACAACCGAAAATCATCGCATCAGTCTGATCGAGGTCGTTGATCCGGGAGATTGCTTCCTCGACGGTCCATAGGTGGGTTTGCACTCCATTAACCGAGGAAGCACCGTGATGCACTGATTGGGCCTGGAGTTTGGTATGACCAAACCCGCTATGATAGATAGTGTGAAGAGTAGCCATAGAAGGTATATGGCTATCCACTTCACGCCAGAATGCCAAGTTCGGACGGGGCGATGGCCGCAACCAGACGAAACTAAGAATTAACTTAAGGGCCGGTATGAGGAAATAGGGCAGTGTTAGCTGGTTCGGATTGCCTGTACGCGTTGAACGCATAAGCTGCTCTTATGACCAACGGCTATCAACCGATCGAGAACTATGGCGTGATCGGCAACCTCGAGACGGTTGCGCTTATCGGGATTGATGGTTCAATCGACTTCTGCTGTTTCCCGCAGTTCGATTCACCCTCCATCTTTGCCAGTCTGTTGGACGCAGATAAGGGCGGCCGATTCTCAATTGCGCCGGTCTTGCAAAATAGTCGGCCCAAACAGAGCTACGTGCCCAACACCAACATCCTGCTCACCCGCTTTCTGTCTCCCGATGGTGTGGCTGAGGTGGTCGACTTTATGCCAGTCGTCGATACCCCCGTATCGGACCAGGAGGGGAGCCCAAGAATCGTCCGACGAGCGAAGTGTATCCGAGGTGAGGTTCGCTTCCAAATGCTCTGTCAGCCTAGATTTGATCACGCCCGGGCCTCTCACCAGATTAAGCAAGTCTCGGACACAGAAGTACTGTTCCTTCCTGACAGCTCGCGAGTTCCCGCGTTGCGATTACGTACCCAAGCGCCGCTCAGATGTGAAGGAAATGGCGTTGTCAGCAATTTTGTATTGAAAGCGGGTGAGAAAGCATTGTTTGTGCTCGAACTCGATCGCGGAGGAGCCGAGGGTGACCTTACGGTTCGCGAAAAGGAATCCTTTAAGGCAACCTTAAATTTTTGGCACGCTTGGATCGGACGATCGAATTACGCCGGCCGTTGGAGAGAAATGGTCGATCGATCCGCTCTGGTTTTGAAGCTGCTAACCAGCCGGAAATATGGGTCGATCGTAGCCGCTCCGACTTTTGGTCTTCCCGAATTTATCGGGGGAGGCAGGAATTGGGATTACCGCTTCACTTGGATTCGGGATGCAAGTTTTACGCTCTACGCACTGAGCCGCTTGGGATTCACCGGCGAGGCGCGCGCCTTTATGAAATGGTTGGAGGCGCGCTGCGCCGAAGCCACACCGGAGCAGCCGCTCCAAATCATGTACGGGATTGATGGCCGTCACGAGCTGCCGGAAGAAGTGCTTACTCACTTTGCCGGGTATCGAGGCAGCGCACCGGTTCGCATCGGAAATGGGGCCGCGAATCAACTGCAGTTAGATATCTACGGTGAATTGATGGACTCGATTTATATCTACGACAAATTCGGAGAGCAAATCAGTTACGATCTTTGGTGCGACGTCGTACGAATCGTTAATTGGGTTTGCGAAAATTGGGATCGACCGGATGAAGGTATCTGGGAGGTTCGCGGTGGACAGCAAGCGTTCTACTATAGCCGGCTTATGTGCTGGGTAGCGGTCGATCGAGCGATCCGGCTCTCGATCAAGAGAAGTTACCCCGCGCCCCGCCCCCGCTGGTTACAGACTCGAGATGATATCCACCATCAGATTTATAAGCACTTCTGGAACCCGAAACTCCAGAGTTTTGTCCAAGTAAAGGATGGTGATTGGTTGGATGCCGCGTGCTTACTTTCGCCGTTGGTTCGATTCATCTCTCCGACCGATCCGCGTTGGCTTTCTACACTCAGAGCGATTGAACACGCGTTGGTTGACGATTCTCTGCTTTATCGGTACCGAAGTCCGGATGGATTGGTCGGAACCGAAGGCACCTTTTGTATGTGTTCTTTCTGGTTTGTCGAATGTTTGGCCCGCAGCGGAGATGTACATAAAGCCCGTTTTCTCTTTGAAAAGATGTTGGGATACGCAAATCATCTTGGTTTGTTTGCGGAAGAGTTAGGTCCGTCGGGCGAGCACCTGGGCAACTTCCCTCAAGCCTTCACCCATATGGCGCTCATCAGCGCTGCGTTTGAGCTGAACCGTCGCTTGAACCAGGCGTGACGGTAGGGATGCGCTCCTGCGTGTCCGTTGGATCCCGAGGACGCGGTCCCTCCGGATTCCCCATTCACAAAAACGAAACACCCGGCTTGCTGGCGTAAGCCAGGTGTTCTCAATCTTTGCCGCTAGCTAAGAGGCTACTTAACTCAACTGAACTTAGGGAGCCCGCTTCGAGGCGGGCCCGAGGATGAGATCCACTGCGGCCTGAGCGTCTACCAAACCAAAGCCATCTGCACGGCTAAAGCCGAAACCGATAGTGTTCTGGAAACGTGCAGTGACTTCATCGCTGAACTTGCCGCTCAGCTTCGCAGTGAACGTTGCACCGCTGCCGAGCGCGTCTGATTCACTACCGAGCCCCGCTTGATCGGAGGTGAGTCCAGGAAACGTGCCGGCAACATCCTGATCGAGGGTGAAACTGACTGACGCGCCGGAGACAAAAGCTCCCTTCTTAAATTTCAAGGTGATGTGGGAAGACCCCGTGCCCGAGGTCGGTTCAATGGTAACATCTGAAGGATTGATTCCGATTGTGTTTCCGACCGTCGGCGCAGGACCGCCGCTCGTGTCGAAAATTACCCCAATTTTTGAAGCATCGATCGTCAGGCCATCGATCGATTGTCCTGGCGCACCGAAGTAGTTAATCTTGAAATAGTTTGAGCCGAAGTTGACCTGGCCTTGCGCAGAGACGCTCACGAAGCCGCTTGAGCTCGCCCCGAATGCCTGGCTGAATTCAGGATCTACATCTCTTGGCGAAGTGGTCGCCTCCAGAGCATTTTTTATCGTCTCTGGATCTATCGATCCCGGGCCGCCGGCGGCTTGGATCAAGAGTGCGGCCACACCAGCAACGTGTGGCGCAGCGGCGCTTGTTCCGGCGAATGAAAACTGAGCGTTAAAGTACGGAAACCCAAAGAACGTCGTAACCACTCCGTCAACCCCGGCGACCTCCGGTTTGAGACGCGTCTCTGGCGTTTGTAGTCTCTGATTGAATTGATCAAAATAGATCGTCACCGGTCCAGGAGAGGTGAAATTTTCAATCTGCGGCTCATAAGGCTTTTTGCCTCTCCAGTCATAGACATACGCTGCCACATCAATCGCTCCGTTTGCCGCCGCGTGGCCGTGGGTAGTCTGCACATTCAAAGGGCTGGCATGGAAGTATTTACCAGCAATGTTTCCAATTCCATCCAGGAAGGTTTGAATGCTGAGCTGATGAGCGGCCGGTGGGGTAGGAGCGAGGGGATCCTTCTTGTTAGTCCGAGTAATTGCAATTTGATAGCTCGTCCCCAAGAGAAGGTTGCCCGTCTGTTGATAAGCCTCCTCGATCGAGAACGCATCGCTTGTCCCACTTAGTTCCGGATGATAGTTGCCATCCTGATCGAAGATCAGAATATTGAAGTTTCGGTAGTGATGCCGTGGTCTTCAAAAAACGCATCATCCCACTGCAAAAACAGATTGTAAGGGCTGGGAGCACCAGGCACGATCACAGTTGTAACCGGCTCCTTGCCACCGTTCGGATTCCAATTGTGCCAACCACCCGCGGTCAGACCTGGCTCGACTTGTTCGAGCTTCAGGTTGCCGTGATTCCCGGCGGTGCGAACAAACTTGTCGCTCAGATCCCGATAGG
>WNFP01015211.1_pt1 | contig 10112 bp, 12 predicted proteins | sample 5400201 | NCBI WGS metagenome assembly WNFP01 (sample SAMN13153355, study PRJNA577476) | soil metagenome | isolation source: 115 cm saprolite under Madrone tree | place: USA:California | collected 2016-06-14
CGAGAACCACGCCGGCGTCATCGACATTGATCAGATCGACGGGCATCCCCGCGACCGCGACCGTGTCGGCCTGCAGCCGCAGCAGTTCCGGCATCGTGATGGGAGGCGAGTACGAGAGCGCCACGTCGAGATCGCGCACCTCCGACCGGGTCGGGTCGGCGGCCGACCCGTACAGAAAGATGAGACGAACGCGCTCGTCCGCTGCCAACCACCGCGCGACCTCAGCCGCCGCGTTGCGTGCGTCGGCGCCGCTGAAACTCACAGAAGGCATCGTACATCGACTCGTAGCACACCGCCGCGAGCTCATCGAGGCTGCTATCGGCGACACCCACCCGCGGGGCCAACCCCGCGGCGAAGAGCAACAAGTCGAGCCCGCTCCACGGCATGCCCATCCTCGAGGTGTCGCGCGCAAAGTCGATCATCGTCTTGAAGCGCAGCATGCGTCCCGGCTTCGCCAGCGTCGACAACGATCTCTACTCTACAACGAGAAGTGCATGATGCTCTTCGGCGACGCGAAGGACAGCCTGACGAAGCTGATCGGTGAGATGAAGTCGCTGCTCTGAAGGCGCCCTCGACCGGAATCGCGCGGCGGCGTACGAAGGGACGGATGCCTACAGCGACGGCGCGTACGGCGAACCGCGCGGCACGATTCTTCTTCATGCACCTCGGCAGCCTCGTCGCGGTGATCGTGTACTTCACGGTCGGAAACCGTGCGGGCTGGTCCGTGGACGGAGTGCGGACGGCGCTCGCGGTCGCGCTGCTGGTGAAGACGGGCTACATGGCCGTCGCCTGGCGGCAGGGCGAGCTGAAGCACTTCGACTTCGCGCTGTGGACGCTCTTCGCGGTCGGCACGGTTCTCACGTCGGCTCGTGTCGGCTGGGCGCTGCATCTCTTCCGCGTGTACTCACCGGCGCTCGTCTTCGGAGCCTTCGGCGTCTCGGCGATCGGGCCGCTCGTTCTCGGCTGGGAGCCGTTCACGCTCTATTACGCACGCCGGCAGACGCCGGCGTGGCAGCAGAAGGCACCGCAGTTTGCGGCGATCACGCGCGTCATGGCCGCTTTCTGGGGGCTGATCTTCTTCATCGCCGCCGCGCTGTGCGCCTGGGCGCCGGCGGACGTGTGGTTCAACACGATCTTTCCGAACCTGCTCGTCTTCGTGATCGGCATACCCGCCGTCCTCTGGGTCCCGCCGCTCTATTCGCGGCTCGTTCCGGCGCCGCTGCCCGAGTCCGTCGAGGTGCTCATCCTGGGCATGCCCTTCGTCTTCGACCGCCGCGCCGCGAACGGCGCGGCGGCGGTGTTTCAATTTCACGTGTCCGGCGCCGAGACCGGCGACTGGTGGGTGCGGGTCGCGGGCCGCCGCTGCAAGAGCGGTGAGGGCGTCGATCCCGCCGCGGACCTGACGGTGTACACGCCCGACGTCGTCTGGCGCCGGATCGTCCACGGCGACATGGATGGCGGTCAGGCGCTGGTGCAAGGCCTCTACCGCATCGAAGGAAACCTCGACCTGCTGCCCAAGCTCCAGGACTGGTTTCGCAGCCGCCGGTGACGATTTCGGTCGAGCCTCAGCCGCGCTCGTCGCCCGGCAGGCGATGGATCGACTCGCGGTCGGGCGGGAGCTCGTCGAACTGCGGCAGGTCGTCCGTGATCGTGTGCCAGGGCGCCTTGGAGGCGACGAAGATGTGAAATGCCGGCCCGGCGTCGAGGTCGCCGACGACGCCGCCGAGCGGCAGCGCGATACGATCGGGCTCCGCCGCGTACTCGGTGATCAGGCTCGAGCCGCACGTCCGGCAGAAGGTCCGCGTCGTGCGCGGCGTCATGGCGTACCGCGCCACCAGCTCGGCACCCGCCGTCCACTCGAATGCGCTGCGGCGCGCGACGGCGCGTGTGCGAAATGCGGCGCCGTGCCAGCGGCGGCAGCGCGAGCAGTGACAATGGACGACGGCGCCGAGCGGTCCGTCGTACCGATACGTGATGCCGCCGCAGAGACACGACCCGGTGAGCGTCGCCATGGGCAGTCCGCCGATGCGCCTACGGATTACGATTTCCGGCAATCGGGACGCGAATCGTGATCGCGGTCCCGACGCCATCGACCCCCGCGATGTGGATCGTCCCGCCTATGAGATTGACCCGCTCTTGCATACCGAGAAGTCCCAGTGATCGAGGATTCGACCGCTCGCCGGCCGTGATTCCTCGGCCGTTGTCGCGGACGAGCAACGTCAAGGTGTCACGCTGTTTCGCGAGGATGATCTCGACCTTGCTCGCCTGGCTGTGACGACGCACGTTCGTCAGTGCTTCCTGAAATACGCGGAAGACCGCCGTCGATTGCTGCGGCTCGAGATCGACGGTGTCGACCCGGAAATCGATGTCGCAGACGATTCCGGATTGCGCCGCGAACTGTTTCGCTTGCCATCGCATCGCGGCCACGATGCCGAGGTCATCGAGGACGCTCGGCCGCAGCTCGGACGAGATGCGGCGCACCGTATCGACGGTCTGATCGATGGTTCGCATCATGGCGTCGAGCCTGTCGCGGAGGCCGGACACGCGAACATCGTCTGTCGCCCGACACTCGTCGTTTCTGAACAGTGCGAGGTCCAACTTCAGGCTGGTCAACATCGAGCCCAGCTCGTCATGGAGCTCGCGTGCGATGCGCGCGCCCTCTTCCTCGCGTGCCGACCGCAGTCGAGTCGAGAGCGCGCGCAACTGTTCGCTCGTCGCGTGGAGCTTCTCCTCGGTGCGCGTGAGCTCGGTCACGTCCTGTGTGGCGCCGAAGACCCGGATGGGAGCTCCTTCGTCGTCGCATACGACCAGGCCGCGCGTTTGAACGATGCGCTCATCCCCGTCAGGTCTGAGGACCCGGTAACAAAAGCTGTATGGTTCCTTGGTGATGATCGACCGCCTGACGGTATTCAGAATTTCGTCGCGATCGTCGGTATGGATGAACGACATCGCCTCATGCGCGACGTCGATCTCACCCGGCTGAAGACCGAAGATGCGATAGAGCTCGGCTGACCAGGTGACGTCGCCGCTGCGCAAGTCCCATTCCCAACTGCCGACGTGCGCCAGGCGCTGCGCCTCGGCCAAGTGACTCTCGCTGCGCCTGAGTCTCTCCTCGGCCCGTTTGCGTTCGGTGATGTCCTGAGCCGTCCCGAACAGCCGGACAACGTCGCCTGCCTGATCGCGCGAGGCGTAACCGACCTCGCGGATGATCTTGGTCTGCTGCGCGAGGGTGATGATGCGATATTCGATGTCGAACGATGCGCCTTCGAGCCGCGCTCGAGCGTTCGTCCTGAGAACGTGGAGTTGATCATCGGGATGGATGCGGCTCAGGAACGCATCGTAGCGCCCGCCGAAGTCGCGGTGGCCGATTTCGAAGATCCGATAGAGCTCGTCCGACCAGGTGACCTTCTGCGTCTGCAGATCGAAGGTCCAGTTCCCGATGTGAGCCACCCGTTGTGCTTCGGCCAGCTCGGCTGCGCTCGCTCGCAGCTCTTTCGCGTCCATCGACGCGCTCAGTACCGCCGCGCCGCGCGCGCGGTCAAGCTGCGACGGTCCAGATTCTCGAAGTCGGTCCGCAGCGGCCGCGCGGCGCAGGTCAGTGGAGATCGTCCTCTTGGCTCTGGTCGGTGATGGTCGCCCAGTCCTTCTGGTCGTTGCCGAGATCGGGCTCCTGACTCTGGTCGGTGATGACTGACGAGTTGTTGCGATCGTTCGCGAGATCCGCCGTCTGACTGGAATCGTCGATGATCGCGGGCAACTCCTCGGCGAATGCCCCCACCGAAGACACGAGCGATGCGAACAGCAGCACACTCACCAATCGGCGCGGTCGCGTCCTGCGGTCGTCGTGATGCATCGTCGCGCTCGCCATGACGGTCGGTGGTCGCAAACACCGTGCCGGTACCCATGACGCCGAGATCGTCGCACGTAGCGCCACGTTCGAGTGCACGTCCTGCGGCGCCTGCCGTCATTTCGGCACCAAGCCGGCCGATCGGCAGGGTTCGTGGGTCCGCTAGCCTTGACGTGAGAGAACGTTGAAGATTCTGTCACATCAAGGCTAGTTGATGCGATGATGAAATCCGTGCTCTGACCGACACCATGCGCGGTCTTCTCGTCTCCGACCTGCACTACGGCTTGAAGCAGCTCGATTGGCTCGACGGTGTCGCCGCTCGCTTCGACCTGGTTGTGATCGCCGGCGATTCGCTCGACGTGTCGTCGATCGTCGCACTCGGCGCGCAGATCGTGGTGGTGTCGAAATATTTGCGGCGCGTCGCCGGGCGCACACGGCTCGCCGTGAGCTCCGGTAACCACGACCTCGACGCGCGCGACGGCGACGGCGAGCGGACCGCGAGGTGGCTCGCCAAGGGCAGAGTGCCGGGGGTGCTCACCGACGGCGACTACGTCGAGATCGGCGACGTCTCGGTGACCGTGTGCCGGTGGTGGGATGGTCCGCGCGGCTGTGCGGAGGTCGGCCGCCAGCTCGCGCGCGATGCGGCGCGGCGACGAGGGAAATGGATCTGGGTCTACCATGCGCCGCCCGACGCCTCACCGGTCAGCTGGACCGGGAGTAAGTACTACGGCGACACCGAGCTCGTGCGATGGACGCACGAGCATCGGCCGGACCTCGTGCTCACCGGGCACGTCCATCAGTCGCCGTTCCGCGCCGGCGGGTCTTGGGTCGACCGGATCGGTGACACGTGGGTCTTCAATGCCGGGCGCGAGATGTCGCCGTACCCGCCGCACGTGATCTTCGATACGACGGCGCAGACCGCCACGTGGACGTCGAGCGCCGGCAGCGAGACCGTCGACCTCGCCGCCCCGCTCATCCGCGGCGCCGTCACTCCGTCGTAGGATCGGGGTCGGGGCAGCGGTCGGAGCCCGGCGACGCCTCCGGCCCGTGGTGATGGACGAGGCTCTCGAGGACCTCGTCGACGATCGCGAGGTGATCGCCGCTTCCCTCGAACTGGCGTTTGACGTCGACCAGGTACGTCGTGACGAAGTGGAGCCGCCGCGCGAGCAGCCGCGCGATCGCGAGCGCGATCTCCGGACGCGAGCCGATGAACGCGATCGGGTCCTCGGCGACGTGAAACGTCGACGTCTCGACGGCGCGCACGCTCGCCGTGTGCGCTTCGTCGAGGAGGAGCGAGACTTCGCCGAAGAAGGTTCCTGGCTCCGCGACGACGTTGATCTGCACGTCGTGCTTGAGCACTTCCACGGCGCCGCTCGCCAGCACGTAGAGCACCCCGCTGCGCTGCCCTTCCACCACCACCATTTCGCCGGCCGCGAACGCTTTGATCGGGAGGTCTCGACAGTGGTCGAGCACCGATGCCATCGCTAGACTCTAGCTTGAGTCGGCCGAGATGCCCAATGGGCGACGCCGCCGGATCGCGGCGACCTTGCGGCGTCACCGCGAGACCGCGAGCTCGGCATGTCGATCGGGGCTGCCCTCGACCGTCGTATGGATGAACGGCTCGAACTCGACGGAGCCGCGGACAGGGGATTGCCATGGCGATGCAGCAGAAGATCACCCCGTTTCTCTGGTACGCGACAGAGGCGGAAGAAGCCGCCGAATTCTACACGCGCATCTTTCCCGACTCGCGCATCGTCCGTGTGACCACGATGCAGAGCGAGTCGCCGAGCGGCCCGCCGGGCTCGGTGAAGGTCGTGGAGTTCGTGCTGTTCGGGCAGACCTTCACCGCGATGAGCGCCGGCCCGCTCGATCCCTTCAACCATGCGATCTCGTTCGTCGTCAGCTGCGATACCCAGGACGAGCTCGACCGCTACTGGAACGCGCTGCTCGAAGGCGGCGGCGCGCCCGAGCAATGCGGCTGGTTGAAGGACCGCTTCGGCCTCTCCTGGCAGATCGTGCCGACGGTGCTCGGCAAGATGATGTCGGACGCCGACAAGTCTCGCTCCAAGCGCACCAGCGATGCCATGATGAAAATGGTGAAGCTCGACATCGCCGCGCTGAAGGCGGCCTACGAGGGTAGGGACGGCCGCTGATCCGCGGAGAGCTGTCGACGCTCAGTCCGGCTGACGCCGCGCCGCGCTCGACCGCCACAACGCGGCACTCGCGGCGACGAGCACGAGCAGGATGGCGGCGTGACGGATGAGCTCGTGGCCGACGCCGATCCGCGACGTGATGACGATCGCGTCGAGCAGCGGGAGCGCGGTCGCGAACGTGAACAGCAACGTCAGCGGCCGCAGCATTCCACCGAAGGCGAACGCCAGCGCGAGCGCACCGAGCAGCGCGTTGCGCGCTCCGTAGATGCGGACGAACGTCGTCTCCGTCTCGGTGTGCATCGGCAAGCCGAACGACGCCGACGCGGCGACGGGATCGACAAACGCCCGCACGCCGAGCACGACGATGACGGCCGCTACCAGCGTGACGAGCCACATCGCCGGCGACCGCATGGTCACGACCGCTGCACCACGAGCTTGATCGCGCGCTCGCCGTACGCCGCCGGCGCGTCGTCCCAATCGACGACGCGCGTGGTCACGTCCTGCGGGCGGAGACGGCCGTCCTCGATCAGCGGCATCACCGCGCGCAGGAGCGCCGCGGCATGCGCGCGTCCCGTGAAGAATCGGATCCCGAGCGTGTACAGCCTCCCGAGCGGCATCGGGGTGTCGCCGCCGGCGTAGAAGCTCACGCTCTGCAAGGTCCCCTCGGGCTCGGTCGCGCGGATCGCATAACGCAAGCCGGCCGGCGTCAGGCCGGCGTCGACGACGATCGGGTAGCGGCGCTCCGGCTTCTCGAAGTCGGTCCGGAGCGGCCGGGCGCCGAGGCGCTCCGCGAGCGCCAGCGCTTCGCCGTCGTCGCTCGCGTAGTCGACGTGGGCGGCGCCGAGCGCGACCGCGGCTTGCGCCGCATAGAGCGGGACGCTGTTCAATCCATGACATACGATGAGGACGTCCGCGCCCGGCAGTGCCGCGAGATGCGGCGCCACCGCGCGGTAGCCGTCGAGCACGTTGTCCGACACGCTCGCGAGCGCCGCCGAATCGAGCGCGGGCGCGACCGGTGCGAGCATCGCGGCGGCGTGCGGCACGCGGACGACGTCGGCGAGCATGCCGCCGTACTCGACGCCGGAGAGCGGCTGCATCCCGTAGTCGGAGAGCACGGGATACTGGTCGCAGTTCGCCGTGTGCCCCGCGGCACACGACCGGCAGGTGCCGCAGCTCACCTGAAACGAGACGACCGCGCGCTGTCCCACCTGAAACCCGCGCACGCCGTCGCCGAGCTCGACGATCTCGGCGACGCACTCGTGGCCGAGCGCGAACGGCTCACGCGTCGGAAAGAGCCCCGACGTGAGGAAGAGATCGATGTCGCAGCGCGCGACCGCGAGCGGACGGATGAGCGCCTCGCCGTCACCCTGGAGCCGCGGCTCGGGAACGTCGCGCCATTCGATCGCGTTTGGGCCGGTGCACGTGAGTTGTTTCATCGGTGAGACTTCGCCACGCGCTCCGCCCCGTCGCAAACGATTTCTTCGCACGCGCGATTGCGCCTGATGCAACCGACCTATGGCGCGGCGGCGGCCGAGAAATGCCCAGATGCGAGGCGCGAGGGAAGTGAGCAGCGCAGGCGTAGCAGCGCTACGCCGAGCAGCGGAACGACTGAGCAACGAAGCAGATGGGCGTTTATCGGCTGCCGCAAAGGGCGTCGACGAGCCAGTCGCGCAGCGCGACGACACGCGGATCGTCGAGGCTCTCGGGCCGGCAGACCAGGTGATACGTCGACGCGGACCGCACGCGCAGATCGAACGGTGCGACGAGCCGCCCGGCGCTGAGACGTTGCGCGCACAGGAATTCGCTCGCGAGCGCGATGCCGCGTCCCGCTTCGGCGGCACTGAGTGCGAGCGCGAGGTGATCGTAGGTGACCGTCCGCCGCGGCTCGAGGTCGGGGAGTCCCGCGGCGCGCAGCCAGAGGCTCCACGAGTCTGGCGTCTGACTCACGTGGATGAGCGTCTGCGAGCGCAGTCCCGCGGGTTCGACGAGCGGCGGGTCGCCGGTGACGAGCGCCGGGCTGCACACGGGAAAGAACGTCAGGTCGACGATCGGCTCGCTGTGCAGATCGGCCCACGGCCCGGTCCCGAACCGGATCGCGACGTCGACTGGATCGCGCTCGAAGTCCGCGTAGCGGAGCGTCGCCTCGACCTGGAGCTCGATGCCGGGATGCCGGCGCTCGAAGTCGCCGAGGTGCGGAATCAGCCAGCTCTCCGTGAACGACTCGAGCGCGCTCACCCGCAACGGCGCCGAGCCGGGGACGGCGAGCCCTTCCTGCGCCCGCCGCAACTCTCCGAGTACCCGGCGCACCGACTCGAGGTAGCGGCGGCCCTCCGCCGTGAGCTCCATCCCCGGATTCAGGCGGCGAAAGAGCGTGACCCCGAGATGCGCCTCCAATGATTGGATCTGGCGGCTGACCGCCGACGGCGAGAGATTGAGCTCGACCGCGGCCTCCTTGAAGCTCAACCTCTCCGCCGCGCGCGCGAAGGCGCGGAGGACGTCGGTGGGGGGCAGGTCGTCACGCATCGACGATGAAGAGTGCCCTCTTGCGGCGGCAGTTGTCCACTATGCGTTGCCGTTGAGCGCTCCGGCCCGGGGATGGTATCGCCGCCACATGGCGCGACGCGACGAGTGCGACGTCTGCGTGATCGGCACCGGCGCCGGCGGCGGCGTGATGATCCAGGAGCTGACCGCCGCCGGCTTCCACGTCGTCGCCTTGCAGTGGGCGTGCGAGTCAGGACGTCAGGATGCGGGCGAGATGCACGGCGACCGTGCGCGGATCCTCGAGCTGCGGCCAATGCCCGACGTCGTCGAGCTGCACACGGTCGGCCTCGAACATCCGCTTCGCGATCCGCGCCGCCATGTGCGCGCCCGAGACCGGGTCGAGCATCCCCCAGATGAAGTGACGCGGGACGCGCGTCGTCTCGAGCGCCGCGACCCAGCGCTCCGCGTGACGCTCGCGGTCGCGGATGTATTGGATCAAACGATGCCCGATGCGGTGGCCGTCACGCCGCGCGACCGTCTGCCACTGCTCCCGGAGCGCGGCGTCGGTCGGTTGACGGCCCGGAGCGTACGTCGCGCGCAGCGCCTGCGCGAACGTCGCCTCGGTCATCAGATCGCCGAGCTTCGGACCCTGCACCGGATCGAGCAACATGAGCTGCCCCGGCGTCGGGCGGTGGAGATCGGGATAGATGCCACCGTTCAGGAACGTCACGCTGGTCAGCGCGACGCCGAGCGTGCCGGCGACGTCGCGCGCGAGCAGCTCCTGTGCGACCGAGACACCGTAGTCGTGGACGACGAGATCGGTGCGCGTGACGCCGTGACGTCGCCAGAGCGCGACTGCCAGGTCGGCCTGCTCGTGGATGCTGTAGGTGTGGTCGACGGGCTTGTCCGAGTCCCCGAAGCCGAGGAAGTCGAACGTCAGTGTGCGGCGTCGCGCCACGATCGTCGGCCACACCGCGTGCCAGTCCCACGTCGACGTCGGGAAGCCGTGAAACACGGTGCACCACGGGCCTTCGCCTTCGATGCGCGTGAACACGTTCCACGTGCCGCTCGCGAGCGTCACCGGCGCGCGCCCCCCGGCGTACCAATCGTCGAGCGTCATCGCGTCATTGCGGCGCGTCGACGGCGAAGATGTCGCGGCCGCTGCGAAGGTACACGGCCTTGGGGAGGATGAGCTGCACCTCGAGGCCGCTCACCGACTCGCCTTGGTGCAAGGTGACGGGCCGGCCGCCGATGCGCAGCGCCGCCGTGCGCTCGCCGGCGTTCTCGGCGTAGTCGATGGCGGTCACCTCGACGCGCACGCCCGCCGGCGTCCAGCCGGACGATCCCCGCGTGCCCGCCGCGCGTCCCGGGTTCGCGCTCGCGCGCGTGTCGCGGCGTGCCGGCGTGTCGCCGCGCCGTGGCGGCTCCGTCGCCACCGGTGCGTCCACGCGCCGCGACGGCGGCGCGGCCGTGGGCGGCTCTGGATACGCTGCTGCCGGTTCGGATGCGACGGGCGCGTCCCCATACGGTGGCGGCTCCGCCGCGGCGGCGCGCAAGGGCTCACGCGCGGCGGCGGTCTTCTTGTCCACTCGGCCCCACGGCGCCTCCTCTCGCGCCACCGCGTCACGCGG
>WNFP01013389.1_pt1 | contig 10108 bp, 8 predicted proteins | sample 5400201 | NCBI WGS metagenome assembly WNFP01 (sample SAMN13153355, study PRJNA577476) | soil metagenome | isolation source: 115 cm saprolite under Madrone tree | place: USA:California | collected 2016-06-14
TCCAGCGGGATGCCAAAGCCACCCTTGGGCTTCTCGACGACGGCTTTGGGCAGATACTTTTCGGCAAGCTTACGCAGGATGATCTTATTTCTGGTCCGAGAATATTTTAGGTGAACTGGGATCTTCGCTGCGCACTCCAGAACTTGCTCTCCAAGAAAGGGAACGCGCACCTCCAGGCCGTGGGCGGAGCTCATCACATCCACTTTCCTCAAATAATCTCCGGGGAGCACGTAGCATACGGTGGAATCGACAAATTCTTTTCCTCCTGGGTTGATGGTTCCGTTTCCATTCAGCGACAAGGAAGGAACATACTTCCCAATCTTTTTCATGGCAGTATGTTCGATTATTTCCGGTAGCTGATCCGGAAAGCTGTAACAAGATAAGGCTATGAGTCGACCCTCATCTCTTGCCGCTGCGGAACGAAGAAATCTCTTACCCTTGCGAAAAAGGTGGGGAACGACCCCGGAAATGCCTGCGAGCGCCACCCTGGAAGCTTTCAGGAAGGGTCTTGGTAAGGTGCCGACTAACTTGGCCATATCAGCGTGAGAAAACCGCCGATAGCCCCCGAACATCTCATCTCCACCGTCTCCGCCGATGGCAACTTTCACCGATTTCCGTATCTGTTTGCAGATAAAATAAGTAGGAATTGCGGAGGAATCAGCGAAAGGCTGATCGAATTGGTCGATAATATTCTCCATTAAAGAGAAGTCCGCAGGGTTAGGGCCCAGGACGATCTGTTGATGCCGAACGCCAAGGCTTCGGGCCACAAGATTTGCATACCTCGATTCGTCATAACCTGCTTCTGCAAAGGATACGGTGAAAGTCTCTACATCTTCCCGAAGCTCTTTCGCAAGGAAGGCAACGAGAAGAGAGGAATCGATGCCACCACTCAGCAGAACGCCTATCGGTACGTCCGACACTAGATGCTCTTGCAGGCTTTCGGTCAGGGCCACCTGTGTTTGTTCCGAAGCTGCTGGTTCATCCAGGCCATTTGGAAGTTGGCGCCATGACCAAAAACGCCGCTTCTCTATTCCCTCTCGAGAAACGCGTAACCACGTCCCTGGCTCGAGCTCAGAGAGGTCCAAGAACATGGTCTTTGGTGCGAGGGGATAACCAAGAACAACAAAATCTGCGAGCGCTTGGTAGTTCAAGCCCCGAGGTACGCTAGGTACCTTTAGTATCGCCTTGATTTCTGATCCAAAGAGAAAGCCGGAGGGCCCCCAATGGTAATACAGCGGTTTAATTCCCGTCCGATCACGAGCCAGGAAAACCTCACGTGCCTGTGTGTCGTAGATCGCCAAAGCAAACATTCCATGAAAACGCTCAAGGCAAGTCGGCCCCCATCTGACATAGGCTTCGAGCAAGACTTCCGTGTCCGATGAAGTACGAAAGAGGTGGCCCATGCCCTCAAGCTCTTTACGCAGCGACCGAAAATTGTAGAGCTCGCCGTTGAAGACAATCACAAACCTTCCATCGGCCGATTCAATAGGCTGGCGGCCTCCTGCGATATCAATAATGGCCAACCTGGTGTGGCCCAATCCGACGTTCATTTCGGGCGACAGCCAAGTCCCCATTCCGTCTGGACCTCGGTGAGCCAGGCTTGCGGTCATCATTGACAGCACTCCTGGCGCATCGCATCGATTATTGAAATTAAAAAACCCGCAAATTCCACACATTTGTGAAAAGTGTCAGCAGCGCTCGACTTAACCAATACAGCCGCTTTCATCCGGAACTTAAGCTACTCATTTACAGAGGCGTTTGGGGTATCAGGTCGGCCAGAGTATCCCGCAATGAGTCTGCAGACTTCAGCACACACCTTGTTGAGTTGTTTCGATCAGTTTCAATGAGTGCCAGGGAAACCGTTTAAACCTTCATCCTGAAATTTGGCCCTGACGGGCTGCGGCCTTTTTTTGAAATTGTGCTGATTGCATCGTTTTCGCTGAGATTGAGGGTAATTGCTCCCCGCCAAAGGCAGCCATGACAGCAGCATCGAATTCGCTCTTGTTCTCGGGTGTCCCCGTTTCCCGGAGGAACCCAAGGTTGCTAAAGCGAATGTCCCGATAGTCTCCGATCTCGTTTGAATCGAATGCAGCTTTAACTTCTCGGACTCCGTCCTCCAGCGAGCGTCGGCAACGGAATCCAATCCGCCTCTCAATCTTGGTAAAGTCAACGCGATAGTTGCGCCGGTCTGAATTCTCGCCATGTTCAACGTGCGCGCAAGGAAAGACGCGTTGTATGACGGCGGCGACGTCGGCAAGTGTATGGTTCAAGCGGTTGTCACCCACGTTGAAGATCCCCCGGCTGACGGAACTTAAAGGTGCGTTTAGGAGAAGGATGATTGCGTTGGCAATGTCCTTGACGTGAATGAAGGGTCTCCACTGTTGCCCATTAAAGATTGTGATTCTGCCTTCCTGCTTAGCTTTCGCGGAGAGAAGATTTACAACCAGGTCGAAGCGCGGGCGATTTGAGAGCCCAAACACAGTAGCAAAGCGCATAATGACAGGATGGAAGTCCGCTGTGGCGCTTTCGAGCAGCGCCCGCTCGGAAGATACCTTTGTCTCTCCATACAGTGAAACTGGCTGCACTGCCGAGTTTTCGTCCATGAGTTCATCAGTTGCCCCGTACACGCTACAGCTCGAAGCGAACAAAAGACGCTCGACGCCACAACCCTTCGCAACTTCGATGAGCATTCGGGTCGCAGCATAGTTGATCTCAACCGTGGTCCTATGATCCAGTTCGCAAGCAGGATCCCCGACGATGGCGGCCAAATGAACGATGCTTGACACCCGGTGCAAGGCCTTCACAACATCCTGGATATTCCGGCAATCGCCGTATACATAATCCAGCTTGGGGTGACTCAATAGGGTCTGAATCGGTTCTAGGCCGTATACGGCATTGTCCAGTATTCGGACGCGGTTGCCCTCTCTAAGCAAGAGCTCCACTAGACTGCAGCCGACATAACCGGCTCCACAGCCATTCTTTACCGACCCGAATTCCAACAAGTCCCACCAACGCTATTCCTCCAAACGTTAGGGAGACACTTCGGCCGATCGGATTCGCGTGCGGAATCACGAGATAATTAACTGCGATGAAGGCGGACAGAGACAACAAAACCACTCCGGTGAAGCGTTCCAGTTTTGCAGTTGTTCTATAGGAGCGCACGTGGGTGTAGAGTCCATTCAAGAAGAAAACTGTTGGGAACAGTGGCGACAAAAACAGAAACCTCCAGAAATAATAGCGCCGAAAAGCATTTGCCAAATTCGACGCGTTCCACCATTCGTCACCACGGGTCTGGTAGGCTATGGAGATCGCGAATGCAATTAACATCGCGCAATGGATGATTGCAAAGTCTGCCACCATCCGGGGAACGACCTCCCCCCACTTAATTACCCGCAGCGTCATGTGAGCCTCATTTCTTTCGTTAGCCGGATACCACGCGGACAATGCTCAAGGTTCTTGGGTGAGCCTTAGTATCCGAGCCCCTCCTATCTGGTCGCACGCGTCTCGTTTTTCATGTTCTTCGACGGAAAATCTGGCAAGAACAAGAGGGCTCCCGCAGTCTGGAAAATGTTCTTAAGATCCTGGAACAGGCTTATTTTGCCGCAGTAAGCCAAGTCGAGTTGGAGTTTGCGCCTCATTATCGTGGTGACGTAGAAGTGCTCTTTGTCGGGCCGGCCGGCCAGCAGTTGTTCTTCGTTGATATGAGCCAATGAGGCAGGCCCGGTTATTCCGGGTTTAGCATCCAAGACCTTCCTCTCAGGGAGACTGTATTTCAGGGTGTATTCCGGCACTTCCGGGCGGGGCCCTACCAGGCTCATTTCACTGCGCAGTACGTTAAACAGCTGCGGGAGCTCATCCAGCTTTGTTTTTCGAAGAAATCTGCCTACCGTCGTTATGCGTGGATCGCCCGAAGCTGTGATCTTCGGCCCTTGTGTGTCCGCTCCATGAATCATGGTGCGGAGTTTGATAACCCGGAAAGGCTTGCCGTTCTGGCCGACTCGCCATTGGCAGAAGAATACAGGTCCTCGGGACTCCAACCGCACCGCGACCGCACAGAGGAAAAGAATAGGGCCGGCGATCACCAAGGTCGCCATGGCTCCGATGATGTCTAATATTCTCTTGCCAAAGCGAATGTAGAAACCACTCCTCACCGCACAGCCCCGTTTCGCGCAGTTCTTGGTTTTGCACACTGCCAAAACAATGGAAGCCGATCCCCATTGATTGGGCTCTGAATGGCGATGAAATTCTGGAAGAACATTCATGGTTGGAAACCTCCCTCTGTTGTGCAAGGTTCGGCGGCTGGTCTCGTCGGGCTTGTATGAAACTATCTGCGGAACCGGCGATAGATATCGTGTAGGGCCTCGATCACGTAATCGACATCTTCGTTTGTCATGCGGGGATAAATTGGTAAGGAAATGCACCGATCGAAATAAGCTTCTGCGACCGGAAAGTCGCCCGGGCGATATCCCCAAAATCTTTGGTAATAGGAGTGAAGGTGCAGTGGGATGAAGTGAACTGAAGTTCCGATTCCTCGCTGACGGAGTTCCTCAATCACCTGGTCGCGATGGATCCGAAGCGCAGAGGGTTCTACTAGAACTACATAGAGATGCCAAGCGTGTTGCACGTCCTTGGCAGTCTGTGGCGTGCGGTAAGCCCCAAGTGGGCTCAAACTCCTTTCGTAGGCCTCTGCTATTTCAAGCCTTCGCTGTTGCATTTCCTCGCAGTGCAGGAGTTGGACTATTCCCAATGCGGCTTGTGGATCCGTAAGATTGTATTTGTATCCAGCCTCTGTGATTTCGTAACGCCAGGTGCCCTCTGCCGAGTATCGCTTCCACGCGCCTCGGCTCATCCCATGCGATCGCATCAGACCAATGCGATCTGCCAGCGACGCGTCGTTTGTGGTCACCATTCCACCCTCGCCCGTTGTCAGCGTCTTTGTTGCATAAAAACTGAACGCCGTCATAGGACTCAACGTTCCAATGTTTTGTCCCTTGTACTTTGCGGGAACCGCATGTGCGGCATCTTCAATCACAGTTAGACCGTGCGTTGCAGCTAGTCCGAGTATGGAATCCATACCACAAGGGTGGCCGGCAAAATGGACCGGTATAACGGCTTTGCTTTTCGCAGTGATTTTCCGTGCGGTGTCTTCGACGCTTAAATTGAAATAACAAGGGTCGACATCTACCAGCACGGGCTTGGCCTTGAAATAGACGACTACTTCCGCTGTCGCGGCAAAGGTCAGAGTGGGAACTAATACCTCATCACCTTCTTTGAGACCGGCCGCTTCGAGGCAAAGGTGCAGTGCCGCCGTGCATGAACTCACCGCCACAGCGTGGCGGGCGCCGATGAAGTGAGCGAATTCCTCTTCGAAACATCGCGTCTTCGGCCCGGTGGTGATCCAGCCGCTCTTCAGGGTTTCTACGACTGCGCGAATCGCTTCGTCTCCAATGGAAGGGAGGTGAAAGGGCACAGACTTTGTAATCGTCGTGGTTATCAATGGGGTTGCTCGGGGTATCCCTGAAGTCGAGAGTCTTGCAACCAGAAATTATGGAGGCCTAATAAAGGGAATGTTGATTGTTGACTATTCGCCTAAAAAAGGCGGATCTGAAAGTCGTGACAGGGTCAATTCCAACGAGAAGGGTAGAAGGCCGCCACAGCGGTTTACATCTCAATCATGCACCTTTTTGAGAGAGTTGAGAAACTCGAGAATTGATCGGACCTTGCCACAAGTTGATGCCCGTAGATAACAGATGAACTGTTCACTTATGTAAGCCCTGGTCCTGGTCGAGGCTCCAAGGCTACTTAGGCCTAGCTTCAACCGCCGCAGCTCGATACCGGAATGGGTTTCGAGTCAGCCCATTCTTCATAATTCCGTGTCGGCAGCTATCAACGTAGGCACCCAGCCGGAGGAGGCGAATGCGGAAAACGGTTCGCGACGTGCGAGGAGTGATAACGACGCGTCTCAGCCTGAAGGGATCCAGCGACAGCGAGTCATTTGGCCCGCTTAGTGTTGTAAAAGCTAACCGAATGCCTTCGTCTCGTAAGATCGAGATGATCGTGTCATTGTGATCCCCATTCGGATAGCAAAAGATCGGCAGAGCCATTCCGATTTCTCTCTGCAGGTCCTCCTGGGAGGTTCTAATCTCTTCACGCATCCGGTCTGGGTTCACTTGCGTCATGATGGGATGTGTTCGCGTATGCGATCCAAGCGTTAATCCTTCCTTACCAAGCTTGCGCAGTTGGTTCCATGTCAGAACATTGCCGGAATATACGCATCTTTCAACCAATTGGGCACAGACCGAATCAACCAGTCTCATAGCTTCGTAGTCAGGGACTGTCGCGAGATAGTCCTGCACAATGCGTAGGGCGCGCCGCTTCTGTTCTGGTTTGCCGAGCGGCAAGGGGCCGAATGGCGTTACGCACAATTCTGTTCTACATGTAGCGCTAAATGCCTGATAGAGCTTGTCCCAAGAAAAAGGCATTTCTGGATGGTTTGGATAACCTGTTGGCACAAACAGTGCCGCGCACAGCCCAAAACGTTTGAGGACCGGCCACGCAGTTTCGGCGAAGTCAGCATAGGCGTCATCGAAGGTAATCAGCACGGCTCGCGTCGGAAGACGACTCCCGTTCTCAACTGCATTCAACAACTGTGGAGTGCCGATTACGTGATAATGACGCGCTAGATGATCCATCTGCCAGACAAAATCCTTGGGTGTTGTACTGACGCTGCGGGAGTCAACGAATGGTGTATCCCGCAACTCAGCCACTCGATGGTATGCGAGTATCCGCAGCACTATGTCCAGGCTCCGCCTGCAGACTCTAACCTGGGAGGCAGTTTGATCCTCCTGCGCTTTGCTGTTTTAGTGGTGGACTGCATAATTCACACCCTGGAGCTACACGCAGACAACCATAGTGTTCAGGCTGAAACTTGTGCGCCGCTTTAATTTCCAGAGGCGGGGGACGGCCGCGTCAGTTCAGAACCTCTCGCATGTCGTCTTTTGAGTCGGTCGGACCAAAAAGAACGAAGAGCGGAAAGGCACATGGCCCAAAAAGGTGAAAGGTCAGACCAATCAAACCAAGCAGTTTCACGCACCCCTCGAAGAGAACGCAGCCATTGGCCGAAAGTAAGCTTTCGATGCTTCAACTGGTCCGGCAATGTGATTAGGTCTAGATTTTCAACCAGCCATTTGCGTCCCTCGCGAGCACTTTCTGCGTGGACCGCCTGGCCGGTTAAGTCGAGATAACAAGCTCGCACAACATCCATTCCATTTGGGTCCACGAAGAGGCGGAAGGTGCAGCCAATGCGCGGATTGACGTCGAGCAATTTGTATTGGCCGTCTCTCGCATCGCAACGGCAGCCAATATCGACGATTCCGCGGTAGCCGAGCGATGTAAGGAGTGCTCGAATGGGCCGCTCGACAACTTCATTTGGCAGACAAATTCCCAGTGTCGTGATCCCCGTCCTAACAGGACGCTGCCGAAGTTTTCTACCCACAAATGCCGCAAGACATTCTGATCTCTCATTGAAATATCCGTTGAACATCCACACCGAATCGGCCTCGCCTGGAATGTATTCCTGCAACATCACGTTTTTCTGCTGCTGACTATCCAGCGTGTCGTAGTACCGAAGCAGTTCATCAGCTGTTTGAGCGATGCGCATAACAATTTTGCTTTGTCCGAGAACAGCCCGATCGTCAACGCCCTTGAGCGCAATAGGGAAAACCGCTTTTTCGAGGAGCCGAAGAATCTCGGCGCGCGACTGAGGGAAACGCGCTTCCGGAGTGGGGTATCCGCATTCACGACACAAGAAAAACAATTCTCTTTTGCTGCTGAGCCTGTGCATGAGACCTGGAGGAAGAAGTAGGAAACGATAAGCCTGTTGCAACTGTTCGGCGTTCTCCTGGACCAGTGCGGCAGTAGTGTCGTCGGTCGGGATCAGGACGGGGTGTTGGGTGAATTGGTCAGCGATGCTTAGGAGAGAGGCTGTGGAAACCGGCGGCGCCGCTGTGCGCACGTCCCAATGGAAAACACCGCGGCAATAGCGTGAACGAAGCGGCGGCGAGGACTGCCCGTCTTCCACAGCATAAACGGGCACACCGAGCCTACCCAGACTACGAAAGATGCCTAGCGCCCCGTGATGGTGAGGAGTGAGTACGACAACCGGAATTGAAGTGTCAGCAATCTTCACGGCTTCCCCCAGACTCCACCATGGACGTGCCTCTTTCGGCAAAAGCTTTGCCGTAAGCGATAAATATTGCAAACAAACGCTTGCTCGGAAATGTTCTGAGAAAGTGCCGCGTAACCGAGGCCCAATGTAGAAAGTGCTGCCGTGCTCTACGCCGTGTGCAAAGTGGCATGCCGAAGGTGGTGGTAAAATCCGCCGATATTGATAGCCATCAAGGTAGATTGCTACACATGGTTTGCAAACCCTTATGCTGATGCGCAGCGGCATCACATGCCGACGCATCAGGAGTCGGTGTCTTCAATACAACTTCGCCCCCGCGCAGAATGAAGACTTTATCTAGGTCGTTCACCCTACTAGTAATGAAGTCGAGGTCGGCAAGCTGTCCCGTTCGTTTCAGGTAGTCCACACTCTTGCTTATTAAACAATCGCTTGCCCTGGCGTTTCCCCATTGCTTTAAAATATTCAAGGTTCTTTGGTCCTCGGAAGAATAACCATTGCGGACCAATTCCGCGCCGATCCAACCGCAACACAAAAGGTCCTCCTCGCGGAACGCTCCGCGACTGCCCGCTCCAAGCAGCGCAATCCGTGCATAGTCCTGCGCCACTAACTCTCGGCTTAAGGATGAATGGTTTCTAAAGCAGGCGACATAGGCCGCGTCCGACTGCATCACGTTACACATCAGCTTGCTGCCAGAAGATGAGAGGAGCACCAAGGGCCGCGAGATATCCGAACGCAGGGACAGCTCGGCCGGGCTATTATTCATGTCGAACGTGGCCGGCATATCGCCGTCCAGCTCTCCGGCTAAAATGGGTTTTTCGAGCACGGAAGCCAGCCAAAGGGCACCGTCGAGAGATGGCGCGGGGAAGCATTGCCGGCCCGCGGCCACGGCGGTAATCGCCATCGTCGTAGCCCGGATCACGTCAATCGCCACCACCGCATAACCCGTCCGATAACGCGTAGCACTGTCGGGAAGACCGTCTATGACGAAACGTCTGCTCATGGCTTGCTGCACCGAATGTTCAGTTTCTCGTTGCGTGCATCGTTGCTGGGCGAGCGGGGCGCAGGTTCTCCCTTCTGAAGGCGTCGGAATGCAGTCCGCGCCGGTAGATTTCTACACGCAGCAACTCTTCGAGCCTCACGTTGGACAAATGAACGTCGTGCCCGAAACAATCCAGAAGCGCGAATTGACTTTGCTTGTTGGGCGCCTCGAACGTGATAACCCCGAGCCCAAAAGCTTTGGCGAAACGATCTGCGAAGGAGCAATTTAGATTCCCTTGTTCATTCTCCTGAAACGCGCCCGTATGCTTCTTCCCCAGCTCGAACTGCACCTCAAGCCTCCGCTCTTCAGCTAACCTAATGACGTCCCCAGGTTCGAGAAGTAGATCCGTAAATCCTTCTCCACATTCGATCCTGGTTACGCCAATGTCAGCACACAGGTCCAGGTACGCGGGAAGGAGGTCCTGCGCGACCGCAATTTCAAAGGGTCCTCCCCCAGTCACGGTTGGAACGCCATGTTTGGACGCGGCTACAATTTTCTGGCGCGTGATCTCTTCATTGGCAATAATCCAGCAAGCCATCGAGATCTTAACAATGGACATCAGGTGCGAACTCTGATCCAAGTGGCTCTTGAAAGTCGCAAAATCGTAACCCGGGTCGAAGGGGCTGGTAAGCGGGGGCAGCTCAGGAACGCCGATCAGCCGCAGATAAGCGGCAGTATGCTGCACACTACACGCATTCTCAGCATCGTTCTGCGTTTTCTTTCCTTGCATGTGTCACCTCGTGAGATTCGATTTATTCCTGTGCCATCCGAAGAGCCGCGCCAAATAGTCCTTAGCCTCAGTACACGGCGTGTCCATAGGCTGCGAGATCAGGGATCGCGCGCGAAGTTGACGGGAGGGCTTGACCCGCCTTCTCGGCAAGAAC
>WNFP01011906.1_pt1 | contig 10106 bp, 7 predicted proteins | sample 5400201 | NCBI WGS metagenome assembly WNFP01 (sample SAMN13153355, study PRJNA577476) | soil metagenome | isolation source: 115 cm saprolite under Madrone tree | place: USA:California | collected 2016-06-14
TATTCCGCCTTCCGAAACCGGCAGAGCGAACGCTGTACAGCGGGATCTTTCGCTCCGCTCCGGGCGGCCCTGTTCCGGACTTGTTCGCGAAGACGAATGGGTCGCGCATTAGGTCCAGCCGCGGATTACGCAAATGACGCGGATGGTGGTATCAAAGATAGTGCGCGCCCATCCGCGTCATTCTCGTAATCCGCGGCTGAAAATTCTTTCCCTTCGAAGTGGCGAGAAATCAGGACATCACTGACGCCTGGTACTTCGACATCAGGTCTTCCTGAGAATTGTGCGGCGCGTCTCCGTTCTCTGCTGCCCGCTGGTAGGTGCCGTCCGGCTGCAGCCAACGGATCTTGGTGTTATCGGCAAGGCCGTTTTCGAGGATTTCCTGACGCACTCGATTGCGAAGCTGCTGTTCTTCGATTGGAAAGAGAACCTCCACGCGGCGATTCAGATTGCGGTGCATCAAGTCGGCGCTTCCGAGATACATCTCTTCGTCGCCGCCATTGGAAAACTGATATATGCGCGAGTGCTCCAGAAACCTTCCAACAATGCTCGCCACTTGAATGTTTTCGCTCAACTCCGGAACGCCGGGACGGAGGCAACACACACCACGAACGATGAGCGTTATCGGTACGCCGGCAGCCGACGCGGCGTACAGTTCCTCGATGAGGGCGGTGTCTGTAAGACTGTTGCACTTTGCCAGGATTCCCGCAGGACGCCCCGCCGCTTTGTGTTCCACTTCTCTCCTTATTAAAGCTGTCAGACGCTCGCGAAGGCGCACAGGAGCCGCAATCAGCTTGCGATAATCGGTCTGGCCGGAATAACCGGTGAGGTAGTTGAACAATTCCGAAGAATCCGCTCCAAAGTCGGGGTTGGAGGTAAAGAGGCACAAATCGGTGTAAATCTTCGCGGTGATTGGGTTGTAGTTTCCGGTCCCGAGATGCACGTACCGCCGCAGCCCATTCCGTTCCTCACGGACCACAAGCGTCAGCTTGGCATGCGTTTTCAGACCGACGATCCCATAGATGACGTGAGCGCCTGCTTCTTCCAGCCGCCGGGCCCAGAGAATGTTGTTTTCCTCGTCGAAGCGCGCCTTGAGCTCGACCAGCACCGCCACTTGCTTGCCTCGCTCCGCTGCTTCAATCAGAGCTTTGACGATCGGCGAATCCGAACCCACGCGATAGAGCGTTGCCTTGATCGCCAGGACATTGGGATCTCTTGCAGCGGTACGAAAGAACTCGACGACCGGCATGAACGATTCATAGGGATGATGGAGCAGGACATCCTGATGCCGGATCACGTCGAAGACCGTCTCGCCCTCGCGAAACACCGGTGGAGGAGTAGCCGGCTCGAACGGCTTGTCCTTCGCTGCGGGCAGATTCAACTTGTACAGCGCCATCAGGTCGGGAATATTCAGCGGACCATCGACGGAGTAAACATCCTGATCTTCCATCTGCACAGACTGGCGAAGAATGTCCACCATAGGCTCACTCATCGCCGACGAAACCTCCAGGCGCACGCCAAACCCGAATCTGCGTTGCCGCAGCGTTTGTTCGACCGACTTCAACAGATCCTCCGCCTCGTCTTCCTCGATCTCGATATCGGCGTCGCGCGTGATGCGAAACGGCTGGCATTCAAGAATGACGCATCGCGGAAAAAGCGATTCAATGTGCGCGGAAACCAGCTGCTCCAACAGAACAAACGATGTCTCACCAACCGGGACCAGCCGCGGAACGTTGGGAGGAATCTTGACGCGGGCGAAGCGCGGCTCGTTGTCGGCACTGCCGTCGGCCGGCCCAAGAAGGATGCCGAGGTTCAAGCTGATATTCGAAATGTACGGGAAAGGATGCCCGGGATCGACCGCGAGCGGTGTCAGCACGGGAAATACGCGCTCGGCAAAGAATCTTTCCAGTTCCTGGCGCTGGTCGTCCGTCACATCCGCATATTCCACCAGCCGGACGCCCAATGCCTCGAGGCCGGGCAGGATCTCGTGCAACAAACAGTCCGTCTGGACTTTGAGCAACGGACGCAGACGCTCGGAGATGAGCTTCAACTGAGTGGCCGGTGTCAAGCCATCCGGCGACAGGGAGCTTGGGTTTGTTTCGAGCTGTTCCTGCAGGCCCGCAACGCGGACCATGAAGAATTCGTCGAGATTGGTCGAGAAGATGGAGAGGAATTTCAATCGCTCGAGCAGCCGCAGAGATCGGTCCAGACCCTCTTCCAGAACACGCGAGTTGAACTCGATCCAGCTCAACTCTCGATTGAAAAGCGGGGGCCGGCCCGGTTCAACTTCGGATGTTGACCGTTCGATAGTGTCCGGTTGTTCCACTCTACAATTCTAATTCAAGTACTCGTCAAAGGACCGTTTGGCCATTCGGCTTTGTGCCTGTCCTCAATCTGGAATTCGCCATCGCCGATACGCAACCGCCAACAAAGTTGTGCCATACTCGACAGCAATCCCTTTATCTTTATAGCCTAAGGGTTCCCTCATTCGGCGATCATCGGTGACGGCTGTTGCATATCTTTGTTGGCGGTTGCGTATCGGCGATGGCGAATCGGCGATGTTGACGTGACTTTAAGTGCAAAGCAGGCAATTCCGGACCGTATGGAAGCAGACGTGCCAGCGTTTTCGTATGGCCAAACTTGGATCCATCGGCATTGACGTGGGCGGCACGAAGACCCGGTTCGCTCTTTTCGATGAAAAGTTCAAACTCGTGGAGCAGGTCAAGATAAAGACCCAGGACAGCAAGAATGCAAAGGACTTCACCAGCGCTGTTGATGAGTCCTTGGATGCGTTGCTGGAAAAAAGCGAAAAGGACCATCTGAGAGTGGAGAGCGTCGGCGTTGGTTGCGCAGGCTATTTGAATGGCGACGGCAGTGTAAAAAACTCTCCCAACATCCCTTTTCTCAACGGGTATTCGTTTCGGCGGGTTATCGCGAAGCAGACCGGAGCCAACGTCTTTGCGACAAATGATGTCGCTGCCGCCTTGTATGGCGAACATCAGCTTGGCGCCGCGGTAGGCCGCAGACACGTTATCGCGATCTACATCGGGACGGGAATTGGCGGAGCTCTGATGTTCGGTGGTCAACTCTATCGGGGCCAAAACGGAAGCGCGGGTGACATCGGGCACTACGTGCTGCATCCCATCGATTCGTCCGGCATTTCCAGAAGCCGCGATGTGCTGGACGACATAGCAAGTCGAACCGCTATTGCCGCTGAGGCCGTGAAGTTGGCTGCCAAGAACCGCGCGCCTCACCTGTTGAAGTCTGTCGGGACCGATATAACAAACGTCAGCAGCGGCTCGCTGGCAAAGGCGATAGCGCAAGGGGACGACGAGATCGATAAACTCGTGCGGAACCGCTGCCATACGCTGGGTATCGCGCTTTCGAACCTTGTCGATTTCCTGAATCCCGAGATGATCGTTTTGGGCGGGGGGCTTACGGAAGCGATGCCCGATCTGGTGCGGGATGAAGTCGAGGCGGGCGTTCGCGCAAATTCAAAGCCCGAATCCAAAAAAAGCCTCGAGGTGGTGGTCGCCGCGCTCAAAGATCATTCCGTCACAACCGGCGCGGCAAAACTCGCATTCGACGTCTCACTCGCTCTCTGACGAACGCGGGCCAGGGTGGGTTAAACACAAAGACACAAAGGGCACAAAGACACAAAGAAGGCCGCACAAAACAATTCTTGATGGCGGCCTTCTTTGTGTCTTTGTGCCCTTTGTGTCTTTGTGTTTAACCCACCCTGGCCCGCGTTCAATCCACGATTTCGGGAGGCGTCTGTAGGGCGGACGCTGCCTGGATGCCGGTCGCGACTTCGGGAAGGATTCCAAGCTCGACATAAATCGGCCGAATGATACGGCGAATTTCAGGCATACGAGTGGATAACCAGAGTCCCGCGGCAATGCAGAGCGCACCGCCGGAAACAACAGTCAGCGGGGCGCCGATGCGCGACGCCAGCGTTCCTGCGATCAGCGTTCCGAGCGGCATTACCCCTGTAAACGACAGCGTGTAAAAACTCATCACCCGGCCGCGTTTATCTTCTTCAACGATCGTCTGCATGATCGTATTGCACGCCGCCAGCAGTCCCATCATCGAAAAGCCAACAGGAACCATCAATAGAAACGAAAGCCATGCCGCACGTGAAAACCCAAACAGGATAAGACTGGCGCCGAACGTGAACACCAGGATATTGATCATTTTTCCCAGCCCGACGATCGTCTTTCTCATCGCGAGCGTCAATGCGCTGGCAAGCGCGCCCACTCCGGTGGCTCCCGTCAGAAAACCCAGGGTGTGCGGGCCGCCGTGCAGCACGCTGCTCGCGAAGACCGGAAGAAGAACCGAGTAAGGAAACCCGGTAAGACTCACGAACGCAACCAGCGCCAGGATAGACCGTAGCGGAACAAAACCGGTGATGTAGCTCCATCCCTCCTTCAGTCCCGCCAGAACATTCTGCCGCACGCGCCGAGGCGACGCCGGTGTTCGCATCAAGAGAAGAGAAGCGATCACGGCCAGATAGCTGAATCCGTCGATGAGAAAACAGTAGCCTTCGCCGGCAACGGCGATGATCATTCCGGCGATCGAAGGCCCGATAAGTCGTGCGCTATTGACCATCGAGGAGTTCAACGCGATCGCGCTGGGGAGGTCCGCCCGATCCTCGATCATCTCCACGACAAAACTCTGGCGTGCCGGCATATCGATGGCATTCACGACGCCTTGAAACATCGTCAGACCCACAATCTGCCAGATATTGATACGGTTAGTCAGCGCGAGCGCTGCCAGTGCGAACGATTCGAGCATGGACAGGAACTGCGTGACCTTCAGCACCCGATGACGATTCCAGCGGTCCACCCAAACGCCGGCAAACGGCGTTAGTACAAGCGCCGGAATCTGGCCGGAAAAGCCGACCAGTCCCAGCAGGAACGGTGAATTGGTGAGCCGGTAGACGAGCCAGCTGGTGGCAACCTGTGTCATCCAGGTGCCGATCATCGACAAGCTTTGACCGGCAAAGAAGAGCCTGTAATTGCGGTGCCGCAGCGCACGAAGTGCGAACTTCAGTCGGGAGTTGTTAGTGTGCTGAGTCGGAAATTCGTTCACAAATTCGATACCATCCACGCGGGCTTTCCGACTGTAGCGGCGGTCTGTGACCGCCGGTTTTTCTTGCAACATGCCATAAAACCGGCGGTCATAGACCGCCGCTACAGTGGAAAAATGGTCCCGAAAACGTCAGCGAACTTCTGACTAAGGACACTCGTGCCGGCGCATCGGCAAAGATCATTTTGAGACCTCGTATTCCCTCGCGCAAATCCCATGGCAGTTCCCTTAAGAGAGTATGACTCCGACACGGTGGGAATGGTCATTCCTCTCTCCTGAGGCCAGGAAACGATCAGAGGGGCTACTTCGCGGCCCTGCCAGACGTGATTGGCATCCTGGACCCACAGATTACTTACTTTCCCGTCGACGAGATGCCTGGCTCGGCAGACGGGCTCTGGACAACGTATGGTGGTTCGGCCCTCGGTCTCGTACATCGCTTTAACGTGCGCGCCCCAGTCGCACTCCCACGAGATGACCGACAGCATCGTCTTTCTCCTGTTTGAATGCCACATTCCAGTAAGCAGGTCAAAATTGTCAATCGGCGGGAAACCTACAAGCTTTACGCCGGTGGCGGATTGCAGATTGAGGACGGGCACGTAACTCCCGGCTTTATGTGCAAAGCCGAGCTCAGGGACCGGGCGTAAAACTGTGCAGACCGGAGAGGAGAATCTGGGCTCCGACCGCCGCCAGAATCAGTCCCATGAAGCGCAGGAAGATGCGCTGGCCCCGGCGGCCGATTTTCAAGCTCACCCAATCCGCAGACGAAAGGACAATCAGCGTCGTCACGGCGACAACCAAAACCGCGACCAGCAGCAAAAGTATTTCCAGCCAGTTTGAAGCGCGGGAGGAGAGGGTGATCGCCGTTGTAATAGCTCCTGGGCCTGCAAGCAACGGCATTGCCAGCGGCACCAGTAACCGGTCTTCCGCAGATTCCACGCTTTCATCGTGCTGCACCTTCGTTGGCGCACCACGAAGCATCTCCAGCCCCATAAACAGGACTACCAGGCCCCCGACGGCCTGGAACGCCGGCATCGAAATGCCAAAGGCCAGCAGAATCGGTGTTCCCGCTATGGCGGCTATTGTCAGAATGATGCCGACCGCGATCGATGCTCGAATTCCGGCCCGCCGGCGCTCACTGGGTTCCATGCGCTCGGTAATCGTGAAGAACGCGGGGATCGCGCCGAGAGGATTTATGATTGCCAGAAGCGCGACAATATCCTGCAAAAGCGTCTTCATTCGTGCCGCAACGACACCATCGGATCGACCTTCGTCGCCCGTCGCGCCGGTATGTAGCAAGCTAAGAAAGGGACACCGCCCAGCACGAACGCAATCACAACAAACGTCACCGGATCCGTGGCGCTGATACCGAAGAGCAGGCTCTCCATCAGCCGTGTCAAGGCAAGCGAAGCCAGCAGGCCGATCGCGACGCCGGCCAGGGTCAACGTCATTCCTTCGCCGATAATCAGCTTCAAGACATCGCGCGAGTCGGCGCCAAAAGCCATGCGGATGCCGATTTCGTGCGTGCGCTGCGATGTCATAAAACTGATCAGCCCGTACAGACCCACGCCTGCCAATATCAGTGCCAGCACGGCGAATGAAGCGAGCAGCAGGAGATTGAATCGCCGGCGGCTCAGCGACCTTTCGACCAGTTGATCAATGGTCGCAGTGCCGGAAAAGGCCTGATCTTTATTGGCCTCACGGATCTTCTCTTTGACCGCAGGCAGCAAGCGCAGCGGATCCGTCGTCGTGCGCACGAAGTAGGTCATGGAATTGGGATAGCCGATCGCGCTGGCGTGCGATACGAAGATCTCCGGCGCCGGCTCGATCTCCAGGCCTGCGGTGCGCGTGTCACCGACGACGCCGACAATTTCAGTCGTAAAGCTGCCACAATTCGCCGTCGCATCTCCTTCGGGCGCTACGGAAGGACGGCCTTCAATTTTGATCGTCGTCGGCTGAGCCACTTGATTGTCGTGAAACGGCAGCGCAGACGCCGCGCCTGCCCCTGCGACGCCGGGCATTGCGGCAAGCTTCTCCAGCGTCTGATCGAGAAATGCAGCCCGCTGCTCCGGCGTGCGCCGGGCCAACTGGACTTCCAGCGTGAGCGCTTTGTTCGCGGCAAAGCCCGGGTCTACTTCAAGCAATGCCGCAAAACTGCGTGCGAGCAAGCCTGCGCCGACGAGCAACACAAAAGCGACAGCGACCTGGGTGACAACCAGGGCGCGACGAAAGTGTTGTCGCGTGTTCCCGGCGGTTGTCGTGTGGGTGCTCTCTTTGAGCACGTCCTGCAAATTGATCCGGGCATTCTGAAGCGCCGGAGCCAAGCCGAATAGCAGCGCCGTCAGTAACGAAATGCTCACCGCAAACAGCAGCACACTCGAATTGAGATTGATCTGCCCCAGGCGCGGCAGATTGTTGGCGCTCAGCGCGACAATCAAACGAATCAGCCAGCCCGACAGAAGCACGCCGGCAGCGCCGCCCAGGGCTGCCAGCACCAGACTTTCGGTCATCAATTGGCGCACAATCCGGCTGCGGCTGGCTCCGAGCGTGCCGCGGATCGCAAACTCGCGTTGCCTCTCGGCGGCGCGGGCGAGGAACAAGTTGGCAACGTTGGCGCAGGCAATCAAGAGGACCAACCCAACCGCTCCGAACAACACAAGCAAGGCCGGGCGCACTTCCCCGAAGAGAATTTGCCGCAATGGCACGAGGGTGACGCCGATGCCCGCGTTGGTTTGAGGATACTGCTCAGCGAGCCGCGCGCCGATGGCACTCATTTCCTTCTGCGCTTGCTCAGCCGTGCGCCCAGGTTTCAATCGCCCCACAACCCAGATGAATGTCCTGCCACGATTCTGTGGGTCGTTTTCGCGTCGTGGACGCGGGGCCCACACCTCGCGGCCGGGCGGATATTCAAACTCCCGGGGCATAATGCCTACCACGGTCGTCGCCTGGTTGTTGAGCGTCAGCTTCTGTCCAACCAGGTTCGGGTCACCGCCGAAGTGCTGTTGCCACCAGTTGTAGCCCAGAACCACAACCGGACCGGCCATGCCGAGCTCTCCGAAGGACTGGCTCTGCTCGCTCCAATCGAAAAAATCAGCGGGCGAAGTCTCTTCGCGCTCGACGCCGCGTTTGGGGGCGCTTTGCCAGACAGTGACAATGCGGTCTTCCTGCGGGTAAGGCAGCGCACGCAACAGAACGCCGTTCACCACGCTGAAGATGGCCGTGTTGGCGGCGATGCCGAACGCCAGCATTAACACCACTACAACGGTGAAACCCGGCTTCTTCATGAGCGTCCGGACGCTGGCCCGGACGTCACGGACAAAGGTTTCCATCGTCGGTCTCCTCCTGCCGAGGTGGCGACGAGATGGGGATGAATTACCGCGCGTTGAAGGTCCGATCGGTAAGGACCTTTCCCGTTTCCCTCGTGCAACCGCCTTTGGGCATCGTGGTTCCGCACCTGATCAGCAGTCCCGCCATCGCCCCAAAGTCCCGGCCGTCGCGCAGCGGATAGAGCTCCACTGTGAATATCGTGCCGTCCGGGAATGTCGCCGGCGAAACTCCATTACGCGCCATCGCGATGGCTGACCCGGTTTCCACGCCCCACTGGAGGGGTTTTCCATCCTTCATCACCGGGTTTCCGTCGTTATCCAGCACGTGGAAAATGAGCTGAGCGTGATTGGCGCCGGGGATATACCGCGTGAGCTTCCCGGTCATCACTTTCGTGACCGTCTGGTCGTACATCGCGAACGAGTGGTGGGACAGAGCCGGCGGGGCCATGATACCTAGTAATATGATTCCGAGCATTGCCCCAACCAGCCAGAGTCTTCCGATTACTTGCCTCACAATTTCCTCCTGTTGTCTGTCTCATTGTCTCCGAACCTCGAATTATTGCTCAGGCTTTTTCCAGCCTTTTTCAAAATGCTCTTCCCAGTTCTCGGCCCACGGTCTGCCGAAGTAGTCGATATAACCGGGATCGCCGGGGATGAGCTGGGTCGGCTTGCCGTCGGGGCCATTTACGATCGTGCTCTGGACCCTGCATTCGACGAACATGAACCTGGCGGCTGGATCGTCAAGGCCGGCGCGGTACTCCCACGGCGTGATGGTTTGGAGCGGGCGAATGAAAGCTTCGGGGTCATAGAATGTCGATTCCACGGTAATCACTTTGCCATCGGCGCTTGGCTTGAAGACTTCGATGATTTCCAGCTTGCTGCTGTACTCGAACATGGAATGTGACAGCGTCCATCCTTGAACATTGGCGGTCCAGGCGACCAGCGTGTTTCCGTTCCAGAAGCCAACCGTCTCTCCGTACCACAGCGGCACCTGCTGGACGTGTTTACGGCCGATCAGAACCTGGCGCAGGAAGTTGTCCGCAATGCCGGACAGGAACTGCACCTGGTGCGGCGTCATCATCACTTCGATGTCCCCGCCCAGGGAAGCTTCAGCCCACCACCGCATCATTCCCTCGGGATAACAGAACGCGGCCATCCACTGAGGCGAGTTGTTGACAACCTCGTGGTAGTTCTGCTGCACCATGCGTCTCTGATACTCCGGAGTCAGGAGCGAAAGCATGGTGGGAGTCTGAAGGTTCCTGCCCCACACCCACTGTTCCTGTGGCGCCAGGCGGCGATAACGGCCATCCCAGTTCGGCAGCGTCTGGCGTGTGTGAATCGTGGGGCCGCCTGCCTTCTTCGCCTCGGCCAGCAGCGCGTTGTAGTGTTCCTCAGCGGTCTTGTAGGCGTAAGGGCTGACGATCTTGGAAATGTCCCGGTCCAGGTTGCAATCGCCCCATGCACCAAACCGCTGGTCTCTGACCATATCGGTCAGCGCGCGCGGTGTATTGCATCTGAAGTATCGCTTGTCGAACCAGTATTGCTTATCGAGATAAAAGTTCTTGCTGCTAAACATGTCGACCGGAAGCGGCGTCACTCCTGCCGGCGGTCCCGCAGAGCTGTTTTGCTGTGCATTCGGCGCCCCACTCCTGCCCCGCTGCGCAATTGCGTCGCCTCCGAGCGACCCCATTGCAATCA
>WNFP01005597.1_pt1 | contig 10102 bp, 9 predicted proteins | sample 5400201 | NCBI WGS metagenome assembly WNFP01 (sample SAMN13153355, study PRJNA577476) | soil metagenome | isolation source: 115 cm saprolite under Madrone tree | place: USA:California | collected 2016-06-14
AAGCATAGCAGTCGTCCCGTGCTGCTGGTTCCCCGTCCCAAATCGCTCAACTCTCAAGGTCCAGCCTCCAATTCAAAGAGTTGAGCGTTCGGTGTTGGACGTTGGGCCTTGGACGTTTTCCCTCGCTCTTGAGATTGCAGCTCGCGATTGCGGGCTTGCCTTCCCAGCGCTCGGTGAGCAAAAAGCCGATGGATGAAATTGATCAGTGCGCCACGCCAGCCATTTGTCGGGCTGGCACTCATGGCTGTAATGGGAGTTATCACGGCGGAAATCCTTCCGCTTCCATCTGCCGCCCTGATACCAACAGCGATAATGCTCGCGCTCTGCATTCTCACTGTGGCGTGCTGGCCGAGACTGCTCGCGACATACGGCATAGTCGGAGCTGGTTTTTTCCTGCTGCACAATTTTCAGACTAGGAGCACCGAAGGCCAGCAACTCGCCGACGAACTTGGGAACAGGCCGCGAGTTGTCACGGTGACTGGCTGTGTGATCAGCGAACCGAAAATCGCGCCCAGTGGATTCGCAACGTTCCTGCTCAAGCTTAAATCAATTGAACTGGAAGGCAGGAAACAATCCACGCACGCCATCTGGCAGGTGCGTTGGAAAGGCGTCCCGGAATTTGGCGATGAACTTAAATTTTTTGGAACTGCCGAGCCGATCCCGCCGCCACGAAATCCCGGCGAATTCGATATGCGTTCCTATCTCGCGCGCCGGGACGTTCGTCGCCTGCTCTTCGTTCGCTACCCGGAGGACGGCGCGCTGATTCGACACGGCGGTGGCAACCCGATCATGCGCGCAGCGCAAAAATCGCGGGCCTGGATGCAAAGCGCACTTTGCCGTGGGCTGGAGGATGCGCCCGACGTGCAAAATTTTCTGAGCGGAATCGTGCTTGGTCTCAGGCATCAAACACCTGAAGACATCGAAGAACCGTTTCAACAGACAGGCACTCTTCACCTTTTCGCTGTCGCTGGCCTGCACGTGGGAATTGTCGCTGCACTGTTGTGGATGGTGGCGACGGTTGCGCGGCTATCGCGCAAGTCCGCGGCGGCGCTCATCATTCCACTGCTTCTCTTTTACGCCGCAGTCACAGGGCTCCACGTCTCGAGTATGCGCGCGGCGGTAATGAGCTCAATTTTACTCGGCGGGTTCTTTTTTGATCGCAGAGGTTTTGTCCTGAACAGTCTCGCCGCAGCGGCAGTCCTTCTTCTCTGCTGGGACACAAACGAACTCTTTTCCACAGGGTTCCAACTCTCCTTCGCGGTTGTGGGCGCCATTGTATTGTTGGCCGATCCTCTTTGTCGATCGTTGGAGCGCTGGAGTGTAGCAGACCCTTTCTTGCCACGCGTGCTTGTGCGCGGCCCGCGACGTTTAATGCACGCGAGCTTTGACTGGCTGTTTCGCGCGGGCAGTGTCTCTCTCGCCGCATGGATAGGGTCACTGGCATTAATTCTGTGGTATTTCCATCTGGTCACACCGATTTCATTGTTCGCGAACCTCGTGGTTGTTCCGATCGCGTTTTTTGTTCTCGCCATTGCGCTCCTTTCCCTTCTTTCGACGCCGTTACTTCCCTGGCTTGCTGTCGTTTTTAACAACGCCAACTGGGCGCTCGCCACGTTGGTAATCGGCATCGTTCAGCTGTTCGCGCAAATTCCCGGGGGACATTTTTATGTCGGGCCACCGCGCTGGCCCGAAAAGCTTGTCGCACAAACTACCGTGCTGGATCTCGGCGCGGGTGGGACTGTTCATCTACGAACGGGAGGCGCGAACTGGTTGTTCGATTGTGGGAGCGAGCGCAGCTATCAACAGGTCGTACGCGAATATCTGCACTGGGCGGGTGTGAACCGGCTCGACGGCTTGTTGCTCACGCATGGCGATGCGCTTCACCTGGGTGGCGTGACGCAATTGGTTGATGATTTCCCTCGAATTCGTGTGGTGGATAATCCGGCGCCCGATCGCTCAACCATTCACAGGCGATTGCAGCGTCTATTTCAGGAACGTGGAATCAAACCAGATGCTCTGAGCGCGGGAGACATTTTCCGTCTTTCTCCCGATGTCACTGCTCAAATCCTATTTCCCCCGCGCATCTTCAGCTCGCTGATCGCTGATGATCAGGCGTATGTCATCCGATTTTTAGTTGGGCCAGCGGCGTCCATCTTATTGATGTCGGACAGTGGGATCGAAACCGAACAGGTCTTGTTGGCGAGCCATGCGAATCTTCAGAGCGACATCGTCATCAAGGGACAGCATCATTCTGGACAGTCCGGCTCGGGGGCTTTCCTGGATGCGGCGCGCCCGCGCCTGATCATTGCTACTTCGCGTGATTTTCCTGTTCACGAGCGAATCAGCGATGCCTGGGCCGAGGAATTGCAAAGACGCGGCATCAAACTTTTTCGTCAGGATGAGACCGGCGCGGTGACGCTCCGCTTTCGTCGCGACAGTTGGGAGGCGCAAAGTTATGTCACAGGCGAAATTTTCCGCAGCGCTAACCAGTAAATGGGCGCGCCTTTCTGCCCAAAAATAAGGCCAAACCTGCTCTGCGGCAGATTGATGGCGGGTTCGACAGTCGCAAAGCCAGCAGCCGAGCGAGTGATGTCTTCGATCTTTCGAAAGTAGTCAAGGTGATCGGTTGCGATGTAAATCACACCGCTTTTTTGAAGCGCGGTATGAACGCAGTTCAGGAAATCTTGCGTTACAATTCGACGCCGATGATGACGCCGTTTTGGCCACGGATCGGGAAACAAGAGGTAAAATGTCTCCACTGATCCAGCCGGCAAAAGATAATGTACTGCATAGGAACTCTCCATGTGGAGCAGCCGAACATTGCCGAGACTGGCAGCCTTCCGTGCAGAGCTTCGGATTCGACCGAGTAATCGTTCGATGCCAAGAAAGTTTTTGTCGGGCAGTCGCTCTGCCAGCGCACAAAGAAACGAACCCTCCCCGCACCCAAGATCGACGTGCAATGGCGCTTTGCGTGCAAAGATCTTTTCTATATCGAGCTGCTGTGTGAGCGAATCACGCGACTGCGGGATCACTCGAGAACAGACGTGCCTGCGGTGAGCTAAGCTATCCTCGCCCGCAGGCACGCTGAGGAGAAAAATTTGGTCGTTTTCGGTCTTGTCTTCGGTCAGGCCGATCCCCTTTATGAGCATCGCGTCTGCTGATGGCAAGAAAAAAGAGAATGAGTTATTCACAACGCGCCCAATGCGAGGATGTCTAAGATTCACAACATGAAACGACTTTTTCTTCTTCTGATCGGCTCCGCAGTGCTTAACGGGACTGCTGTCATGGCTGACGCTCCGCAAAATTCGTCTGTCGCAACGACAAAAACTGCGGTTTTTGCCGGCGGCTGTTTTTGGTGCATTCAGCCGGCTTTTGACAAAGCAAAAGGGGTGATCAAGACCGTCGTCGGCTATTCTGGTGGGACAGAACCGAATCCAACCTACCAACTGGTTTCCTCAGAGAAAACCGGCTATCGCGAATCCATCGAAATCACATACGACCCGGCAACAATTTCTTACGACCAATTGCTCGACATCTACTGGCGGCAAATTGATCCGACCCAGGCCGACGGACAATTCACCGATATTGGACCCAGCTATCGCGCCGCGATCTTTTATGGAAACGGCGACGAGAAAAAAATCGCCGAGGCTTCAAAGGAGAAGCTCGCGCACTCCGGCAAATTCAAAAAAACGATTGTGACCGAGGTTCTCCAGGCGATGAAATTTTGGCCCGCGGAAGACTATCATCAGAAGTATTCGGAAAAAAATCCGGAGCACTTCGAAGCGTTCGAGCACGGGTCGGGCCGCGTTTCGTTTAAAAAGAAGACTTGGAAAGAATAGGCGTCTCAACATCCAACGCCCAACGCCCAACATCCAACGCCCAACTTATCTGGATTGGACGTTCAGCGTTGGGCGTTGAGCGTTCGACGTTTTTTCTGCGTCACCTAGACAACCTGCACGCCTTCGCTCGTGGTGCGCCGAGCGTAAAGATCGCTCAGGCGTTTTGTCATCGGGCCGACGTTACCATCACCGATCTGGCGATTGTCGATCTTTGTAACGGCCGCCAATTCGCCCATTGTGCCTGTGCAAAACATCTCGTGGGCGCCGTAAACATCAACGACTGACAAGTCTGTCTCGACGCAACGAATCTTCTCGGCTGCACAAATCTCGATCACTGTGGCGCGAGTGATTCCCTCCGGACACGCAACGACCCGACTGGTGGCCAGATCGCCGCTCGCTCGCGACTTATCGGAGTTGCGCACGATGAAGATGTGCGTCGCGTTCGTTTCCGCGACAAAACCGCGCGTGTCCAGCATGAGCGCGTCGTCCGCTCCGGCGTTGTTGGCCTCGATCTTTGCCAGAATGGAGTTCAGCAGATTCGCGTGATGAATCCGCGCATCCAGGACCTCGGGCGGGGGTCGCCGGATCTTGCTCGTAATCAAAGTCAGACCTGCCTTCGAGTAAACGGGTGCCTTGTGTTCTGCGAGCACGATCAACGTCGGTTCGCTCTGATTCAGCCGGGGATCCATGCCCGATGTGATTTTCACGCCGCGAGTGAGCGTGAGGCGAATGTGCACGCCATCGCGCATTTTGTTTGCGGCAAGCGTGCGCTTGATTTCCTCGACGATCTTTTCGCCTGCCGGAATTTCTGCAAATGACAGTGCCTTTGCCGAACGCTCCAGCCGGTCGAGATGCTCGTGAAGCTTGAAAATCCGGCCATTGTACAGACGCAACCCTTCCCACACTGCGTCGCCGCCCTGCACAGCCGAATCAAACGGGCTGATCCCGGCCTTGTCGCGATGCACAAGCTTCCCGTTGATATTCACAATCAGACCGCGGTTTCGCTCGTCGAATTTCTGAAGCATTTGAAGAAACAAATTAATCAGGAACCCAGGAAAGCAGGAAAGAATTCTAGACTCCTATCGCTGGCTTCCTGCTTTCCTGATTCATAACAGTCTGTGTTGGTACAGCTTTTCGTAGCAATCGCAGCATCTTTCGTAAATTTCGCGCAATCGCTCCGGCACCTGCTGATCTGTCGGGCGATACGGTCGAAACGAGGTCGTCTTTGCCACTTCACTATACCAATGCCTGGCCCAGATCCCGTCCGTTTCACGCAACCCGGGCGGCCATGAAAGCATCGACTTGTTAAAGTCGACGCCGACGGCGTCGCAGAGCAGCCGCAGCGTTCGTTCAGGATTTTCCAACACGTCCTTTGCATCGACAATCGGTGGAATCGCATCCGTCCGACTCCGGACGAAATCAAAAATCTCAGCCTGCTGAATAAACCCGAGATCCTCGAGACTGGGGTCCTCCCGTTTTTTGACATATGAAGCAATGACTTCGCGTGGGTCGCGAATAAGAAAACAATTCGTTACGGCGCCGAGCCATTCCCGATTTATTTCTGGCAGGAAATGGTGTGTCATCTGTTTCTGAAAAAAAATTTGCCTGCCATTCGGGATCGGCCCAGTCAGCTGCGCAACAATTCTTCGCCAATCGATTTCGCCGGCTGCGATCACTTCGTCTGCGCCGGGATGATTTTTGCCCGTTGTCGTTAGGTAGTAGGCGTAAAATGGCTCATCGATGACTACGGTATCGCGCCGATTTCCCCACGCGCGCATCATCGCGGTCGAGATGTTACGCGGGCCCGACCACATTGCGATGCGAACTGGCTGAGTCATCGGCAAAGATTCTCCCGTGGCCAGCGAATTGCCAGCTGGAATCGGATCTTCCGATGTGTCCGGGATCGCGCGAAAGCGCGATTACGACTTTGCGAAGACGCCTAGCAGCGGCCGACGTGATGGTGTCTTTGAGCGGAAATCGCTAACGAAACCGTTCTCAGTGCGAATCTCGACGTGGCCAGCCGCGCGCTTGGCGCCATACACCAGCACAGAACCGACAGGCGCTTCGTAAGGATTCGAGACAGGAAGTTTTTTGAACCCGTAATTGTTTACGAGCTCCTGGCCGGCCTGTTTCGCCAGGGTTGTCTGCGGCCGGGATTTCACTACCCCGGCAGCAACGAGGGCTTCCTTAACAAAATGCCAGCATTTTGAAAGGGAGTGCGCGCGAGCGCGTTCCTCGGCAATGGTCGCCGCTCGACGCAGTTTTGGATCGATATTTCCGTCCACCTTCGCAAAGGGCTCGACGATTTTCTTGGGGTAATATTTGTCTACTACTTCGACCGATTGTTTTTTTCCAGAAGCATCCGTATAAGCAAACGTCGGCTTTGGCGCCGAGAACATGAGCGCCAATGCGTGATGGGGACAAAACGTCGCGCATCCCAAGGTCGTGAGCGTAATGGTGAGAAGTTTTCGCATAAAGAGCGCGTCCTATCCAGCATATCGACCAGGCCTGCAACTGATTTTTTTGAGAAAAATTTGACGGTTTCATTTGACATTCGCCGAGTACTCAAAGAGGCGCGGCCTCTACAAAGACGAGACGAATTCGACCATTCGCCGTCGCGTCTTTGGATCGGGTAATCGGCCCGTTCCGCCTTGCATATTGTCTTCGAGGTGGCCGGCCTTGTTCGTTGCCGGAATGGCGCAGGTAATCGCAGAATGTGCAACGATCCATTTCAGGAAAAATTGGGCCCACGACCGGCAGTCGAATTCAGAGGCCCAATCGGGGAGCGGTTTCGAACGCACTTTGTCGAAGAGATCGCCAGCGCCAAATGGCCTGTTGGCGAGCACCGCGATCCCACGCTCGCGAGCCAGCGGCAGAAGCGACTGCTCCGCTTGGGGCTCCATGAGCGAATAGTTGATCTGGACGAAGTCGAGCTTCTCGCTCCGCATAAGCTTTTCCATCTCACCAAACGCGCCGGCTTCGTAATGCGTGATTCCTACGTAGCGAATGCGACCCTGCTCTTTCCATTCGCGCAAAGTCGCGAGATGCGTATGAACATCGACCAGATTATGCACCTGCATCAGATCGATTCGCTTGGTGCGCAAAAGGGCCATCGAACGTTCCATCGATTTGACTCCGCTCTCCTTGCCGTGAGTCCAGACTTTGGTCGCGAGAAATAATTTGTCTAGAATGCCCAGAGTCGCTGTGAGATCGCCAATTACTTCTTCGGCGCGACCGTACATGGGCGATGAATCGATCACGCGACCCCCAAATTTCACGAAGAGCGAGAGCACCTCTTCAAGCTGTCTCCGACTATCCGCCGTTAGACCGACATCAAACGCCTGCCATGTTCCCAAGCCGATCACTGGCAGTTTCTCGCCTGAGGACGGGATACTGCGCGTCAGCATCGCTGATGATGATTCGTTGGCGGCTCGCGGTGTGATTGGCAAGAATAGTCCCGCAGCCGTTCCGCCGATCACTTTGGCAGCTTCGCGTCTTGTCACGATTGCATTGTAGGGCGTTTCCATGAACTCCGAAAGCGTTCGCGAGCTGGCACAGACGCCGTACAACAGTTATATCCCATTATGGATCGCCGCCGTTTCATCAAAATCTCAACGGCCACTGCGCTTGCCGCGCACTCCAGATCGACATCTTTGTTCGCCGATACTAAACCGAAACCGATGCGAATCCTGATTCTTGGCGGCACCGGATTCACCGGCCCATACCAGGTGCGGTACGCGCTGAGCCGCGGACATAAGGTGACGACATTTAACCGCGGCAAAACGCATCCGGGCGAGTTGCCAAATGAAGTCGAGCAGCTAATTGGCGATCGCAATGGCAAACTAGACGCGTTGAAACACCGGCAATGGGATGTGGTGATCGATAACCCGACTACGCTTCCGGCGTGGGTGCGTGAGGCGGCGCAGATTCTCAAGGGAAATGTTGATCGCTACGTGTTCATCTCGACAATTTCCGTTTACGGCGAGCCGAAACAGGGACCTGATGAAAATGCGCCGACAGAAAAATACGAAGGTGCAGATCCGTACAAGGAGACGATCGAAGCGGTGCGGGCATCCGGATTCAAAACCTACGGACCGCTGAAAGCGCTCTCGGAACGCGAAGCCGAGAAATGGTTTCCCGGAAAAACTTTGATCATTCGCCCGGGACTTATCGTGGGCCCTCGCGACGAGAGCGACCGTTTTACGTATTGGCCTGTGCGCATCGATCGTGCCGGAGACGTCCTGGCGCCTGGAAAGCCAGGCGATCCAGTCCAGTTCATCGATGCGCGTGACCTTGCCGAATGGACCATTCGCATGGCCGAAAACCGTGAGACAGGAATTTACAATGCAACCGGACCTGCCAAAGCTTTCGGCATCGGCGGGATGCTCGACGGAATTAAGGGTGCCCTGAAGTCGGAAGCGAGGTTTACCTGGGTAAATGAAGAGTTTTTGACTGAGCAGAAGGTCCAGCCCTGGTCTGACATGCCGGTGTGGACGGGGAAAGATGATGCCGTTGCGCGAACGAACATCAGTCGCGCGTTAAGCAGGGGCCTGACGTTTCGACCACTCGATATCACAGCACGCGATACGCTCGCCTGGTTCAAATCGCTGCCGCCGGACCGACAAGCGCATCCAAAGGCCGGCCTAACGTCGGAGCGCGAAGCGGAAGTAATCGCGCAGTGGCAGAAGCGGCGCGGCTAGTCTAGGGCGACCACATGGTCCGTTCCTCAGATCGGCCATCGTTCGTAGAACGGATATTGTCGACGCTTACGTCGGTGGAGCGGCGCGAAATGCCGTCGGTCATTGTCGCGTTCTTTCTCTTTTTTTGCGTTCTCGGCGGCTATTTCGCTGTGCGACCAGTGCGTGAAACGGTCGGCACCATTCTCGGTCGTGATCGCGTCGCCAATCTGTATGTGGCTACCTGGATTGCATCGTTAGCGATTGTACCAATTTATGGGGCGATCGTCGCCAAAGTCAGGCGAAGCGTTTTTCTCCCGCTCATTTACGGCTTCGTCGCGGTCGCGCTCGCGATCGTGGGAGGCGTCCTGCAAAATCAACCCAAAAGTGTGGCGTTCGGTCAGTTCTTCTATGTTTTCATCAGTGTGCTCAGCCTGTTTTTGGTCTCTGTCTTCTGGAGCTTTCTGGTTGAGCTATTTGACTCTGGACAAGCGAAGCGGCTGTTCCCGGTGATCGCAGCGGGCGGAACCGCAGGCGCGTTAGTGGGACCGCTCTTTACCGATCTCGCCGCGCGAAGCATCGGAAGCGGCGGTATCCTCTACGTCGGGGCTACGCTCTTTGCTTTGGCGGTGGTGTTGCAGGCAATTCTGATTCGCCTCTGGAAAAGCGGTCCAGAACCTAATCAAGAACGCGACGAAGCTCATTACCAATCGCGGGACCGCGCGCTTGGTGGAAATCCATTGGCAGGAGTCACCCTGGTTCTGCGTTCGCCGTACCTGCTCGGGATTGCGGCTTATGTCGCACTGCTGGCTACCGCAAATACCTTTCTTTATTTCGAACAACTTCGTCTGGTCGCAACGACGTTCGCGGATACTCAGACGCGCACGAGTGTCTTTGCGCGCATCGACTGGATTGTGCAGAGCCTCACGATCCTGGCCCAGCTTTTCATCACCGGCAGAATTGCTTCAAGACTCGGATTAGTCGTCCTGCTCACGATCATTCCAGTGGCGATTTTCTTCGGCTTCCTTGCGCTCTCCATCTGGAACACGTTTATGCTTCTGGCAGTTGTCATTGTCCTGCGTCGCAGCGGGGAATACGCCTTTGTTCGTCCAGGGCGAGAGATGCTTTGGACGCCGATGAGCAAGGAGACGAAGTATAAAGCGAAGAACTTCGTCGACGTTCCGGTTTATCGCGGGGCGGACGCCGCGGTGGCGCAACTTCAACGTGCGATCGAAGGTGCGGGGTTCGGCGTGCAAACCGCAGCGTTACTTGGAGCGTTGGCCGCGGTGCTTTGGGCGGTAAACGGCTGGTGGCTTGGGCGACGCTATGATTCAGCGCCGCAGCATGCGTCCGAAGGAGCAAATTAAACGCGTAATTCGGTCAGCAATCCTCTCAGTGGTGTCGGGGTGGTGCGCGCCTGGCGTTTGGTTCGCGCGAAAACAAGTTGCGCTAGTTCGCGCGCGAGCTGAATCGTAAACGAACAACAATCAAAGGAGCAAAAAACATGGCGACACGAACTGGATCGGCAGTGTGGGACGGAACTCTTAAGCAGGGGAAAGGGACGATGAAACTCGGAAGCGGCGCGTT
>WNFP01005598.1_pt1 | contig 10101 bp, 9 predicted proteins | sample 5400201 | NCBI WGS metagenome assembly WNFP01 (sample SAMN13153355, study PRJNA577476) | soil metagenome | isolation source: 115 cm saprolite under Madrone tree | place: USA:California | collected 2016-06-14
ACTGAAACAAAGCCCTGCGCGCGGTATCCGGAACCGCGGCGGCGAGCCTACCGCGGCGGCGAGCCTACCGCGGCGGCGAAATATGCGCGAGGTCGAAGCCCTCCTGGCCCGCATGCGCAGATAGGGGTCAGGAAGCGAAATCGAACTCCACCGGTCTGCGCGCCTTCGCGATGGGTGGGCCGGTCGTGGGCAGGCCGAGGTGTTCGAGCACCTTCTTGACCGACCCGCGGTCGGTCAGGAAGGCGAGAACCGTCATGCGGCCGCCGCAGCGTTCGCAGCGCAGAACGTCGAAGCGGAAGACCCGCTCGAGCAGTTCCGCCCAGGGAATCCGGGTCGGCGCCTTCGCGACGGCAGGAGGCAGCGCAATGGAGGACGCAGCCGGCTCCAACGCCCGCGACATTCCTACAACAGGGGTCTGACACTCCGGGCTGTACTCGCCGGGCACGGGGACGCAGCGTCAGACGGTGTGGATGTCCGCCTTTTCAAGTCTCTTGCGAAAAGCGCCGGTCACATTCGCCCGGCACTCCGGCGAATCGCCTTCACTTGAAAGGGCGGACATTCTTCCCCCCCGGCGCGATGGGAGGTGCAGGGTCCGGAACGGAACGGGCCTGCGCATCGGGCACATGACGAGCCTGACAAGCCGGGCCCAGCGACCACCCCAACTTGAAAGGGCGGACATCGCCCCCTGTCCGGTGATGGGCGGATGACCGCACCGGGAGACGCGTTGGCGGGCGCAGTTGACGCCGCTCATATGCACTGATATGCATATGCACATTCATGCAGATCGACGCCTTCCAGACCCTGGCCGATCCGACCCGCCGCCGCATCGTCGAGGCGCTGCGCGGCGGCGAGCAGGCGGTGAACGACATCGTCGAGCGGGTCGACATCCACCAATCGGGCGTCTCGCGCCATCTCGGGATCCTGCAGGAAGCGGGTTTCGTCCAGGTGCGCCCCGAGGGACCGAAGCGGTTCTACTCGCTTCGCCCGGAGCCGTTCCACGAGCTCGAGGCCTGGGTCGCTTCGTACGGAACGCTCTGGGAAGCGCGGCTGGACAGGTTTGCCGAGGCGCTCGAGCGCAGGAAGCAGCGGGCGGCGCGCAAAGGGAGGACTCCATGAGCAAGAAGCCGGGTGCGGCAGCCGAGCGGAAGCGGCGGATCACGATCGAGCGGACTTACGACGCGGACGTCCAGGACGTCTGGGACCTCTGGACCACCAAGGACGGCATCGAGTCCTGGTGGGGGCCCGACGGGTTCTCGGTGAAGGTCCACAAGCTCGACCTGCGCCCTGGCGGCGACCTCCTCTACGCGATGACCGCCAACGCTCCCGAGCAGATCGCCTTCATGAAGAACGCTGGAATGCCGCTCACGACGGAAGCGCGCATCACCTACACCGAGATCGTCGCCCGGCGCCGGCTCGCTTACGTCCACCTCGCCGACTTCATCCCCGGCGTGAAGCCCTACGACGTCCTGCACGTCGTCGAGCTGCATCCGTCCGGCCAGAGCGTCCGGATGGTGCTGACCTTCGACGCCATGCACGACGAAGAGTGGACGCAGCGGGCGGCCATGGGCTGGGAGAACGAGCTCGGCAAGCTGGCCAAGACCCTCCAGTCCAGGCTCTCTGGATGAAACAGAAGCCCGCTCGCGCGTGCGGCAACTGTGCTCCCCGTACGTCACGCGCAACCGGTTCGGGAGGATAGGATGCCGGCATGGATCGCACCGCGCTCGATGCCGCCCATGCCGCCGCAGTGATGTTTCTCGAAGGAGTGAGCAGCAGGCCCGTCGGCGCGACGGCAGATGCCGCCTCGATGCGCGACGCGCTGGGAGGACCGCTGCCCGAGCAGGGAGAACCGGCAGCGCGCGTCGTCGAAGATCTGGCGCGGAAGGCGGATCCTGGTCTCGTCGCCACGGCGGGGCCGCGCTTCTTCGGCTTCGTCATCGGCGGAAGCGTGCCGGCGGCCCTCGGCGCGGATTGGTTGACGAGCGCCTGGGACCAGAACGCCGGACTGTTCGTGCTCTCGCCGGCGGCTGCCGTGGTGGAGGAAACGGTCCTCGCGTGGTTGACCGGACTCTTCGGTCTTCCCCCGGGGACGAGCATGGGATTCGTCACCGGCGGCCAGATGGCGAATACCACCGGCCTGGCCGCCGCGCGTCACCACGTGCTGGCGAAGGCCGGGTGGGACGTCGCGAAGCAAGGTCTCATCGGCGCGCCTCCAGTCGCCGTGCTCGCTGGAGAGGAAGCGCACATCACGGTCTACGGCGCGCTCCGGCTGCTGGGGCTGGGCGACGCGTCGGTGATCAAGGTCGCAGTCGACGGCCAGGGGCGCATGCTGCCCGACGCTTTGCGGGACGCGCTGCGCAGTGTCCGGAAAAGGCCGGCGATCGTCTGCGCGCAGGCGGGCAACGTGAACACGGGATCCTTCGACCCGCTCGCCGAAATCACCAAGCTCGCGAACGATCACGGCGCCTGGGTGCACGTCGACGGCGCCTTCGGCCTCTGGGCAGCGGCCAGCCCGCGCTACCGCCACCTGCTCGCGGGCCTCGAGGGGGCACATTCCTGGGCCACGGACGCGCACAAGTGGCTGAACGTGCCCTACGACAGCGGCCTCGCCTTCGTGCGGGACGCGGACGCGCATCGCGCGGCCATGGCGCGCTCCGCCGCGTATCTCCAGCGCTCCGAGACGTACCGCGACAACTACGAATGGACGCCGGAGTTCTCGCGCAGGGCGCGGGGCTTCGCGGTGTACGCCGCCCTGCGCTCGTTGGGGCGGGCCGGCCTCTCCGCGCTCGTGGAACGGTGCTGCTCGCATGCCCGCCTCTTCGCGGAGATTCTCGCCAAAGCTCCCGGCGTGCAGGTCGCGAACGAGGTCGCGCTGAACCAGGTGCTGGTCCGTTTCGAGCCGGAGGCGGCGACGCCGGAGCAGGGCGAACAGTGGACGCGCGAGGTGATCGCGAGGGTGCAACGGGACGGCACCTGCTGGCTCTCGGGAACCGTCTGGCGCGGGCGAGCGCTGATGCGCATCTCGGTCTGCGGGTGGAATACCAGCGAAGACGACGTGCGCAGGTCGGCTGCGGCGATCTTGCGCGCGCACGGTCGCGGTTAGCTCAGCATTTCCTCGACCGGACGCGGGCCAGCGGTGCAGCGTCGGGGGGCGCGATGTCGAAGCGCTTCATCCTGCTGTACAGCGTGTTCTTCGCGATCCCTAGCGCTCGAGCGGCCAAGGCGACGTTGCCGCCGTGGCGCGCGAGCGCGTCCCGACACGCCCGCTCCACGATCTCCGCCAGCGGCACATCCGTTCCCGCCCGATTCGTCAGCGCCGATGAAGTTGTCCCCGAAGCGGCATCCCGGCGGCCGATGGCCGGGGGAATGCGGGAGAGGACGTTCTTCCCTCGCGGCAGCAGACCGAGCTCGCTGTCCAGCAAGTTGTGCAACTCGCGGACGTTCCCCGGCCAGTCGTATGTTTCCAGCGCGCGCAGCACGGCGGGATCGATCTCCACGGGCTCGCCGCGCCCGCCTCCGGCGTGGAGCCGCAGGCGGTGTTCGACCAGGAGCCGCACGTCGCCCTTGCGCTCCCGCAGCGGCGGGAGGCGCAGATCCAGGACGCGGAGACGGTGGAACAGGTCGAGCCGGAAGCGGCCGAGCCTGACCTCCTGCTCGAGATCGCGGTGGGTGGTGGCGATCACGCGCGCGCGCACCGGGACGTTCCGGGTCCCGCCGACGCGCTGCACGACGCGCTCCTGCAGCACGCGGAGGAGCTTCCCCTGCATCTCCAGCGGCATGTCGCCGATCTCGTCCAGGAGCAGCGTACCGGCGCCGGCCGCCTCGAACTTGCCGGTCTGCCCGGAGCTTCGCGCTCCGGTGAATGCGCCGCCTTCGTACCCGAACAATTCGCTCTCCAGCAGGCTGCCGGGAAGCGCGATGACGTTGATCCCCACGAACGGGGCCGAGGCGCGCGGCGAGCTGTTGTGGATGGCCTGCGCCAGCAGCTCCTTGCCGGTCCCGCTTTCCCCCCAGATGAGCATCGGGAGATCCAGCTCCGCTGCCCGCGTCGCTTCCTCCAGGACCTGCAGCAAAGCGGGATCGTCGCCGACGAAGTCCTGGAAGGTGTACCGCGCCCCGGTCGAGGCCTGCCGCTGGCCCTTGGCCCGTTCCGGAGCCGAGTCGCGAGCGACGCACGGGGACGCCGCGCCGCCCGGCTTCCGCGCGCGCACCGTACCGGATCGAGCCAGCGCGATGACGCCGTCGGGCGCGGAACGCTCATGAGCGGCGGTGGCCAGCTGTTTCTCCATCTGCGCCGTCAGGTCCGTATCGGCGCGGTCGGTGGAGCGGCGGCCGTGCTGCCGGAACGCGTGCTGCAAGAGCCGCAGGTCGCGCGCTCCTGCGCAGCGGGCCAGCAGCGGTTGGGCGCGCGCGAGCCACTTCGACGGATCGCCGGGCGAGTTGACGCCCAAATGCCGCGCGCGCGACAGATACGCGAGCGCCAGGTCGCGGCGCGCTCCCAGCCGCTCGAAGCGACCCATCGCGCGGTCGAGGTGGACGTCCGCGGCTTGCGTGTTCCGCGTCTGCGCGAACGCGCTGAGCCCGTGCATCACGTCGGCGCGCCCGGCCAACACTCCCGAGCAGCCGGAAGCCTGCGCGATCCTGCCGAGATGCGCGTCGGCTTCGTCCTCGAGCCCCGCCGCGACCGCCAGCCCCGCGGCAGCGAGGCTTGCATAGACGGCGATGGGTTCACCCGACAAACCGCGCGGGAGCGAACGCGCGGCGGCCTCGACAAGGGCGCGCGCGGTCGCAAAGCCCTCCTCCGGCGGGAGCGACTGCGAGCGGAGGACCTGGATCAATGCCGCGTCGCCAGGATTGTTCTCGGCCCCGGACGCATGCCGCGCCCGTTCGAGGTGCAGCAGCGCCCGCTCGGGCTCGCCGGTCTCGACCAACACCAGCGCCGAGGCAAGCTCCAGCAGGAACCGGCCCGGCGCCGGCTCGGATGCGGCCGCGCGCCGGAGCGCGACCTCCGCCTCGTGTTTTTCCCCGGCGAGCGCCGCGAGCACGGCGCACGACAGATGCGACGCCGGTCCCCAGCCCCGTTCCTGCCGGGCGCGCGCCGCCATCAGCCTGGAGCCGATCGGCTCCTCTACCGCGAATTCCGCAAGGAGAAGAACGTGCGCTGTGACGTCAGATGGGAGCGCCAGCAACCACCGATCCTCCAGCCCCCCACACAGCGCAAGGGACCACGGGCTGAGCGTCACGGTCAAGGACGAATCGATAGGGGTTCGTGAATTCTTTCCGACGTAATTGCAATAATCGAGGAGCGCTTGCACGACCTCGGAACCGGGCTTCAAAAATCCGCATTCACCCGATCGCGAATCGGCACACGAGTGGAATCTCGTGCTCCTCAGGCAGCGCCGGGAGTTCGATGGCGTCCGCGGCGACGCTCGCGATTTCTGCTTGTCCGACCGGATTCCTCCAGCTAGAAGCCACTCCCGAACGCGTCGCCCTTCCGGAAATGGGGGAGCAGCCGGAGGGGTCGACCCCAACCATGAGAGGCACATGAACAGCTCGACCCGCGTCCCGCTCGCACTCGCAACCTTGTCCCTCCTCGCGCTGGCCGCTCCCGCCCGCGCAACCACCGTCACCGAATGCCACGCCGCCATCCAGGTCGTGCGCGGCGATCTCGCCGGAGTGGTCGTCGGCGGAAACAACCCGGACCTGACGCGCGCCAGCCTCGACTCGAAGCTGACCGGCGCCGACCTGAAGCTCGATCAGGGGAAGTTCTTCGACGCCGCCACGAAGCTGTCCGACTTCCGCCAAAGCGCGGCGACGCTGCAATCGCAGGGCAAGCTGTCGGACGGCACCACCACCGTCGCCCAGCTGCTCCAGGACGCCGACGCCGCCAGCGCCTGCGTGCAGTCACTGCTCAGCCAGTAGCCGCCTGAAGTCCCGGCCCTCCTACTCCGGCGCCTCGCCTGCGGGCCTGCGCGCCGGAGTGGAGGTGCCGGCGTACGCGCCCACACCACGGGTCACGGGTCCGCGCTGACCCAGGCGCGCACGGGGACCAGCCGTCGCGCTCCTCCGTCGACCTGCGCCACGGTCGCGCCAGCCGCTCCCACCCGCCGCTCGGGGCCGAAGCGGATCGGCGCCGGAGCGCCGGCGTCGAAGTCGTACAGTCCCTCGAGCGCGCTGACGAACCGCTCGCGATCCAGGCGGCTCCCCGCCGAATGCAGCGCCTCGAGCAGGATGCGTCCAGCCGTATATGCCCACGCCTGGAATGCCTCGTGCTCGGCGGGAAGCCCCAGCGGAGCAACGAGATGCTCGAGCTCGCGGCGCTCTTCGGACGCCGGCGGGAGTGGACGGGCCGGGAAGGCCACGTAGACGGGTCCGGCGAACTCGCGGGGAAGGTCGACGATGCCGCGTCCGGCCAGCGATCCCTCGACGAAGACGTGGGGAGCGAACCGCAGGCGCGCCGCCGCGCGCACAAAGACCTTTGCCTCGTCGGCGGACCCGAGGAAGAAGACGGCATTGCAGCCGGAGCGCTGCCCTGCAGTCGCGAGAAGTTTCGGGCGCAGGCTTCCCGCGCCGTACGCGTACGCCTTCACCTCCGCCCAACCGGAGTCCTTTCCACGCTGCTCGAGGGCCTTCGCCAGCTCGCGCGCGCGGGGCAGGTCGGGATGGACGATCAGCGCGCGCAACTCGCGGGTCGGGATCGTCTGGCCGGCGAACGACGCCAGCGCCAGCGCCTGCTCCCGAAGCCCGGACAGGAGGTAGAAGACGAAGCGCCCGGGCGGCGAGGACGGCTGGGGATCGAGGATCACGGGCGCGACGAGCGGGACCTCGTGCTCCTCGGCGAGCGCCGCCAGGTCCATCCCCTGCGCGCCCGGCAACCCGCCGACGAGCGCGAAGATGCCTTCCAAGGCGGCCGCGCCTTGCTCCGGCCGCAGCACGCGCAGCTCGAGCCGGCGCCCGTAGACTCCTCCCTCGGAGTTCACGCGCTCGAGCTGGGCGGCGAGAACGGCTCGCATGGTCTCGCCGATCGCGGCCTGCGGGCCCTGCCGCGGGACGAACGTTCCGAGCACCAGCTGGCCTTCGCCGACACCCGGGTCCGTGTCGCGGCCGAGCCGGTGGAGGAAGGCGATCAGGTCGGCCAGGTCCGCGCGCGACATCCGGTACCGCGGCATCGCCACCTGGAGCCGGTTCCCGGCCGGGTCGAGCCCCTCGGTGATCGCGCGCGCCAGCGATTCCTCGCTGTAGGGCGGATGCGAACGGCCGCCCTCCTGCTCCATGCCGTACGGCTTGGTCAGCCGCTCCCAGGTGATCGCGCTCGGCGCGACCCCGCCCTCGGGACGCCCTTCGCCGTCGTGCCCGTGACAGGACGCACAGGGCAACACCGAAGCGGGCACCTCGGTGGCGCCGTCGCCCAGGGAGGCGAGGACGTCCCCCGAGGAGCCGGCGCCCCGCAGGTAGATCTGCCTTCCGCGCCGCGCGTCTCCGGCCGGCGGCGCCGCAGGTGCAGCCAGGCCGGAAGCGAGCGCGGCCACGAGCAGCCCCGCGCACGCGAGAGGCGATCTCACCGATCGTCCACGACGCTCTGCACCACCTGGATCAGGTCCTCGCCAGCTGCCACCCCTTGCGCCTTCTTCCACAGCTCGGTCCGGTCGTTGCCGATGAGCAGGATGGTGTTGTGATCGTCCGGACCGCTGACGAATTGACCGAGCTTGCGCAGCACGGAATCGATGTTCGGCTTCGGGCCGGTGAGGAAGTACCAGCCCGGACGCGCCTTGAAGCGCTGCGCGTACTGCAGCAGGCGCGGCGGAGTATCGTGCTCGGGATCGACGCTGATCGAGATGAGCACCACGTCCTTGCCCAACCGGTCGCCCAGCCAGGACTGGATCTGGGCCATGCGCCCGTTGAGCACCGGGCAGATGCCGGTGCAGGTGGTGAAGAACGTGTCGATCACGACCGAGCGTCCCTGGAGGAGGTCGCTGTAGAAGCGCATCACCTTGCCGTCCTGGTTGATGAGCTTCGTGTCGGTGAAATACTTCCGGGCCTTCGCAGCCGGCTCCTCGCGCCCGGCGCGCGCCGGGAACGAGAGCGCGCCGAATGCGAGCGCGAGCAGCGCCGCCCTCACGGCAGCGCCTTCGCGACGGTGGCCGCCGGTGAAAGCGCCTGCTCGATCGCCTTCGCCAGCGCGGAGGCCGGGGCGAGCCCGTGGGCGCGAGTCCAGCGGTGGGTGGCGTCGTTCCCGACCAGCACCATCGGACTGTGGTCGCCTGGGCTGGCATCGGAGGAGCTCAAGGCGCGCAGGAGGGCGTCGACGTCCTGCTTGCGGCCGGTCACCAGCGTCCACCCCGGGCGGGCCTTGAACTTCGCTCCCCAGGCCTTGAGGCGCGCGGGCGTATCGTGGACGGGGTCGACGCTGACCGAGATGAGGAAGGCGTCCTTGCCGAAGCGCTTGCCCAACAGGTCCTGCACAGCGCCGAACTTCACTCCTAGCGGCGGGCAGATGGTCGTGCAGGTGGTGAAGATGAACTGAATGGCCACCACCTTTCCGGCGACGAGGTCGCGGTAGAACCTCACTTCCTTGCCGTCCTGGGTGAGCACCGGAACATCAGGAATCTGCAACTCCAGAGCGCCGGACGGCGGAGATGCCTCCGCCAGCGCCACGGATGCTCCGCCGGCCGCCGCCAGAGTTGCCATGGCGAAGAGGCAGAGCGCCGTTCCGGCGGCGCCGGCCAGACAGGTTTTCGTATCGAGTGTCATCGGGTTGTTTTCCCTGGCAGGACGTGGAAGACGACCGCCTGCGATTGCTCGAAGCGCAGGCCGAGCGAGGGCGACTGCAAGTACACGTAGTAGAGGCCTGACTTCGGCGGCTGGACGGTCACTTCGTAGCTGCCGTCGTCCTGGGGCGCGGCCGGCTGCTGGTTGCGCCACACGCCGGGCGCGAGCACGGTGAGCACGCTCATGTCGCGCAGCCCGGCCCGCGGAGCGCCGGTCTTGGAGTCCCGTGCCTGGAAACGCATGCGCAGCGGCGCGCCGAGCGCGACCGAGCGTTCGTCGAAGAGCGGCACGATGGCGCCGCCCGCCTTGCGGCGCGCATCCGCCGCCGGATCGGAGACCGCCGTCGCCTCGAAGCAATGGACGACCCGCGGCGAGTCGAGCAGGAAGGCCACGTCGAAGGTTCCGCCGATTGGGAGCCGCACGGTCGCTGCGTACGTGCCGGGCGACGTCTCCCGCAGGCCGCGGTCCGAGACGAGCACGGCGCGCGGCACGCGCTTGTAGTTGGAGAAGCTGCCCATCGGCGCCGCCATCCCCTCCATGTAGTAGTAGACGATCCCATCGGCCGGGTTCGCGATCAGCGCCGCGCCTGGCTCGGGGGCGGCCACCACGGCGGCGGCGCGGCTCGCCACCGCCGCGCGAGCGGGAGCGATCTGTCCTCCGGGGACATCGCTCAGCGTCGGCTCCTCTCCCTTCCCCAGCCGGGCGAGCGAGATGAGGGCGAGGTGCTCCGACTCGAGCGAGCGCACGTAGGCGAATCCGTCCGTGAACGACACCTGGTCCGGGGACTTTCCCACCGTGACCGTGTAGCGCAGCCGGTTGCGGCTCGCGTCGACGATGCTGACCGTGTCCTTGGTCCGGTTGACCACGAACACCCAGCGGCCGTCGGGAGTCACGCTCAGCGAAGAGAGTCCGGGTTCGGCGGCGATCCGCGTCACCACCGCCTGCCTGCCGGCGTCGATTGCGACGATGGATCCGTCCTCGCCCGCGACCCAGAACGAGTTGCTCAGCGGCGAGTAGCCGAGCCCCACTGGATGCCGGCCGGCGGCGACGTCCCGGATGCGGGACAGGCTGCGCACGTCGACGACGGACACGGTACCGCCGGCGCGGTTCGCGATGAGCGCGTACCGGTCGTCCGAAGTGAAGGCCAGCTCGTGAGGACCCGCTCCTGTCGGGATGCGCGCCACCTGTTTGAGCTGGGCGGCGTCGATCACCGTCACCGTGCCGCCGTCCCTTCCCGGGCCCGCGTTGTCGACCCACAGGTACCGCCCGTCGTGCTGCAATGCGACTCGCGACGGCTGCGGGCCCGCTTCGACGTTCGCCAGCACCTTCCATGAG
>WNFP01014655.1_pt1 | contig 10100 bp, 6 predicted proteins | sample 5400201 | NCBI WGS metagenome assembly WNFP01 (sample SAMN13153355, study PRJNA577476) | soil metagenome | isolation source: 115 cm saprolite under Madrone tree | place: USA:California | collected 2016-06-14
ACATTTTGCCCAATCGGCCCGTGGCTGATCACCGCCGAGGAGGTTCCCGATCCCGGCAAGCTCGCACTGTGGAGCGAGGTCAATGGCGAGCGGCGTCAGAACAGCAACACCGGCGACCTGATCTTCGGCGTCAACGAGATCGTCAGCTATGTCAGCCAATTCATGACCTTGTTGCCCGGTGATGTGATCCCGACCGGGACGCCATCAGGGGTCGGCATGGGCTTCAAGCCGCCGAAATTCCTGAAGCCCGGCGACCGCGTCCGACTTTCAGTCGAGGGCTTGGGCGAGCAAAACCAACGGCTCGTTGCGTTCTCCGGATAGGGGCTCTTCCGGGGCGGCAGGTTCGGCGGGAATACATGGCGCCGGCGCCCTTGTGAGTGCTAGCGCAATGCGGCGTGTTTGCGCTATGATTCGGCGTTCGACGCGCTCGCCGCGTTCTATTGCACGTTTAGAGGACCCATGTCCGAACGCCGCCAGAGCTTCTTTCGCGAGGACACGCTCCCAGGTCGCCGCGTCGACGCCAAAGTCAAATGGTTCAACGCCAGCAAGGGTTTTGGATTCGTCACGCCGGACGATGGATCGCAAGATGCGTTTCTGCCGATGGCCGTCCTGCGCCGCGCCGGCTATGAGGATGTTCGCGAAGGGGCGTCGATCACCTGCGAGATCGGCGCCGGAGCAAAGGGTCCGCTGGTGACCAACGTGTTGAACGTCGACGACAGCACGGCGCTCTCATCGCCAAGCGGAGCAGGTGGAGCCGACCGCGGGCCCCGCCCCGCCACGACGATCGAGGGTGCCGTCAAATGGTTCGAGCCTGAAAAAGGCTACGGGTTCATCTCTCCCGACGGCGGGGGCAAGGACGTGTTCATCCACATCACCGCGTTGCGCCGCAGCGGCGTCAGCGCCCTCGACCCTGGTCAACGGGTCAGGGTCGAGGTGGTCGACGGCAAAAAGGGGTTGGAGGCCGAGCGCATCACCCTGATCTAGATCGTCGTCGACGGACCGCGCGGGGCTTCGGCATGGCAGCCCCGCGCCGAAGATGATCTAGCGTATCGAGCGTTCCATTGTTAGCTTAACCAACGGGACCGGACCGAAGAGATCCGGAAACGACGCGGCGGGTTTACTCGCCCGTCTCACCGATCATAGCGCGAGCCGAGACAATGGATTTGCACGATACCCTTCGGACCTATCGGCTTTTTTCGGGTTCCTACGACATTGTTTTCGGCCCGGTGTTCCATCCGGGGCGCAAGGACGCCGTGCGCATCGCCAATGACAGGCCGGGGCAGCGGATTCTCGAGGTAGGTGTCGGCACCGGTCTGTCGCTCCCTCATTTTCGCCCGGATTCGCGGGTGACCGGGATCGACGTCTCGGCCGAAATGCTGGCGAAAGCGCGACGCCGGGCCGAGCGCCGCCGGCTCACCCACGTCGAGGGCCTGCATGAGATGGATGCCGAGAACCTCGAATTCGCCGACAGCTCTTTCGACGCCGTTCTGGCGCTCTACGTCGCCTCCGTCGTGCCCAACCCGGCGCGCTTTGCCGCCGAGATGCGCCGGGTGTGCATACCGGGCGGGACAATCGTCGTCGTCAACCATTTCACCAGCGAGAACCTGCTCTTGCGCTCGATCGAAAAGCGGCTGGGGCGGCTTGCCCGCCATATCGGCTTCCATGCCGATTTTCCGTTCGATGCGTTCCGGAGCGACAGCCGACTTTCGATCCGCGAGGTACGGCCGAGCAATCTCTTCGGCTATTGGAAGCTGTTGCGCTGCGTCAACGAAAAGCCGGCCTCAAATCCGGCGTGAATGCTAATCCGCAAGACGGTCCGCGATCTGCCATAAGCGGATCTCGCGCAGCAGCGCTTCGATCGCAGCACAAGCAAAGCCGAGCGAGGTCTCGTCGACAAGGCGGCCGTCCCTGATCTTGTCGGCGGTCGAGGTGATCGTCACCTCGCGCGCCAAAACGACGCGCGACAGCATCGAGTCGAGCGCCACACGCATATGCTCCAAGCACCGAGCGCCGCCGAGCGCTCCGCGCGATGTCGCCATGATTGCGACCGGTTTGTAGGCCATAACCGAGGTGAAGGCGGGGCGCGAGGCCCAGTCGAGCGCGTTCTTCAACACCCCGGGAATACTGTGGTTGAACTCCGGCGCGCACAGCACGAGGCCATCGCTCCCGGCAATCGCCGCTAGCAATCGCTTGACCGGCTCGGGGCGTTTCTCGCCCTCGAAATCCTGGTCGTAAAGCGGTATCGGCCTCAGGTCATAGATTTCTATGTCAGCGCGGCCGGCGAACTTCTCACTGAGTGTTTCGAGCACCGCGTTCGAATATGAGCCGCTGCGCAAGCTGCCCGACATTCCAATCAAGCGGACCGGTGTCGTGTCTGAGGCCAAGTTTTGTTCTCTTGCAAGGGGTCGGCAGCTCTTCATAGCGAAAGCCGCTGGCCAACACCAACCTTCTCGCTCACGATGCCCGGCGGCCGGAACCGACGATTAGGAAGACGATGCTGGAATTGCGACCGAACTGCGAATGCTGCGACCGGGATTTGCCGCCCGCCTCGCTCGACGCCCGGATCTGCTCGTTCGAATGCACGTTTTGCCACGACTGCGCCGAGGGCGTCCTTGACGGCCGCTGCCCCAATTGCGGCGGCGAATTGGTGCGCCGGCCGATCCGGCCACCCGACCGATTGCTGCGTCACCCGGCCGCGACGCGCCGGATATTTAAGCCGGAAGGATGCGCTCGGACATGACCCTGCGGGCGTCGCGGCGCGGGCTCGTCCCGCCCTTCATTGCGATGGATGTCCTGCGCGCTGCCAACGAGCGCGAGGCCGGCGGCGCCGATGTGATCCATCTCGAAGTCGGTCAGCCGAGCGCCCCGGCGCCAGAGCCCGTCCTCGAAGCCGCCCGACAGGCGCTGAAATCGGCGCAGATCGGTTACACCGACGCGCTGGGCATCGCACCTTTGCGGAAGGCGATCGCCGCGCATTACCAGGCGCAGTACGAAGTCTCGGTCGACCCTGCCGAAGTCGTCGTGACGACCGGCTCCTCGGCAGCCTTTCAGCTCGCCTTTCTCGCTGCCTTCGAACCGGGCGATCGGGTGGGCGTCGCCATCCCGGGGTATCCGGCCTACCGCAACATCCTGGCGGCTCTCGATATCGAGCCGGTGCTGATCGCGGCGGGCGAGAACGCTCATTATCAGCCGACCCCCGAACTGCTCGCCGATGTGGGAAGACTGGACGGGCTCGTTGTCGCGAGCCCCGCCAATCCGACGGGAACGATGATCCACGCGGTCGACCTCGCCCGGCTTGCCGAATATTGCCGCGAGCGCGGCATCCGCCTGATCTCGGACGAGATCTACCACGGCATCACCTTCGAGACGGCGGCGGCCACGGCGCGCGCCTATGGGAGAGCGGCGGTCATCGTCAACTCGTTCTCGAAATATTACTGCATGACCGGCTGGCGGCTCGGCTGGATGCTGGTCCCGCCCGACCTCGCCCGCTCGGTCGAGTGCTTGGCGCAGAACTTCTACATCTCGCCGCCGGCCTTGTCGCAGTTGGCAGCACTTCCGGTCTTCGGCTGCCGCACCGAACTCGATGCTCACGTCGGACGGTATCGGCAAAATCGCGATCTGCTGATTGGCACCCTCGCCGATGCCGGGCTGAGTCGTTTCGCGCCGGCCGAAGGGGCGTTCTACCTTTATGTCGACATCTCGAGCCTGACCCGAGACAGCGCCGATTTCTGCCGCCGGCTCCTCTCCGAGACCGGAGTTGCGCTGACACCAGGTCTTGATTTCGACCCGGTCGACGGCGGGAGCTGGGTCCGACTTTCGCTCGCCGGCACGACCAAGGAGGTGGCCGAGGCCGCCCGCCGTCTGGCGGATTGGCTGGCCGGATGATCACGTCTGCGTCGCGTACAGCCCGTTCTCGGTCACGACAAAGTCGATACGTCGGTCGACCAACGCACGCACGCACTCGGCCGGGCGGTTGACGATGGGCTCCTCGTGCACATTAAAGCTCGTGTTGATCAGCGCCGGGATGCCGGTGCGCCGTTCGAAGGCGACGACGATATCGTAGTAAAGCGGATTGATGTCACGGCGGATGATCTGGGGTCGGGCCGAACCATCGATATGCACGACCGCCTCGATCGCTCGGCGCCACTGCGGCAGGACTTCGGTCGTGATCGTCATAAAGCGACACGCATAACTATTGACAGAGTTGATATCAAAGACCCTGCTGGCATTTTCTTCGGTCACTACCGGCGCGAACGGCATGAATTCAGAGCGCTGCAGCCGCCGATTGAGTTCGTCATGCGTGGCCCGCCGCGAGGGATTGGCAAGGATCGAGCGCGCGCCAAGGGCGCGCGGCCCAAACTCCATGCGTCCCCGAAAGATCGCGCCGATTTGACCGTCGGCAAGGCGGGCCGCAGTCCCCTCGATTCTTGGATCGTCGAGTCGCGCCACGTCCGGCTCAGCGATCAGCGCAGCGTCGATCGCGCTGTCATAATCGCGCCCCCAGTAAACATCATCGAGCCGGTAGCGCCGCTCGAGCCAGCGGTGCAGGCCATCCCGCGACAGCAGAAACGCTAATCCCGCCCCCAGTGAGAGCCCTTCATCCCCCATCGGCGGAACAATGAAGATCTCGTCGAGGCTCAGATTATCGGCGAGATGACGGTTGAGCTTGACATTGGCAAACAAGCCCCCGGACAGGCCGAGGTGGCGATGCGGCGCCTGCCGCAGGATACGGGTCAATGACACCAAGACGATGTCCTCGACCAGCTTTTGGATCGACGCGGCGGCGTCCTCCCGCTTGGCTCCATCGAGTAATTTGGTAATCGCCCGCCGCATCTCCTCGAAGGTGATCCAGGTGGATCGGACCTGGCCACGCTCATCGACGGCAAAATGCTGTGCCAAGTCGCGATAGAAAACCGGTTCTCCAGAGGCTGCCAATCCGGTGATCTTGCCCTCGTGGCGGAGCATGCGAAACCCGACGGCTTGGGTGACGATGCCATAGGCCAGAGCCACACTCCCGCCGCCGTAAGGCTCGAGCAGCGCATCGTCGTCACCGAACAGGCTGGTGAGCTTCCCGTTGCCGAAAGAGCGAGCCGAATAGGAAGTGTTATCGCCAATGCCGTCCGCCGTGTAGAGCAATCCCTCGCTCCAATCCGTGAAAAACAACCCCGGCAGGGCGTGGCAAAGATGGTGGTTGGACCAGTGAATTCGTACGCTTTGACTAAAACCGTGATCGACAAAGAAATCAGTCACCGCGAAAACCAGGCTCGGATCGGCCACATGTTCTTTCCGCAGCGCGTTGACCAGCAGCCGGTGCGGCCGCTTCTGCAGGATTTCGGGCTTGGCGCGGACGGCGAGCCGGCGCCACGGCGTGCGCATCTTGAGGTAGTAGGTCTGGGGCAATGCCGAGCGGGTCAGCGCTACGGCATCGACGTCCCGCCGGGTGAGCCCGTTCATCGACAGGACTTCATCAACGCATGGCCAGGCCCATTCATCGGGCAGAACGCCGGCTCCCTTGATCCGGTTGAGGCGTTCCATCTGCACCGCAGCGAGCACCCGATAGTCGTCGAACAAGGTGGCCGAAGCTTCATGCTGACCCGCATGAATCCCGAGAATGATCATTGAGGCTCCGTTGTCCTCTGCTGCAACCGAATGTAATGGGGATAGCGTTATGGAGGGACGGGCCGCCCGCCGGAATGGTAGCCGATCCGCCGTGGCCGAGGGTAGTGTCATGCAGCGAACGACACTTCTCGCTGTTTTTGCTGTTTTCGCAGCGAATTATCAGCGAACGCGGCCGCGATCCGCGCGGAAATCCTCGGTTTCCGGCGGCTAGGCGAACGGAATAACAGCGAGGCGCCCGCTGTTCCGCCGCTGTTTTTCGCTGTTTCTATGGATGCAGAGATCGCAAAGGGGCATCAGCTGAAATCGTTCTAGCGCGACGTGATGAGATCCGGACGTCCGATATAATGCGATACCTATATTTTTGTCAATTAAATTAATTAAATATATTTTAGCACTGATACAAATAACGCGAGGCGGTGCCGCGGGCCGGCTCGGTCGTCAACCGTCGGCGTTGACAAGAGGCGAAAATGAGAACAAAGATGGTACATGATCGCGGAGAGAGCCCTTCTTCCTGAGCTGCGCGAGCAAATCAGGCGGATCGAGCGGCCGGCGGCGGCGACCCATGAGGTATTGCCGTTCGGTGTCGCTGCGATCGACGGGGTGCTACCGGGCGGCGGGCTTTCACGAGGCGCATTGCACGAGATCCTCGGGTTAGGTGGCGACGAGGAGGATGGCGTGCTCGCCCGCCTTTGCCGCGGGCATCATCGCGCGCCTCATGGCGGCGGGAGACGGTATGGGGCTGTGGTGCCTGCCCCGCCCGGATCTCTATGGACCCGGGCTAGCCGCCCACGGGCTCGATCCAGGGCGCCTCGTATTGGTTCGGGCACCGCGCGATGACGAGATCCTGTGGGCGATGGAGGAAGGCTTGCGCGCTCCCGGTATCGCCGCGGTGGTCGGTGAAGTCGGAGCACTCCCTGCAGTGGCGAGCCGCCGGCTGCAACTCGCTGCGGAGCGCTCTGGTATCACCGCCCTCCTATTGCGGCGCTGGCGCGACGGTGGGCAGGCGGCGCGCGAACGGGCTCTGCCGAATGCGGCGGTAACCCGATGGCGGATCGCCGCGCTGCCGTCGCAGCCCCCGCAAGGAGAGCCCGGAGTGGGACGCCCGCAGTGGCGGGTCGAGCTTTTGCGCTGCCGCGGCGGCGAGCCGGCATGCTGGGAGGTGGAGGGAGCCGATGCGACGGGTCATGTATCTCTGGCTGCCACGCTGGCCGATCGACCGGCTAAGGCTGTCTCATCGGAAAGGTTCCGGCGCGCCGGCTGAGGAGATCCCGTTTGCGACGGTCGCCGATTCCGCCGGACGGCGGCTTCTCGCCGCAGTCAATTCGGCCGCGACTGCCGCCGGCCTCGCCCCGGGGATGCCGTTAGCGGACGCGCTCTCCTTTTTCCCCGGCCTCGCCACCGCCGCGGCGGATCTCGCGGAGGACGCCGCGGCACTCCGCAGGCTGGCGGAATGGTGCGGTCGCTACAGCCCGTGGACCGCTCCCGACGGGGTGGACGGGGTGCGCATCGAGATCACCGGCTCCGCCCATCTCTGGGGCGGAGAAAGAGCACTCGCCGCCGATCTCATAGCCCGGCTCGATCACCGACATGTCTCGGGCCGCATCGCCATTGCCGACACATTGGGCGCCGCCTGGGCAATGGCCCGCTTTGCCGAAATGGGCAAGGATCCCATCATCCTGCCGCCGGGAGATTGTCGCGCCGCCCTCGCCCCATTGCCGGTGGAGGCTCTCCGCCTCGACCCGGTTACCGCCCAGGGTCTGCGGCGGGTCGGCTTGAAGCGGATCGGCGATCTCTACGCAATGCCGCGCGATGCGTTGGCCCGCCGTTTTGGCGAAACAATAGCGCGGCGTCTCGACCAGGCGCTGGACAATCTGCCCGAACCGCTGTCGCCATTGGGCGAGGTGCCGACCCGGCGGGTACGGTTGAGCTTCGCCGAGCCGATTACCGAGCCCACCGATCTGATGCTGGCAACGGAGCGGCTCACCGCGGATCTCGTCCAGCGCTTGGTGCGGGAGGGAACAGGAGCGCGGCGGGTCGACCTCGGCTTTCACCGCGTAGATGGCCGAGTCGAGCGGATCCGGCTCGGCACCGCTCGCCCGAGCCGCGATCAGCACCACCTCGCGGCCCTTTTCAAAGAACGGCTCGACACCGTCGATCCCGGTCTCGGCGTCGAAGACATGATTCTTGCCGCCTTTGCGGTCGAGCCCCTGCCGGCCGAGCAGATCGGCCTCCTCGGCCACCCAGCCGGCAGCGAGGCGAGCGGCATCGCCCCGCTCCTCGACCGGCTCGGCAACAAGTTGGGGCTCGCCGCAGTGTCGCGGCTCGAACCGCGCGAAAGCCACATCCCGGAGCGGGCCTCGGTGCGCGTTCCGGCAGCTGGCCCCCACCCCGGCCCTCCCCCGTGGCCACGGGGGAGGGAGGGACCCGCGCAGCGGGAGGGTGAGGGCAAGCCGCCGCGGCCAATCCGGTTGTTCGAGCCGCCCGAGCCGGTTGAAGCCTTCTGGCTTTTACCTGACGACCCGCCGTTTCGGTTCGCCTGGCGGCGGCGCCGGCACCGGGTGACGCGGGCCGACGGGCCGGAGCGGATTGCCGATGAATGGTGGCAGCCCGCGGCGTCCGGCGCCGATCCTCGCGAAGGCGGGGACGCGATCCGCGACTATTACCGGGTCGAGGACGAGGAGGGGCGGCGCTTCTGGTTGTTCCGGGCGGGCTTGCACGGCAACGACCGCCCGCCGCGCTGGTTTGTCCATGGCGTCTTTTCCTGATCCGGCGCCGCGCTACGCGGAATTGCAGGTCACCACCAATTTCTCGTTTCTGCGCGGTGCCGCGCATCCGGACGAGCTGGTGTTGACCGCAGCCGCTCTCGGTCATGCAGCGATCGCGATCACCGACCGCAACAGCCTCGCCGGCGTCGTGCGCGCCCATCATGCGGCAAAAGAGGTCGGGCTTCGGCTTGTCATCGGCTGCCGCCTCGATCTCTCCGACGGCACGAGCCTCCTCGCCTTTCCTGAGGATCGCGTCGCCTATGGCCGGCTCACGCGGCTTTTAACGCTCGGCAAGCGCCGCGCGCCAAAGGGCGAGTGCCATCTCCACTATGCCGATGTGGTTGCGTACGGCGATGGCCAGATCGTCGTGGCCTTGCCGTCCGAAACGGTGGATATGGCGGATTTCACCGCCCGCGTCGCAGCGGATTTCAGGGGCCGCGCCTATCTGGCCGCTCACCATCTCTATCGTGGCGACGATGCGCGCCGGCTCGCCCGCCTTGCTGCTGTCGGTGAGACAACCGGGCTGCCGCTCGTCGCGGTCAACGACGTGCTCTACCACCTGCCCGAACGGCGCCCTCTGCAGGACGTGCTGACCTGCATCCGCGAAGGCTGCACGATCGGCGAAGCGGGTTACCGTCTCATCGCCAATGCTGAGCGCCACCTAAAAGCGCCGCAGGAGATGGCGCGACTCTTTCGCGGCCATCAGAACGCAGTCGAACGCGGCCTCGAGATCGTCGATCGCTGCCGGTTCAGCCTCGATGAACTCCGCTACGAATACCCTGAGGAGCCGGTCCCGGAGGGGCAGACGCCGCAGCAGCGCCTCGTCGAGCTGACCTGGCAGGGGGCGACGGAGCGGTTTTGTTCGTCCGTCACCCCCACGAAAGCGGGGGTCCAGGACCACCGTTCGGACCCTGGCCCCCTGGGTTCCCGCTTTCGCGGGAATGACGAAAGAAGCGGTGTCCCGGACAAGGTCCGTGGTTTGATCGAGCATGAGCTGCAGCTGATTGAGCGGCTCGACTACGCCCGTTACTTCCTGACCGTACACGACATCGTGCGGTTTGCGAGGGCGCGCGGCATCCTGTGTCAGGGGCGCGGCTCCGCCGCTAATTCTGTCGTCTGCTATTGCCTCGGCATCACTGCAGTCGATCCGGCGCGGATCGACGTGCTGTTCGAGCGCTTCATCAGCGCTGCGCGCAACGAGCCGCCCGACATCGATGTCGATTTCGAGCACGAGCGGCGCGAGGAGGTGATCCAGTACGTCTACGAAAAATACGGCCGCGACCGGGCCGGTCTCGCCGCCACCGTGATCTGCTACCGCTCGCGCTCGGCGATCCGCGAGGTCGGCAAGGCATTGGGTCTCAGCGTCGATGTCGTCGCCGCCCTCGCCGGCATCGTCTGGGGGTGGAGCAACGACCCGATCGCCGATCTTAGAGTGCGCGAGGCCGGGCTCGACCCGACCGACCGCACCTTGCGCCTGGCACTCGACCTCGCCGCACAGCTGGTCGGCTTTCCGCGTCACCTCTCGCAGCATGTCGGCGGTTTTGTGATCACCGGGGGGCCGTTGTCCGAGCTGGTGCCGATCGAGAACGCGGCGATGGAGGACCGCACCGTCATCGAATGGGACAAGGACGACCTCGACCGGCTCGGCATTCTCAAAATCGACGTCCTGGCGCTCGGCATGTTGACCTGCATCCGCAAGGCCTTTGCGCTGATCGA
>WNFP01005986.1_pt1 | contig 10099 bp, 7 predicted proteins | sample 5400201 | NCBI WGS metagenome assembly WNFP01 (sample SAMN13153355, study PRJNA577476) | soil metagenome | isolation source: 115 cm saprolite under Madrone tree | place: USA:California | collected 2016-06-14
TCCTGACCGTGATGACCCATCTCACTAAACGGGAGGACTTGGCTGACTATAACGACGAGTACGGAAAGTTTTTGCCGACCAACAAGCCGGCCAGGACCACTGTAGAAGTGATGTTAAACTCGCCCGATCTTCTCGTAGAGATCACGGTAACTGCGTGCATCCCCGATTGACTTCTCGAGAACCACGGGGTGGCATAACGATCTTGTCAATCTTCGCACGTTTACCTTTGATCTCGGTCCAGGAAATGACGAAAACCTCCAAGCAGCTATGAAAAAATTCTAAGCAACTAGATGGGGCCTGATTAATAATTGCCGCAACAGAAGTCGTGGCCATGGCTACCGCAAAAAAATCTTTTGATATTCTTTTCTCTTTTCGGCGAAGCCGTTCGTATCAAAGTCTTCCATCTCGATCACCTTGACCTTCTCAATCTCCGGTATCGGCGGGTAGACTCCCTTCCGATTCACAGACTCGCCATTTTTGGCCATGATGCTCATGCTTTCTTCGCCTAAGAAAAAGTCGATAAACGTCTTGCCGGCATTGGTGTGTGGCGCCCTCTTACTCAGTCCGATGTAGTGGTTGGTTCCCAACATTGTCGTGAGCCGCACGTAATCCATAGGAGCGCCCTTCTGTGCAAACGTGACGAGGTCTTGAGTGGGATCCGGCATGGCTAGCTTTCCTCTAAACTGAGGCTTCAGAAGATCCTCAAGAGATTTCGGTATGTCGCCAGGTTTGATGACGCTTTTGTTGTAAACAACAGCAACAATGGCGAAACGATAGATCGGACCCGTCTCGGGATTGATTGCGCTGTCGGGATAATCTTTAGCAACAGGCGAGTCATACTTGGCGAATATCCCTTCTTTCTGCATGATCTCCATCGGGTTGTCATTTGTGAGAATCACATCGTAGAGAGGTTTTCCGGCACGATGTTCACTGAGCACTCGATCCATAACTTTGGTCGCCGTACCCCTCCAGTAACTCAGTTCGAGACCCGTCTTGGCTTGAAAAGCTTTTCCGATCGGTTCCATGCTGCTGTCCTGAAGCGATCCATAAACGATAACTTTGCCGCCTTCCTTCTTCGCCGCCTCGATCAGGTTGGCACTCTGACCCAAAGTAGGCTCCGGGATAAAATAACTGAGAACGAGAAGCGCGAAGAGAAAGATGCAAATACTTTTCATCGATTTGGCCTCCTTCTTTCATCGGAACCTAACATATTTTGGTCTTTCGTTAGAAGAGAGCTGTCTAAGAGGAATGAATTGGGTTCGGCTTGAGTGATGTCTCTTCGACTCTGGCACACCGCAGATAGAAGGCACCCTGTCCTTTGTCGAGGGAGAGTGCTTCTTTTCGCTCTTGATGGACCAGGCCTATCGAGTCGACTCTTTTAACGCTTCCCGAAGGAGGCTCAGATTCGCCACGAACGCTGACCCGAGCTGGCAGCCTTGAGTTTAGCTCGCGATCGGAAACGAGTTTTCAACTACTTTGCTTTCAGGAGGATCTTTTCAAATAAAACCGACAGCTTTTTGTAATTCCTGCCTGATTCCAGAGGGTCCGGCATGAAGAATTTCAGTCCTGCCCGCAGGTCGCGGTCTTCCGTCTGGACGTCTCTTCGGGACGGAAGACGTCCGCTGCTTGCCAGCAGACTTTGCCCATCTTTCGACAGCAAAAAATCGAGATAGAGCATAGCGGCATGGGGATGGGGAGCGTTGGCGGCGAGCAAAAGCAAGCTCGGCCGTAGAAGAACAGGCGAGATTCGAATCGGTTCGATGGGTGCGCCGGCTTTTTTTAAATCGAGAATGAGATTTGCATTGGAAACCATCGTGATCGGGAATTCGCCAGCTGCCAGGAGTTGCAATTGGAGAGAGCGGCCTCTCAGAAATTTGACATCCTGTTGGGTCAATCGTTCGAAGTATCTTAAGGCTCTCTCCTCTCCCATACGGTTGATCAAAAATTCCATCCACTCGAAGGCTTCCGTGTCTAGCGATAGCTTACCCTTCCATTTCGGGTCCAAAAAATCCTCCCAGCTTCTTGGGACTTCATCCGCTTTAACCAGCTTCTTGTTGTAGGCGGAGAAGAGTAACGTCGCGTGTTGAACCGTCCATAAACCTTCTTTGTCGGCGAACCCCGGGCGAAGGTTTTCCCGCATGGGAGAGATGTATTTTGCCATGACTCCTCGATCGACAAGGCTTACGATACCCAGCTCGCCCGTTCCCATGACATCCACGGCATGGAGTCCCGCCTTAGCTTCGGTCTCGACTCTTTGAATGATCTGACTGCCGCCGATGCGCGCGAGTTTTACAGTGATGAAAGGGTATTTTTTTTCGAAGAGCTTGATTAAAGGCCCGCTCATCTGATGATTAGTCGAAGCGTAGTCTGCTACTTCACCTTCTCTCTTGGCACCGGACACGAGGAATTCCTCTCTGCCTCGACCCAACAGAGATTGGGCTTTCATCAAGAACCTTTCATTACCAGCGCCGGCAGAGATTGTGGTTCCGACCAGCAAGAAGATCGCAGGAAGGCAAAGACGGAAGGTGTTCACTGATCTCATCTTCGGAGCAGTATCTCTTTGAGTAGTCTGTCGGCGGTTGGACGGAGACGTTGGGCGTCTTCCGACGTAAGCACCTGGATGGGCACCGCTCCGCTCGCCAGCTGATTGAGCGTCTCAAACTTAGATTTTACGCCGCCGCGCGCCGGTATCCGTCCGTGTTCTGCAACCAACTCGGCCCCCTCGGCGCCCAAAAGAAAATCCAGGAAGAGCGCGGCAGCGTGTGGGTGCGGCGCTGTCACGGGAATGGCCCAAGACTGGGCGGAAGCAACCGTCGTGGGATTGGGATAAACGATGTTGATAGGACAACCCGTGCGTTGCATCTGTACCGCCGTGTACAGGTAGAGCTCGACTCCCACCTTGTATTCTCCCGCGCATAAGAGCTGGGTCTGGAGCGTATGACCCCGGGTGACCGTCACCCCATTTCGTGACAGCCCTTCCAGATATTTGCGCGTTTTTTCCTCGCCCCAGGCTTTGAGCCATCCCATTAAAACTCGCGAAGGTTCCGTGTCGATCGTTAGCGATCCTTTCCAGGACGGATTGAGAAGATCGGGATAATCTTTCGGCGCCTCGCGCGGGCTCGCTAGCTTAGAATTGTATCCGATCACGGCGTGGATCAAGTTCGTCGGCGTAAAATATCCCTCGGCGTCCTTGAACACATCGGCGTAGGCTCTCCTTTCCGGAGACGCATAGCGTGCGAGAATGCCGGCGCCTTTGATCTCGTTGACGACGTCAAATGCCAGCCCGACCAAATCGGCTTGCAACTTTCCGGTGCGGGACTCGGTCAGCACTCTCGTCCCCACCCGATCGCCGCCTGCGCGCCAATATTCCGCTTTGAGAAAAGGATAACGCTTGGCAAATGCCCCTTCGTATCTTTGGAGCAAGGTGACGTTTTCGCTCGAATAGATGACGCCGCCGCCTTCTTTCTTCGCGCCTTCGATAAGCTTCTTTTCCCTTTCAACGGGGCTCAACCGGTTTAGCTCGTTCAGGAGAGTTTCCGAATTGCCGTTAGCCGGGTTCGGCTGCAAGAAGAGCCAGACGATCAGCAACAGCCAACGAAAGCGAAGTACCGTACGAGAATTTGCGCGTCTGGAACTCATGTGCGAGCGCTATCGCAGCTGATCGTAGCTTGTCAAGCGCAAAACTTCGAGGTGGCAGAGACCCTTCACTTCGCTAAGAACGACAATCGTCACAGCTGTCGTTTTCAAAGCCATCTACACGTGTGCTATAAAAAAATGTCTGGCGCGCGGCAAAGAAGCGCCGTAATTTCAAGATGGATTACACGATCGGCGTCGATATCGGAGGCACATTTACAGATTGCGTTGTTCTTGACGAAGAGGGTTTTCTCGTCGTCGGCAAGGCCCTGTCGACGCCGCGGGATTTTTCCATCGGAGCCCTGGCCGCGGTTCGGGACGCCGCCCAAAATTTAAGGTTCGCGAGCGAAGACGAACTGATCAGGTCCGCCAGATTTTTCTTTCATGCCTGCACGATCGGCGACAATACCCTCGTCACGCGCGCGGGCGCCAAGACCGGGCTCATCACCACCCGAGGCTTCGGCGACGTCATCCTGATGATGCGCGGCATGACGGCCGAAGGCCTCACGGAAAAGGAAGCGGCTCACACATCCGCTCTAGCTAAGCCCGACCCTATCGTGCCGAGAACTCTCATCGAAGAGCTGACCGAACGCGTCGATTACAAGGGGACCAAACTGATCCCGCTCAAGCTAGAGGAGATCGAGAAGGCGGTTGAAAGTCTACTGAGCAAAGGCGTGGAATCCGCGGCCGTGTGCCTTCTCTGGTCGATTGCCAACGGGAGCCACGAAAAAATGGTCGCCGAACTGCTTAAACAGAAACACCCGAACCTGTATCTAAGCTTGTCCAGCGAGGTCGCCCCTTTCGTGGGCGAATACGAGCGTACCGCCACGACCGTGTTCAACGCGTACATCGGTCCGCGCATTTCGGCTTATCTCAATAGCCTGGAGCGGGTGCTACGTGAAAAAAATCTTCCAGACGAACTGTTGATCATGCAGGCATACGGCGGGGTTCTGAACGTTAGCGCTACCTGCGCCAACGCCGTAGGCACGATCGAGTCCGGCCCCGCGGCCGGCGTGGTGGGCAGCCAATATCTTGGCGGACTGATCGGGGAAAAAAACGTCCTGGCGACGGATATGGGCGGAACCACGTTCAAAGTCAGCGTCATCCATGAGGGCCAAATCGAAAAAGATTACCATCCGGTCATCCAGCGGCACAGGATTTTGTCGACCAAGATCTGGGTCGAGTCGATCGGAGCGGGAGGAGGCAGCATCGCTTGGATCGACCCGGAGACCGGGATTCTCAAAGTCGGGCCGCAGGGCGCGGGCGCCAGCCCGGGACCGGTGTGCTATCAGGTAGGCGGCAGTGAGCCTACGGTTTCGGACGCCGATCTCGTGCTGGGCTATTTGAACGAAAATTATTTTCTCGGCGGTAAGATCCGCCTCAACAAAGAAGCCGCGGAGCGCGGCATAGCCGAAAAGATTGCGGCGCCCCTAGGAATGAGCACCATCGAGGCCGCGGGCGGCATTTACCGGATCGCCAATGCCCATATGAGCGATCTCATCCGGAGAGCAACGGTCGAGCGCGGGCATGATCCGAGAAAGTTTGTGCTGTTCGCTTTTGGCGGGGCCGGACCCGTGCATGCCAGCCGATACACCGAAGATCTCGGGATCAAGCAGGTCGTGATTCCTCTGACGGCTTCGGTTCATGGCGCCACGGGTCTTATCAGCTCCGACGTCCTTTATGAATACGGCAGATCGGACCACCTGATCGCGCCGTTCGATCTCAAACGGCTCCAGCAAAATTTTTCCGTCTTGATCGCGCAGGCGCGTCTCGATCTCGAATCGCGCGGATTCAAAGCAGCGGATATCGAAATTGTCCGCAGCCTGGATATGCGCTACCGCTACCAGGTGCACGAGCTGACGCTCTCCATGCCTCCTGGCACGGACGACTTTCAGGAAAAGGACCTAGAGAAATTGTATGATGATTTTCACGAGCTGTACGAGAAATCTTACGGCCAGGGATCGGGCTATCGCGAAGCCGGGATGGAAGTCATGACGTTCAGGCTGACCGCCCGGGGGCGCCTGAAAAAACCCAACATCGCCAGACAATCTCTTCATGGCAAAGATTCGGCGCGGGCCGTGAAATCCCGTAGGCCGGTTTACTTCGAGGAATATCGGGATCTGATAGACACCACGATCTATAATTTTGAGAAGATGAAGGCCGGGAACGAGCTCGCCGGACCCGCCATCATCGAGACCCCGGTTACGACGATCGTCGTGAATCCGAAAGACCACGCATTCATGGACGAGTTCAGAAACGTCAGAATCGACCTAGGAACGTAAGGAGTCCGGTTTGTCTTTACCCGCGGGAACTGTGGACCCGATCACGTTCGAGATTTTGTCCCACCGGCTGTATCAGATCGCCAAGGAGATGGGGACGACGCTCGAGCGCGTCGGCGGCACCGTCAACACGACGCAACAGAAAGACTACATGGCCGCGCTTTACCGCGCGGACGGCGAGATCCTGTCGGCCGGAGAATCCATCGGCATGCACATGGCGTGCGGGGGATTCGCGGTGAAAAAGATCCTGGAACGCTTCGGCAACGAGGGTGTCGCTCCGGACGACGTGTTTTTGCTCAACGACCCTTACGTCGCCGCGGTGCACCAGTCGGACCTGTTCATGATCTCGCCGATTCATTACCAAGACCGTTTGGTTGCGTGGAGCGCGACTTTTGTCCACGTCATGGATATCGGCGCTCTATCGCCGGGGGGAAATTCACCCGGAGCCACGGAGATTTTCCACGAAGGAATCAGAATACCGGGAATTAGGCTCATCGACGGCGGTGTGCTCAGGAAAGACCTTTTTGACATGATCATCAATATGACGCGCCAACCGACCATGGTCGGTCTCGATCTCAAGTGCGAGATCGCCGCCAACAACGTGGCGAAATCCCGCGTGCAGGAGATGTTCGCTCAGTATGGCCCCGAGCTGATCGATGCCGTCACCCTGAAGATGATCCAGCACGCGGAAGACGCCCTGAGAAGGCGCATCGCGGAAATTCCCGACGGCGTCTGGAAAGAGACCAGCGCCATCGAGGCGGATGAAAGTTGGAAGGTCCATCTCGTGTTGAGTAAAATCGGCGACCGGTTGATCTTCGATTTTACCGGCAGCGACCCCCAGGCGAGCAAGGGCATCAATCTCCCCTACCATGCCACGTTCGGCGTTTGCTTCAGCGCCGTGCTGTCGACGTTGGCTTACGACCTGCAGAAGAACCATGGCATTTTTCGCCCGATCGAAGTCATCGCGCCCAAGGGAACTATTGTAAATCCCCAGCCGCCCGCGCCCGTTTCCATGAATACGACCTCGGGTGCGAAGATCGTCCTTTTCGCCGCGAGCTCGACTTTAATGCAGGCGCTAGCCACCCACGAACGGTGGAAGAGTGAAGTGATGGCCATGACGGTCGGCCGGCGAAATATCCGCCATGCCGGGATCAACCAGTACGGAACTTATTATGTCTCGAATCTTTCGCAGACTCCTATAGACGGGGGTGGCGCCAGATCCTTCCAAGACGGTGTGGACTCGGGAGGTGGCACCAAGAGTTGCCCTAACGTAGAATGGATCGAAAGGAACTTCCCCGTCCTTTATCTGTTTCGACGCCACGCGAGAGACAGTGCCGGGGCCGGCAAGTTCCGCGGCGGAGTCGGCGCCGAGACGGCTTTTGTCATAAACGACGCGCCTGAACGGAAAATCAAAGGCGTGGCTTACGGAGTGGTGGGGCTTAAGAATTCGGGACAAGGCGTTTTCGGCGGCTTCCCGGGTGCGCCCGCCGTCGTCGAGTTGTCCAGGGGTACGAGGTTGCGCGAACTGATCGCTGAAGGTTCCGCCTTAGACCGAATAGCGGACCTGGGCGGTCAAATGAGTTCGTTGCCGTACTGCAACTTTGAACTCACGGAAGACGACGTTCTGTATACCCGACAATCCAGCGGCGGGGGATATGGAGACCCGCTCGCGAGAGATGTCCAACTGGTGCTCAAAGACGTTGTGCTGGGATTGGTTTCAACCGCGGCGGCCGGCGAAATCTATGGAGTCGTCATAGATCACGACCAGATTGACGTTGACGCCACAGAGCGGCTCAGGAGTTCTATGAGAGCGGCCAGACTGGGAAATGGGCAATGAGCTATCCGCTCAGAGAAAATCTAGAACTCTTCACCGGCCCGGAAGGCGCGCAGGTTCGCTGCGCGCACTGTCACCACGTGTTTTGTCGCGCGGGCGAAAACTGGAAGCAGGCTACCCGAGTCCGTTTATTGCCTCCCACTGCCGCGGGCCCTTTGATGGGCGAGGCTCGCGGGAAATATGTTTTGCAACAGAATGCCTGCCCCTCCTGCGGTGTTCTGCTGGACACAGACCTGATCGAACAGAAGAAAGAGACGCCGCAAGCCAAGGAGAACCCTCCAAAAACACCGGAGCCCAGGCCGTTCGAGGCGAACACTCGAACAACGGCGATATTGGTGCTGGACTTGAGCTCCCGCTGTGAAGACCCGGAGCTGACTTGTTTCGCTTTGCTGGCGGGAGTGGCCGGCTTTCTCGAAAATGCCCGCGCCGTGGCCGTCCCGATCATTTTTACAGTCTCCGCTTCACAGCGAGGGACGCCCATGGAGAAAGTCGCGCGACCGCTTCAGCGCCGGGAGTCTGAGCCGGTCATTTATCCGGACGGCTTCGACAAGTTTACCGGTGGAGACCTTCAGCGGATTTTGGAGCCAAGAGGAATCAAGACTCTGATTATCACAGGCTCCGCGACCAACGTGGCCGTTCTCTACACGGCAACCGCCGCGGCACGAATCCATCGCTACGAGGTCATTGTCCCTGTCGATGGCGTCAATGCGCGGACCCGATATGCCCATGACTATTCTTTGTATCAGCTGAGTGTTTTGCCGGGGGGCGTATGCAAACGTATTCGTTTTACGAGACTTGGAGCGACAAGTTTTATTTGAGCGCTCAGTAGTCGCAGTGACTTGCTACCACTCCCGCTCGCCCTTCGACACCGCTCAGGGCGAGCGGAATATGAAAGCGCCGTTCCTGGTGAGCTCGTTGAACCCGAACAGCGATAGTATCTATCATTGAAAACGAAAATTTCATTGAAGGAAGGTGTATCATGCGCGAATTGAAAATAATCTACAGATCCGAATCTCACGCTCCATTTTGGCTATTGGCCGAGCAGGCGGGAATATGGGAAAAAAACGGACTCCACGTCAATACCAGCCCGCAGCTTAACCGTGAAAGGGCTGTCGACGCGCTGAAAAACGGTCACGTCGATCTGATTTCCGGAAACCATCACAATCTCTATGCTCGCCGGGCGAAAAACCACGAGGATTTTGTCCATCTGGCTCAGCTCGGTAACCTTTGGACGGAAAACCATCTCATTGTGACCGATTCAATCCGGAGCGTGGAGGATCTCAGAGGAAAGCAGATTGCCGTCGACCGGAAAAACTCCCATGCCGGACTCAATGTGTGGCTCTATATGCGCCAGGAGGGTTTGGATCTGGACAAGGGGGACTACTATCTCGTCGAAACGGACGGATCGACGGAGAAGCGCTGTAAAGGCGTGTTGGTTGGAGAGTTCGATGCAGCTTTTGTCGACCTACCGCACAATTTGCGGGCCGTGAGAGAGGGGGCACGGGAGATCACGGTGCCGGCGATGCCGATGGTCCGCGGCGTCACGCTGACGACGACCATGGCTTACGTTAAGAGTCATGAAGAGGAAATACGTCTCTTGATACGCGGAACGGTCGAGGCGGTTCATTTTTTTCTGACCCAGGCGGAAAAGACGAAGCGTATTTTTGCGGAGTCTACCGTTCTAGGTCTGCAGAACGATGAGGAAGTGCGCGCGCTCTACGATTCGTGGGTCGGTTTTTTGGAACGCAAACCCTACCCCACGCTGCAGGGGATCGCCAACGTGTTTGCTCTGGCGGTTCGGCTCAAACCCGAGATCGCGGACTTCAATCCTTTGGTCATGTGGAATACTCATTACTTGAGAGAGTTGGACGACAGCGGTTTTATTGATAGCCTGTATCGGTAGATGCAACGGAGTGTCGTCGAGATAGTTCTCCGGTCCACTTCGAAGTATCCAAAATCTAAAATGGGGTGGGATTGTCGCCATCGGTGTCGCATTCGCAACGTGTAGGGCTGGGCTAGTCAATGCGGTTGATAAACATCAAAAGGAAAGGCCTGACGCTAATGTGCGCTGCCCTGAACTTACGCGCATTTTCTCTGCGGCTCGCCTAGACCATATAGCGGATCGCCAGCGTTGCATTTTTCCCGATGGGAGACTCCTGCAGGATTGAATCCCCGGGACGCATGAGCTTTATCATCACATCATAGCAAACCGACATGCTGCGGTCAGAGATGGAAAAATTGGCTAACTGCTTGTGGAGGCTGTTTGATTCCACGTCAACGTAAGATTTCCCCCTCTGTCTGGCGAAGTTTAGAATAGCCGCGAGACGGTTTTGTATCTCCCATGCAGTAGGTG
>WNFP01012484.1_pt1 | contig 10099 bp, 8 predicted proteins | sample 5400201 | NCBI WGS metagenome assembly WNFP01 (sample SAMN13153355, study PRJNA577476) | soil metagenome | isolation source: 115 cm saprolite under Madrone tree | place: USA:California | collected 2016-06-14
GGTCGGCAGCGCGTTCTTCGTTCAGAATGCATTGCGGTCATTGAATACGACGAAGAGCGTCTTGAGCACGATCCACAGGTCGAGCTGCAGCGACCAGTGGCGCAGGTAAGCGAGATCGTACGCGATCCGGCTCTCCATTCTGTCCAGCGTGTTCGTCTCTCCACGCAGGCCGTTGACCTGTGCCCAGCCGGTAATGCCGGGCTTGACCTTGTGGCGAATCATGTAGCCCTTGATGAGCCTGCGATACATCTCGCTGTGAGCCACCGCGTGCGGACGCGGACCGACCACGCTCATGCGCCCCTGCAGCACGTTGATGAACTGCGGCAGTTCGTCGAGGGAATAGCGGCGCAGGAAGGCGCCGAAGCGCGTCACGCGCTCATCAGCACGCGTCGCTTGCTTGATGACCCCGCCGTCCTCGGTGACCGTCATGGAGCGGAATTTGTAGACATGAATCTCGCGTCCATCGAGCCCGTAGCGGCGCTGCCGGAACACCACCGGCCCTGGGGAGCTCAATTTGACGCCGACCGCGATGGCGAGCAGCAATGGCAGGGTAAGGGCGCAGATCACCAGGGCGAGGACGATATCACTGGCGCGCTTCACGACGCCGTTGAATCCTGCGAAGGGAGTTTCGCACACGGACGCGACGGGTATGCCGCCGATGGTATCGATGTGCGCCTGGATCAGGTCGAACAGGAAGATGTCCGGCACGAAGTAGATCGACGCCGTGGTGTCGTGCAATTCGTCCAGCAGCCGGACAATGCGCGGCTGAGAGGCCATCGGCAGCGTGATGTAGATCAGGTCCACTCGATGCGATTTGACGTAGGCGGCCAGCTGATCGAGCGTGCCCAGGATCGCGCCCGATTCCGCGGCTGCATCACCGGTGCGGTCGGGACCGCGGTCGTCGAAGAACCCGGCCACCCTGACGCCGAGCAGTGGATTGCTGCGAATCTGTTCGGCGAGCGTGCGGCCGAGCCCGCAGGCACCCGCGATGACGGCTACGCGCTGCGCGGTGAACAGGCGCAGCAGCAACCTGGGGATCGCAAGGTGCGTAGCGAAGCGGGCGACCGGCGTGGCGAGCAGCCACGCGAGAAGTACACGCTGATCGAACGTCTCTGTGGTGCTCGTCGCCCAGCCGATCAACAGCAGCAGCGCGACCATCATGCTCCAGCTCGTGAGGACGGCGCGGGCCAGCGCGCCGACGCTGGTCGCGTTCGGCGCGCCACCGGGAAACGTCAACGAAAAGACGACCAGCAAGAGAATGAGATAGGCACCGTCGAAGCGCACGCGGAACAGCGCGACGCACAGCAGCAGCACGCCGATCGTGACCAACGGGTCGATCGACGCCATCACCTGCGTCGCCGGAGCGACTCGGGGCTCGAAGAACGGTCGTTGTATTTGCGGATCAGCCAACAGCATTCGCGCGACATTAAGGATCGTGCTGCAGCGTGCGGATGACCCGGCTGCGCGAATTCAGTAGCTCGAGTGGACTACCCCGGCGGAGGCCGTCGCCGGCCGCCGGCAGGGGCATCCTGCGCAGCAGTTCTCCGAGAAACCTACGGCCGAAGGGGTGCCTGGTTCGAGCGCGGGACCCGCCCGTGCGCCACCTGCGTCGCGTCACAATCACGTAACAAGCGCTTCACATAGTGGTTGTCGCGACGGGACCTAGTTGTTGCAAGGGGTACGGAAGCCACTTATGCAGATGGGCGGCTGCCAGGTGAATGTGCACACCCGGATGACGGGGCCCGGCTCGAAGTCAGGGAGGGCGGAGCGCGGGCTCGGCGAGAGCGGCGGCGCGGCGTTGCTGCACCCGCAGCAGCTCGAGTCGCTGTTGCTCAACATCGATGCCTCGCTGCGAATACACTCGCGCCACCATCTGTTCGGCTGGAGCCAGGGAATGCTGCAGAGCCTGGTCAAGCACGAGCTCCTGGTGTGCGGACTGCACAGTACCCACCCGACAAGCTATCAGGTCGATTGCTTCGCGAGCCCGTGGATCGACCCGGAGAAGGTGAGCGAGGTGTTCCGGCGGGATGCGGCGTTCGTGGAGCATCTCGTCAGCCAATGGGTCGAGACCGAATTCCATCCGGTCGTCTACAGCGCAGGCAGCGGCGTGTCGCTTGCGCGCGGCGCTTTTGTCGCCGAGCTGCAGCGTCTCGGGGCGGAGAGCGTCATAGCGCACGGCACCTACGATTCGCTCGGCAAGCCCGTCAGCCTGTTTGTCCTGGCCGCTATGCCCGGCGACCTCGGCCGGGAGCACGCCTTTCTCCTTGAACTGATTGTCCCGTACCTGCACCTCGCATGGATGCGCACGCAACTCAAGGGTGCGCTCGAGGACCGCGGCGCTACGGCGCAGAGCGTCAACCCGCTCAGCGCGCGAGAACAGGAGATCCTGCGCTGGATCCATCTCGGCAAGAGCAACTTCGAGATCGGAACCATCCTGGGTATCAGCCCGCTGACGGTCAAGAATCACGTCCAGAAGATCCTGCGCAAGCTCAACGCCCAGAACCGCACGCACGCCGTCGGCAGGGCGCTGGAGCTGCGCATCCTCGATATCTGAAACATCAGGGAGCGGACCGCTTGACATACCCTGCAACGAGAATTCTGGCGGCGTGGCTGGCGACGATGGTCGTGCAGGGGAGCGCTGCCGCGGCCGCACCGGAGGCGCACGGCCAGCAGACAGCCGCCGCGCTCATGACTGCGGCGGCCGCAAGGATCCCGCCGCAGCGGGCGAGCCACACAGCTGCCCAAGTCCGCTGGAAACGCAGTGACAGGGGCGATCATGGTGATCGCGGCGCGCTGCACCGGCTTCTCGCGAGGCTGCTGCACAGCGCGCCCGCGCCGGTGCCGGAGCCGGGCGACTGGGCGCTGGTGGTCGCGGGCCTGATTGGCGCGGGGGCCATTGCGCGACGCCGGGTATCGCTCATGAGGGATCGCAATCGGGTCGTGCCGCGCTCTTCCGATGCCCCGCGATCGCGCCCACAGAAGATCACCTATTGCCTCGCCAGCCTGCTGCTGTTGCCGGCGCTGCACGCGCGGGCGCAGGACGCGGCCAAGGTGACGCCGTTCGTTGAGGAAACCCTCACCAGCGACGACAACGTCTTTCGGATATCGAAGGATGTCGATCCGGCCACGGTCATCGGATCGAGGTCACGCGCCGATACCTATCGCACCACATCCTTCGGCCTGAGCGCCGATGTACCGGTGAGCCGGCAGCGCTTCGTCGGCAGCCTGACGTTCAACACTACCCGCTACCAGCGCTTTTCCGCGCTCGACTTTGACGGCCACGACCTGCGCGGGAGCTGGCTCTGGCAGGCCGGCAAGGACCTGCGCGGCGAGCTGGGTTTCTCGGACACTGATTCGCTGGCATCGTTCGCCCAGCTGCTGAGCACGACTCCCGATCACCTCAGGGTGCGTCAGGAGTTTGTCAACGCTGCCTGGATGGTGACGCCACACTGGCGGTGGACCCCGCGACGCTCTTCAACGACGTCAACATCGACCGTTTCGAAGCTTCGCTGAGCCGGGTCAGCGCGGCCGGGAACTCGATCGGATGCAGCGCGCGCATCGAAACCGGCCACTTTCCGACTCTGCAGCCGCTCGGTGCCGCCCTGATCGACAACGCCTATCGGCAGTACGGCGCAGGCCTGACGCTCGACTGGACCATCTCGGCCGCCTCGCACGTGGTGGCGCGCGCCGATCAAGTGAGCCGGCGCTACGATCAGCTGCCGCAGCGCAACTTCAATGGAGCCACCGGACGCGCGGAGTTCACCTGGACCCCGACCGGGAAGCTGGCGCTGACGGCGATCGCGCAGCGCGACATCAGTCCGTACGAATACATTCGCTCGAGCCTCGTCCTGATCAAAGGGATCGGGCTGCGCCCAACGTGGCGCATGACGGCGAAGCTGGAGCTGTCGGCAAACCTGGAGGCGCTCACCCGAAGTTATGTTGCCGATCCCGCCCAGGCGCTCGGCCTCGCCGGCCAGCGCGATGAGAGGGTGCGATCCGCCGGCGCGCTGCTCGCCTACCACCCCGCCCCAAGCGTCACCGTGCAGGCCAGCGTGCTGCACGAAGCGCGCTCATCGAACGTCGCCTTTGGCGATTACGCCGCCAATGTCGCCTGGATCAACGCGCGGCTCGCCTTCTGAGGGGATGGCACCCCAAGTCCCCCGCTCCTGGCGTGCGGTCCAACCCTGATCCCAACCGCCGACCGGCACCGTCTCGAACGAGTCTGGCTCAGAGGACTCTGTCCCGGATCTTGCGAGCTCTCCACAACCCACCAATCAGGGAGCTGAGAAGCGCAGCAAGTGTGAAGGAGTCGAAGGCGCCGCCACCGCCGCCGCCAGTGGTTATGTCACCGCCGGTCGAGACGACACCGCCGGTCGAGACGACCAGGTTAACCGCGGAGCCGCTCACCGCATCGGCACCCGCCGCGGGGTTCTCGCTGATGACGCTGCCGGAAGGCACCGTACTGCTCGACTGCATCGCGACCGCACCCATGGTGAGGCCCGCACCGGTGATGGCGCTCGCGGCAGCCGCTTGCGTCTGGCCAACCACATTCGGCACCGCGACCTGCGCGACCGGACTGGGACCGCTCGAGACGACGAGGTTAACGGCCGAACCGCTCGCCACCTTCGTGCCGCCCGGCGGGCTCTCGCTGATGACGCTGCCGGAAGGCACCGTACTGCTCGACTGCATCGCGACCGCACCCAGGGTGAGGGCCGCGCCGGTGATGGCGCTCGTGGCCGCCGCTTGAGTCTGGCCAACCACATTCGGCACCGTGACCTGTGCGACCGGACTGGGACCGCTCGAGACGACAAGGCTAACGGCCGAACCGCTCGCCACCCTCGTGCCACCCGCCGGGCTCTCGCTGATCACGCTGCCGGAAGCCACCGTACTGCTCGATTGCTGCGCGACCGCACCCGTGGTGAGGCCCGCGCCGGTGATCGCGCTCGTGGCCGCCGCTTGAGTCTGGCCAACCACACTCGGCACCGCGACCTGACTGGGACCGCTCGAGACGACGAGGTTAACGGCCGAACCGCTCGCCACCTTCGTGCCGCCCGGCGGGCTCTCGCTGATGACGCTACCGGAAGGCACCGTACTGCTCGACTGCATCGCGACCGCACCCAGGGTGAGGCCCGCGCCGGTGATGGCGCTCGTGGCCGCCGCTTGAGTCTGGCCGACCACATTCGGCACCGGCACCGTGGGACCCGGCGAGGACGGCAGTTGCACGTCGGCCTGGGTGGCGCCCATGACCACGCGCGAGTGAATGACCGATATCGGTACGCCGAGCGGGGTGTGGTAGTTGGCGAGCTTCAGATAACAGCTCTGGCCGACATACAGCGTGGCACCGCTGTAATTCATGACCTGCTGGCCGTTGATCCACGCCTGGAAGAAGCCGTCACTGGCGGACGACCACTTCACGTGATACATGAAGTCGTACCAGACGTTCTTGGTGACCGGGCCGATGGCGACACTGTAGAAGCCCGGATCGGTCGGCCCATTGACCACGGTCGGGCCGCCTGAGACCCAGAACTCGAGCCCGGTGGGCAGGGAGGCGATCTGGAAGTTAGGTTGTCCGGTCGGGCCGGTGTGGTGGAAGTCGAAGACCACACCCCAGTTCCAGACCGACCCGGACGGCGGAACGACATAGCTCTGCGGGAACATGATCGAGTGCGCCCACCACTCGTCCTGTCCCTGGTTGCAATAGGTCGCCGATGTCCCGAGGTCCACGTCGGCGCGCTCGGCCGTGCCGCTGCCAAACAGATTGCTGTCCCCCGGCTGCGTGGTCAGCTCGGCTGCGGTGGAACCGTCACGCCCGGGACTCACGATCGTGCCGCGACTGGACGCGAACGCCTGCAGGTAGAAACCGCAATCGGTGGGCGAGTTGGTGAACTCGCAGGACCAGGTCGCGTTGGGCGAGATCTGGGCGCTGGCCGGCGGCGGCGGAGCCAACACGAAGATCGCCACCGCGACCGCAATTGCGCGCAACAATTTGATCAGAACCCCCTGTCGTTCGATCGCGACACACGTGCGTCGCGTAACGACGACAACTCAACACTACAGATAGTGTAGTTAGATCTCGAGCGGCGCGTAGGGTATTTCCGACGTGGAACGTGACGCAATAGGTCGGTCGGACTACCGAGCGAGCAACGGGGCGATAACGTGCGACGTCTACCGTAGCGTCGCATGTGGTTAGCGAAACGATTTGTTCTTTATCGAGTCGCTTATGCGCTTGCCGCGCTGATCGCGTCGCAAGCGGCCATCGCACAGTCGCACGAGCTTCTCGGCGAAGGTGACATGGTCCGCATCAGCGTGTTCCAGAATCCCGACCTTACCACCGAGGCGCGCATCTCCGAGCGCGGCTCGATCACATTTCCGTTGATCGGCGAGGTTGTCATCGGCGGTCTCACACCCTCGGATGCCGAAGCGCGCATCGCGCAACAGCTTTCCCACGGCAAGTTCGTGGTCAGGCCTCAAGTGAATCTGAGTGTGCTGCAAGTGCGCAGCCGTCAGGTATCGGTGCTGGGGCAGGTTGGCCGACCGGGTCGCTACCCGTTGGACGACGTGAGCAACAACCTGACGGACGTCCTGGCGCTGGCGGGCGGCATCAACCCGAGCGGAGACAACAACGTCGTCGTGATGCGCAACAACAATGGCAAGCCGACCCGGACATCGATAGACGTTCCAGCCATGTATCGAACGGGCGACATGTCGCACAACGTCCGCCTGCAGAACGGCGATGTGATCTATGTGGAGCGGGCGCCGCAGTTCTACATCCACGGGGAAGTGCAGCGCGCCGGTGCCTACCGCCTGGAGTCGGACATGACGGTGATGCAGGCGCTCTCGGTGGGTGGCGGACTCACGCCGCGCGGCACGCTGCGCGGGCTCGAGATCCACCGCAGGATGCCGGACGGCCAGATCCGCGACCTCAGCCCCGTACGGCTGACAGATGCCGTGCAGGCCGATGACGTCATTCTGGTCCGCGAGCGGCTGTTCTAGGGAACGAGGCCATGAGTCTGCGGCAGTTCTTGCGGGCATTGCGTGCCCGGCGCCGGGTCTTCCTCGTAGCCCTGGCGGCGGTCGTGCTGGCCGCGACGCTGGCGAGTGTTGCGATGCCAAAGAGCTATCGCGCGACCGTTGCGCTGCTCGTGGACGCCAAGGATGAGCAGTCACTGAGCGATGCGCTGCGTCCGCTGGTCCTGCCGCAGGAGCGCGTGAGCTACCTGCAGACGCAGGTGGACATCCTGAGCAGCCCGAAGGTCGCCCGCCGGGTCGTGCAGGAGCTGCGGCTGACGCAGAACCCGGCCGCCCTGGCCGCGCTCGGCGTGCAGGGGCGCGCCGACCGGCGGGACGAAGATCGCCTGGTCGAGACGCTGCTGCGCCACTTCAAGGCTGAGACTTCGCAGAGCAGCGTCATCCAGGCGAGCTTCACGTGCGCCGATGCGCGCCTGGCGGCGATGATTGCCAACGCGTTCGCCAACGCCTATGTCGACACGATGCTCGAATTGCGCGTCGCACCGACGCGCAAGGCGGCTGCCTGGTTCGAGGAGCAGCTGAAGGGCCTGCGCGCCAATCTGGAGGAGGCGCAGGCCAAGCTCGATGCGCAGGCCAAGCTCGATGCACAGGCAAAGCTCGCACAGAATCCGGACCGGCTCCCGGAAGTCATGGACAACGCCTTCATCCAGCAGCTGAAGGCCGACGTGCTGCACGGAGAGGCGAAACTCCAGGAGCTGGCCACGGAGTACGGCGTGAACCATCCCGTATACCGGCGCCAGGTTTCCGAGAACCGATCGCTGCGCGTGAGGCTGCAGGCGGAGATGCGCAAGGTCGTGGCGGGTGCAGCGAGCTCGGAGGGAGTAGCGAGCGCGAACCGCGGGAGCCATCCGCGCGATCTGCGGACCCAGCCGCTCGAGCAGGTCCTGACGCGTAACGTGGAATCGGCCGAGCGGGCCTACGACACCGCCATGCAGCGCTATGTCGTGAGTCAGGTCGAAAGCCGGGTGAGCCAGACCAACGTTGCGGTGCTCAATCCGGCAGTGCCGCCCTTAGCGGCCTACCGGCCCAATATCGCGCTCAACGTCGCGCTGTCGCTCCTCAGCGGGATCGCGCTTGGCGGTGTCTTGGTGGTGTTACTGGAGATGCAGGACCGACGGGTGCGCTCGGCAGAGGATCTGTTGAGCGTGGACCGCCTGCCGCTGCTCGCCGTGCTGCGCGACGAGAGGCGGCCTGCGGGCCTGCTGACGGGACCGCCGGCGACGGTGCTGCGCGCCCTGCCCAAGCCGGGCTGACGGCGCGCGATGTTAGCGCGCAGCAAGATTCGGCCGGTGGACGCAGCCGCGTGCACAGTGGTGCGCCGCGAACGCATCGGCCGCATCCTGGCCGCGCAGGGCAAGCTCGACCTCGCGGGCTTCGAGCAGGTGATCAGGCTGCAGCAGGCGCGCGGGCTGCGATTCGGCGAAGCCGCTCTGCGGCTGCAGCTGATCACTCGGGAAGATCTGCGCGCGGCCCTGGCCAAGCAGTACGACTATCCGTACCTGCCGCTGGACGGCGATGACTTCAGCCCCGATCTGGCCGTGTCCCGCGATGCGCGCCACCCTCAGGCCGAGCAGTTCAGAGCGCTGAGGACTCAGCTGCTGGTTCGCTGGTCCAGTCTCGGGCGCGAACCGCGCGCGCTGGCGATCGTGAGTCCCGGCCCCTTCGAGGGCCGGAGCTTCGTGGCCGCCAACCTCGCGGTGTTGTTCGCACAGCTTGGCTTGCGCACGCTGCTCATCGACGCCGACCTGCGCGCGCCGCGGCAGTTCCAGATCTTCAACATTCCGGACCGGATCGGTCTTTCATCGGTGCTCTCGGACCGCGCTGGCCGCGAGGCCGCCGTGCCGGTGCCGGCGTTCGGCCCGCTGGCCGTGCTGCCCGCGGGTGCCCAGCCGCCCAATCCGCAGGAGTTGTTGCTGCGCCCTTCGCTGGCGGCCTTCCTGGAGCACGCGGACACCGAGTACGACGTGATCCTGGTCGACACGCCGCCGGCGCGGGAGAGCGCCGACGCGCAGTGCGTCGCATTCTGTGCCGGCAGCGTCCTGGTGCTTTCCCGCACGAACCATACTCGGGTCGACGATGCTGCCACGCTCGTGCGGGACCTGGGTGCTGCCGGGGCCCTCGTTGTGGGCACCGTGCTCAACACGTTCTGATGCGGGCCCGGGCTCTTGCTGCCCCTCTCGACGAGCGCCTGGTACTGCTCGCGATCGGGCTGCTGGGAGCGCTGTGGGGCATGGCGGTCGCGGCCGGCGGCCTGACTTCGCTGTATCTGTTCGCATCGCTGATCGCGTGCGGATTCATCCTGTTTGATTTCCGCGTCGGCGTCGTGTTGCTGATTCTGCTCATGCCGATGTCGGGCAGCAGCACGCTGTTTCCGCACGAGATGTTCGGGGTCGTCGGCCTCAACCCGCTGAACCTGCTGCTGGCCGGGACTTTGATCTCGTGCATGCTGCATGCGCTCGCCGATAACAGTCTGCCGCGACTCCTGCCGCGTCCGCTGCTGTGCCTGTACATCGTGCCGATCCTGATCGCAGGCGCCATCGGTTCGCGCCACATCCACGAGATCGCTCCTACCCTGGTCATTGCCTATCAGGAACTCGACTTTCCGGATGCGGCGAGCTACCTCCGCGACATGGTATTGAAACCGATGCTCATGGTGGTCTTTGCCGTGCTGGTCGGCGCCGCGGTGGCGAAATCGGCGCGACCGGAGAGGTTCCTGCTGCCCACGGTCGTGTCGATCTGCGTGATCGCGGCGCTGGTGCCGGTGTATGTGGCGCACTCGGGAATCGCACTTACCGCACTCGCCAGGGACGATTCACGCGAGTTTCTCTCGACGCTGGGGCTGCACGCCAATGATCTTGGGCGTCTGTATGCGGTTGCCTATGCGCTCGTGCTGTTCACCTGGTCCGAGGCGGCCAGCCGTCGCCTGCGGCTGGCGCTGCTCGTCGCCATGGCACTGACCGCCCTGGCGCTGATCCTGACTTTTTCGCGGGGCGCATTCGTTGCGCTCGCGGTGGTGAACGGACTGTACGTGCTATGGCGCTTCAGCGCGAAGACGCTGCTGGTCGCCGGT